>MDSV01070069.1_pt1 | contig 10224 bp, 10 predicted proteins | sample 810851 | NCBI WGS metagenome assembly MDSV01 (sample SAMN05326640, study PRJNA326480) | marine metagenome | isolation source: seawater | place: Atlantic Ocean: North East | collected 2012
ATTGGGAATTATATTTATGTCTTGCAGATATGAATGATGATCAGCAATTAAATGTACAGGATATAGTTTTATTAGTTAACGAAATATTGAATTAAACACCTTTTTGTTCAGCTGGCCAAATTTCTTTATGAATTTGTATTTGGAATCTAACTTTTAGATTATCCTCTAAAATCCAATTAGTTATAGTAGCAGGACTTATCTCTTTATATACAGGTGATATTAAAACATTGGAAATTTCAGTAAGGTTATATTTTTTTATTTTATTTTTAGTCCATTCATAATCTTCTCTATCTCCAATAACGAATTTTACTTCATCTTTTAATTTTAAATATTGAATATTTTTCCATAGATTCTTTTTCTCCATTTTACTAGATGGGCATTTAAAATCTATTATATTGATAACTTCTTTTGGAACATTTTCAATTGATAATGAACCACTTGTTTCAAGTAAAACTTTATAATTTAAATTAACTAGTTCTTTTAATAGTTGAGTACAATTCTTTTGAAGTAGTGGCTCTCCTCCAGTAACTTCAACTAAATTAGTTGGATATTTCTTAATTTCATTAAGGATTTTATTAATTTCCATATCCTTTCCTTCATAAAAAGTATATTCAGAATCACAATAGGAGCATCTTAAATTACAATATGTTAATCTTATAAATATACAAGGTAGTCCACTGTATGAAGATTCTCCCTGTATACTATAGTAAATTTCATTAATTTTAAGATTCATAGTTTGATAAATTAATTTAAAAATTAATTTAAATCATATTATTATATATATTTTTTTAGCTTCATATTTTATTTAAATTAACCCAAATATTTCACTTATTAATTGCAAAGGAATCATTTATTGAAGTTTTCAAAATTATTTATTCCAGGTCCAACTCATGTTTCTACTGAAATTATGGATGTATTTTCTAAGCCTCAAATAGGTCATAGGACGCCAGATATTTCAGAAATGATTGATTATATAGTAAAAGGCATTCAAAATTTATTATATACTAATAATCACATCTATTTAGCTTCTCATGCTGCAACAGGGTTATGGGAAATGGGCACTAAAAATAGTGTTCAAAAAGGGATATTACATGCTGTTAATGGTGCATTTAGCTCTAAATGGGCCCTATCTTCAGAACAATGCGGCTTAATTACTAAAAGATCTGATTTTGATTGGGGCAATGGAATTAATTTAGATGTCATTGATAAAGAACTGTCTACTGGGAAATATGATGTTTTTGCTATGGTCCATAATGAAACTTCGACAGGTGCTATGAGTAATTTAAATGAAATTTCAAATTTATTAAAAGTTAAATATCCAGATATTATTTGGCTTGTTGACGCTGTTAGTTCAATGGCAGGGTCTAAAATTGAAGTAGATAGATTGGGTATTGATTTTATATTGTCCTCTACTCAAAAAGCATGGGGACTCCCAGCAGGTTTTTCTATTTGTGCTGTATCTAATCGTTTAATTGAAAGATCAAAGATTATAAAAAATAAAGGTTATTTCCTAGATATTCAAACTTATGAAAAATATTATCAAAAGAGCCAAACTCCAACGACACCTTCTATACCACATATGTATGGTTTGAAAAAAGTATTAAGTTTAATTGAGGAAGAGGGCTTAGAACCTCGTTGGCAAAGGCATTTAGAAATGTCTAAATATACAAGAGATTGGGTTGAAAGTCATAATCAGCAACTTTTTACTAATAATAAAGCCATTTCATGTACTTTGACATGTGTAAAAAATGTGAAAAAATGGAATATAGAAAAGATTAATGATAAGTTGTTATCTAAAGGTTTTCGTATGGATAGAGGATATGGAAAATTTCGATTTAAAACTTTTAGAATCCCACATATGGGTAATATATATATGGATGATTTAAAAGAATATTTAGAGGAATTTGATGGAGTTATATGCAAGTAAAAATATTAATAACTGATCCATTATCAGAAAAAGGTTTAGATGTTTTAAGAAATCACAATTTTGATGTGATTTATAAACCAAACTTATCTCCCGAAGAATTATTTATTTTAGTTAATGATATTGATGGTTGGCTTATTAGAAGTGGAACAAAAGTTACAAAAGAACTTCTTGAAAATGCTAGAAAGTTACAAATTATCGGAAGAGCAGGAGTCGGCACTGATAACATTGATATAGATTTTGCTACCTCCAAAGGTATTATAGTTATGAATGTACCTGATGGAAATACTATATCAGCAGCAGAACACACTATGGCTATGTTAATGTCTTTATCAAGAAATATTTATTTAGGTCATTCTGGATTAATGAATGGTGAATGGAATAGGAGTTCTTTAGTTGGTAATGAACTACAAAATAAAATTTTAGGTGTTGTTGGTTTAGGAAAGATAGGTAGAGAAGTCATTAAACGTGCATTATCATATGATATGAAAATTTTTGGTTTTGATCCTTATGTAAATAAAGATCAATTCAATAATGAAGAAATTGAAATTGTTGGATTAGATACTTTAGTAGAAAATAGTGATTTTATAACATTGCATTTACCTATTAATAATAATACAAGAAATTTATTTAATTATGATAAGATTAAAAAAATGAAGAAGACTGCTCGCATTATTAATGTTGCTAGAGGTGGTATAATTAATGAGATTGATTTAGTAAAAGCTCTTAATGAAGAAGCAATAGCTGGCGCTGCAATTGATGTTTTTGAAAATGAACCAATAGATTCTAGTAATCAAATTATAAAAGCAAAAAACATATTATTAACGCCTCATTTAGGTGCATCTACTATTGAAGCAAAAGAGGGTGTTACATCTTCAATATGTAATCAAATGATAGATTATTTCACTAAAAATAAATTAACTAATGCTTTAAATATTCCAATATCTGATTCATCTTTATTAAATAAGCTTTCTTCTTATTATGAATTAGCAGAGTTAATGGGCAGGATGCAATCACAGTTAATAGATAATCCAATAGAGAAAGTTGAAATTTTATGCTATGGTAAAGCTGAGGATAGTAAATCAATAGCTTTATCATTTTTAAAGGGTTTATTATCTAACATTACAGATAATAGAATTAATTTTTTAAATGCAAGTACTATAGCTGATGAAAGAGGGATTATTTTTTCACATAGTTATTCAAATGATAAAATCACATATACAAATAAAATTAAATCTATTGTATCTTCAAAAGATGGTTCATTTATTGTATCAGGTAGTGTTTTTGGTGATAATTTTATAAGAGTAACAGAAATTATGGGATTTGATGTTGATTTAAAACCTGAAGGAAGAATATTATTTATTAAAAATAAAGATGTACCGGGTGTTATTGGAAAAATTGGAACTATTTTAGGACAACAAAGTATTAATATATCTGGTTATTTATTAAGTAAAGTTGAAGAAAAGAATTTTGCATATTCAGTTATTAAAATAGATAATATTATTTCAGATAATACTATTTCAAATTTGTTGAAAATTGAAGAGTTACTTGAAATAAAACAGCTAAATTTATAGTTATGTCAGATATTTTAGATAATTATATTAGTAAAGTAGATACGAATAATTTTTCAAAAAAAATCAGATTTTATATCAACCGATTTAAGTTTAAAAAAACTCAGTTTTTGAGGTTGTTTTTTATAAAATTTAGAATTTTAAGAACAAGTATAGATTTAAAAATAGAAATTTTCAAATTAGGTAAATTTATATCTGAGAAATATTATGAAGAAAATGTTGTAGATTTTTCATACCAAGAAAAGTTTTTTGTTTTAAATAAATCAATAAATAGTAAGAAAAGATACATTCAAAAGCTAAAAAACAATGTTTAAAAATCTCAAAAAATATAAACTTATAGTTTTGAAAGATGGTGATTTGAACATGAGAGAATTAAATGTTATTAAACTTTTTGTTTTAATCATTTTCACTTCTTTAATGTTCTTTTCATTTATTCTTGTTGCATTTTATTCTACTGATATTAGAAATATTATTTCATTTTCAGAAATAAGAAGACACCAGCAAAATAATTCTATTTTAGAACAAAAAATAATTCAACAAAATAATCAAATTGATATTTTATTAAATGATATTATTTCTATAAAAAATAGAGATGAGAATTTAAGAGAATTATTAAAATTACCTCCTATAGATGATGATATAAGAAAATTAGGTATAGGTGGAGAGTCAGACTCCACTATAGAATTAAATGATTTGAATTATTTATTGCAAAAAAAAATGAACTTAGATATTTTGCCAAAAAATATTCACTTTGTTGAAAGGAGTATTAATTTAGAAAAGTTAAGTTATAATGAAATCGAAAATCAGGTTAATCAAAATTTAGACTATTTTTTACACTATCCTGCAATATACCCTGTATCATTAGGTAATAAACATATGTCATCAAGATATGGATATCGTATTGACCCTTTTTCTAAAAAAAGAAGATTTCATGAAGGAGATGATTTTTCATGTAAGATTGGTGCTCCTGTTTTAGCAACAGCTAATGGGATTATTAAAGTGTCAAAAAGATATGGTTCTTTTGGCAATTATATAGAAATTGATCATGGCAATGGTTATGTAACTGCTTATGCCCATTTATCAAAACGTCTTGTTAAAAAAGGTGATAAAGTTATTAGAGGTGAAGAAATAGGAGCTGTTGGTAATACTGGAAGATCTACAGCTCCTCATTTACATTATGAGGTTAAATATAATAAAAAGCATGTTAATCCCAATAATTTTTATTTCGAAATAAAAACATAACTTTATCTTAATTATTAGATAAATATGTTTAATCCTTTTTATATTTTAAAGTTAAATTCAAGTATCAAATGAATAAGAATAAATATTATATAGAAACATATGGTTGTCAGATGAATGTGTATGATTCAGAATTAGTTGCTAGCCAACTTCAAAAAACTGGTTATACTAAAACTAATGATATAGAAACTGCCAATTTAATTTTTTTAAATACTTGTGCAATTAGAGAAAAAGCAGAGGAAACTGTTCATAATCGATTAAATAGTCTCGAATATTTAAAAAGGAGGAATCCAAATCTTCTTATAGGTGTTTTAGGATGTATGGCTCAGAATTTGAAGGATGATTTATTATTGAATAAACCTTATGTTGATATAATACTTGGACCTGATTCTTATAGAAGAATCCCAGAAATTATTAAAAATAGAATTGGCCCATTAGATAATATAGTTGATACCAAATTATCAAAATTTGAAATTTATGATGATTTATTTCCATCTAGGAATGAAGGTATAAATGCTTGGATATCAATAATGAGAGGATGTGATAAATTTTGCACATTTTGTATTGTGCCTTTTACTAGAGGAAGGGAGAGAAGTCGTCCAGTAAATTCTATTGTTGATGAAGCAAAAGATGCAGTTGGAAATGGATTTTCAGAGATTACTCTTTTAGGACAGAATGTTAATTCATATACTACTCCAGAAGGAGATTTTTCAGATTTATTAGAAGAAGTAGCTAAAGTTGAAGGTGTAAAAAGAATTAGGTATACATCTCCTCATCCAAGAGATTTTGATGATAAATTATTAGATGTAATGGCTAAATATGACAATATATGTGATTATATTCATCTTCCTCTTCAAGCAGGATCTAATAGTGTTTTAAAAAGAATGAATCGTACATATAATAGAGAAGAATTTATTGCTCTTGTTAATAAGATACGCTCTGTATTACCAAATTGTTCTATATCTACTGATATAATAGTTGGTTTCCCGGGCGAATCGGAAGAAGATTTTTTAGAAACTTTAGATATGATGAAAATAAATAAGTTTAATTTTGCGTATATGTTTAAATACTCATCCAGACCTGGAACAAAAGCTGCAGAATATGATAATCAAATAGATGAACATGTGAAACAAAAAAGATTAGAACAATTAATTGAATTGCAGTCTGAAATTACATTATTTCAAAATAAAAAGAAAATTGGTTCTATAGAATATATTATGATTGAAAAAGAAAGTAAAAAATCTAGAGATTTTTGGTCTGGGAGGACAGATGGTAATACTTGGACTATAATCGAAAAAAATGATGAAAGTATTAAAGATGTTGTACCTGTATTAATTACTGATGCAAGAGGCGTAACATTATTTGGAAAAAGTTTAACTAATAAGGAATCAATATATGAAGCTAATTAAGTATATTTTATTTATTGTAACATTAATTATTGCTGTTGTGTTTATTCAAGAATTACACTCAGCTAATGTATTAGATGATGGGAATACTCATATTATGGTAAAAATTCCATATTTAACTAATGCAGTTGGCTTTGATGATGGATTATTAGTTTGGCAGGCAATTATATTCTCACTTTCAATAGGTGTTTTTATTGGTTTTATTATTGCATTAATACAAATAATTTCTCAAAAAGCAGAAATTATATCTCTTAAATCTTCATTACGTAAAGTAAATGATGAGCTTGATTTATTAAGAAATAAAAATTTGGATGATGATATAGATTTAGTTGATGATGAAAATATTAGTGATAAAATTTAGATGGAAATTATTTTTTATTTAGCTATATTCTTAATTATAGGTAGTATTCCTATTTTAATTCATTATTTTAAAAAGCCTAATCATAGTGAGTCCATAAAAAATTTATATGCTGAGGGTCTTGATATGCTTGTAATAGGTAAAAGAAAATCAGCTTATAAAATATTTAAATCAATTATCACTCAAGACTCTAATAATATTAAAGCATACTTACATTTAGGTCAAGTTGTAAGAGAAGGAGGCAATGCAAAGAAAGCTTTGGAAATCCATAAAAACTTGATGCATCGAAAAACTATTAATGATTATGATAAAATACAATTGAATAAAAATATTGCTTTAGATTATCTAAAATTAAATGACATTGATAGTTCTATAGAATATTCTATTAATATACTTCAGATTGATAAAATTAATGAATGGGCAATAAATCATATAATAGAGTTGTACAAGATGAAAGGTGATTGGGAAAATGCTATAGAGTATTTAAAAAATTTATTTAAAATTAAAAAAAATATTGATGAAAAAAGATTAGCTCTTTATAATGTTCAAAATGGAAGGAATTTTTTAAAAAATGGTAAATTTGAAGAGTCTAGAAAAATATTTGAAGATTCTTTAGAGTTATATCCAGATTTGAAAATTTGTTATTATTTTTTAGGAAACTCTTTTGCTAATGAAAGTAATGCTATATATGATAGTGCAATTAAGATAGATGATAATTCAAACGGAAGCTTAGATGAAAGTAATCAAAGTAAAAAACTTAAATTAGAAGCTGAAAGTACATTATCAAAAGCAATACCTATGTGGGGACATTTTATTGAAAATATGCCTGATTATTCTTGGTTAATTTTACCAACATTAAAAGATGCATTGCAGGCATTACATAGATATGATGATATTGAGAAAATGCTTATAAATACAAAAAATAAAAATGAAAACAATATAGATATCCTATCACATTTAGCAGATTTTTATGCGAATAAAGGTGAAGTAGATAAAGCTTTGATAACAATTAATAATGCATTAGATAAAAATAAAGATTCACTTATTGGACAGCTTAAAAAACTTAAAATTAGTTCATTGAAAAATAAAGAAAGTAATATATCAGTAGAGATAGATCGTATTATAAATTCCTTATTAAGAGATAAACGTTATATCGATTATAAACAAAGTTTTCATGATAAGGATATGAAATGGCTTTTTGAGTCTTATAATATAAAATAATGAATATTAAAAAAAGTATATACATAATATTTTTATATTCATTTATGTATTCAAATGATGTAGATATAATAATTAAAAATATCCTTAATGGTAAAAATCAATATTCAAATAAAGAAATCTTAACCATGATTAATAATGATAATTTCGATAAGGATCAAAAAGTTTTAATTTTAAAAGGACTAATAGAATTAGATGGAGAGAAATCATTTAATTTTTTTAATGAATATTTTCAAGATAATATTAAAAAAGAATATGATGAATTAGCTATATCCAAAATCAGTGAATATTATTATACTAGTGGGCTATATGTTAAGTCATCTATCTGGTATAAAAAATTGATTATGAATTATCCTGATTCTAATGATTTAAAACCAGCAATAAATTATTTTTTAAATTCATTATCTGTTTCAGGTAAAATAGACTCAGCTAAATACTATTCAAAAGTATTGCATGATAAATATCCTCATTTAAAATTTAATTCTAATTTTTATGAAAAAAATAAAAAAAGTGGTGCTTTGAAAAATAGTCCTAATTATTCAGTTGAAGTTGCAATTTATGAAACATATGCTAAAGCTATATCTTCAAAAAGCATTTTATCTTCAGAAGGCTTTTCATCAAGGGTAGAACAAATATTAATTAATAATAAAGATATGTATACATTAAGAGTAGGATATTATAATGATAAAAAAGCTGCTGAAAATGTTAAAAATAGAATTAAATCAAGATTAGGAATGTCTAATTTGATAGTTGTTGAGGTAAAAAAATGATTAATGGAAGCGAATGTAATCCTGGTGGATACCACGGCCTTCAAAGCCGCTGTCCCGATGTAAATTGGGAGGTGGGTTCGATTCCCACACGTTTCCGCAACAATTATATTTTTTTATTCTTTATATTTTTTTCATTTTTATTTTCACAAGGTATGTATGTAGGTGAAATTGATGAATCAATATATTCTTTAAATATGAATTATAGTATTTTTCAGGGTGTTCAAGATATTAACTCTAATGGTGTGATGGATGAATATATTGATAATAATTATGGCATTTCATTATCAACCGTTTTAAACGGAATCCATGAGATTTCATTGAATTATTTAAAGAAAGATGCTTCAAAAGAAATAGGCACATCCTACCTATATTATTTAAAGTCAGATTTCTACTTTAATATATTTTCTGGATTATCATATGATTATATACAAAGAGAAGAAGATTTAAGTGAAAATAAGTATAAATTTAGATTAGGTACTTATATTAAACCTGGTAATTCAGTGGGTTTACAGTACTTTCCATTCTTTATTTATGATTATATTTTACATGATATACCAGAAAATTATAATATCGGAAGTTGCACGAATTGTTATTATGATATAATAACACTAGGATTTTCATTAATTTTTAATGATATTGGAATTGAACCTAGCTATAGTTGGATAGATAGTAATACAAGTGAATTTTCTTTAAAAATTTACTTATGGGAATTTTCCAATTAATTTAAAATTAGGTTTACTAAACTAACTATATCTAAAATATTTATTATTCCATCATTGTTTAGATCTGCATTATCAACTGGTTCTGTTATTCCTAAAACTATATTTATACATGAAATAACATCTAAAATATTTACTACAGTATCCTCATTTAAATCACCTAGTATTGCAATACTATCAAAATAATCATAACCATATTTTTGAGCTCTTGGTATCATAGCCATATTACTTGGATAATCATAGCTCCAAACAGTATTTCCAGATGAATCAATTTCAAAAATATATGAAGAGGTTGCTTCTGTAATAAGTGTATTACCATTTGGTAATCTAAAAGCTCCACCTTGAGCTTGTGAGAAAAAATTACCTGTATGTGTCCAAGTTACATTGTCTGGACCAAATGGCTGATTATTAATAATACTATAGCTGCCATCATCATTTATAGGAGTTGTTATTTCAAAAACTGACGAACTATTATTTCCATAAAAATTATTAAATAGTATAAGGTTTCCTTCTCCTGGGTATCCTTCAGAGATCCAATTGACAGAATGTTGATCACCTAAAATATTATTGCTGCTATTACCTCTACCATAATTTTGAGGATTTCCCCAACGATAAAGGAAATCACCGCCCTTGTCATATCTACCACCAGTATGGCCTGCTGCTTCTTCTGTAGTAGTACTATGATCTAAAATATATATTTCATCTCGAAATCTTGATGATAAAACTATTTGTTCTAAATCAGCGTTATAGCTTATTGCATTCATATGCATCCAGTCACCATTTGCCTGCCCTCCTGGACCACCGTTGCTACCGACATTGCCACAATTGATATCCATTAGTTCTGGATGATCAGAAATTTGTCCATAAGTAGCTGAGTATTGAGGACCTATATCTTGGACTAAATGATCTTTTAAGTGCCATTCCCAAACTATATTTGCATCACCAGTTATAAAATTTGGTTCAATTTCAAATATAGAAGTAGACCACAATTGATTCAATGAATTATTGACTGAAGTACG
>MDSV01046139.1_pt1 | contig 10223 bp, 11 predicted proteins | sample 810851 | NCBI WGS metagenome assembly MDSV01 (sample SAMN05326640, study PRJNA326480) | marine metagenome | isolation source: seawater | place: Atlantic Ocean: North East | collected 2012
AATGATAGAAAAAAGCAAAATAAGTATTTATATGGTACTAATCTTAAAGTCTTCAATCCAAAAATATTAAAAGAAAAAAATAAACCAGTAATTATTTTAAGAGCAGCCCAATATAATAAAGAGATAAAAAAGCAAATAGTTAATTTAATAAATAAAAATTCAAAATTTATATAAAAGATGCTACAAGATTAAAATAAAAATGCTGCAAGATATAAAAATTTACAAAAAAAAACTTATTAAAATTCTTAATAGCGATTCATTTAACAAAGTACCAGGGTTAGTAAATGATATTAAAAAAACAAAAATTACAAAAAACAGAATTTTTATATGTGGCAATGGAGGAAGTGCTGCAAATGCAATGCATATTGCTAATGATTTAACATATGGAGCTGGTACTTCTACTGGAAAAGGGTTTAATATTGAAGCCCTTCCATCAAATACATCTGTAATAACTTGTTTGGCTAATGATATTGGGTATGAAAATATTTTTTCTGAACAGCTTAGAGTAAAAGGAAATAAGGGCGATATATTAATCGTTCTTTCAGGTAGTGGAAATTCTAAAAATATAATCAATGCACTAAAAATCTCAAAAAAAATGGGAATTAAGAGTTATGCTATATTAGGATTTAATGGCGGTAAGGCTAAATCATTAGCAGATATTTCAATACATTTTAAGATTAATGACATGCAAATTTCAGAAGATATTCAAATTATAATTAGCCACTTATTAATGAAGCTATTAAATAAAAAAAATTAAAAAATTTTTATGAGAAAATTTACTGTATTTGCTAACTTTTTTATTGACACTGAGGAAAGATTTTTAAGACTTAAAGACTCTTTTTTTTCATTTAGTAAAGCAAATATTCATGAATGGTGTATTAATATAAGAGGTAACTATAAACAAGATGTAAAAAAATTTTTAGAGAACAATATATCTAAAAATTTAAAAGTTTTTTTTTTAGAGTCCAACGAAGGATGGATCAATGATTCCTTAGAAGTTACAAAAAATATAAATACAGAAATTGTTTTTTTTTGGATAGAGGACCATATCTGCACCACTGATGTATACAAAATAAATCTAGTAGTTGAAGAAATGTATGAAAATAAAATTGATCATTTGATTTATTCTTTTTTTCATAAAGGTATTTTTATTGAACCATTAAATGCAGTGAATCATGAAAAAAAAAACAATATTAGTTTTTTTTTATATGATTCAGAAAATTATAATAAAATAAAAAACTGGTTTGAGACAAAAAATATTAAACCATATTATCTAATTGCGTGTTGTTCCTTCATGAGCTTAGAATTATTTAAAAAAAATTTATTAATTTCAAAAAAAAAGAAAAAATATAATAAAATGCTACCTTTTAATTTTGAAAAAAACTTTTTAGAAAATCAAATTTTACCATTTAACAATGGTGTTTTGAATAATGAGCTGTTTGTATCAATCGATGACGATCATGGTGAGCAGGGTTATTCTTTAATAAGTAGAAAACAATATCCAAAAAGAGTATCTAAAAAGCAACTGGATGAAATAAGAAAAAGTAAAATTAATATTTTTGTTCCAAATCCTTTAAAAAAAACAATAGAAAAAATTTTTACTCTATTTAAATAATAATGAATTTGTCACCCATAGCCTTTTTTGCTTATAACAGGCCCATCCATACAAAAAAAACTTTAAAATATCTTAAGAAAAATAAATTAGCAAAGAAATCATTGATATATATTTTTTTAGATGCACCGAAAGATAAAAAATCGAAAAATAAAGTTATAGAAGTCAAAAAAATAATTAATAATATAAAAGGATTCAAAAAAAAAATAATAATTTTAAGAAAAAAAAATTTTGGTTTAGCAAATAACTTTATTCAAGGAATAAGTTATGTAGTTAAGAAGCATGGGAAAATTATAGTTTTAGAGGATGATAATTTAACTAGTCCTTATTTTTTAGAATATATGAATGATGCATTAAATTTATATAAAAATGAAAATAAGGTAGCTGCAGTTAGTGGTTACTCCTATCCAATTAATAACAAATATAATGATTATTTTTTTTTAAAAATGGGAGAATGTTGGGGTTGGGCTACATGGAAAAATTCTTGGCAGACATTTGAAAAAAATGGAAAAAAATTATTAAAGATGATAGAAAAAAAAAATTATATTTCAGACTTCAATTTTGATGATAGTTACGATTTTTTTAAACAATTAAAAAATTTTTGCCTAAAAAAAAATCAATCGTGGGCAATTAGATGGTATGCATCAATTTATTTAAAAAATAAATTAACTCTTTATCCGCCTAAAAGCTTAGTTCAAAACATAGGCATGGATGGATTTGGAGTACATAGTGGTGTTTCAAGAGATTTTGACTCAGAATTAATAAAAAAATATGAAAAACCTAAAAAAATTTTAATTCAAGATAGTAAATATCACAGAGAAAAAATAAAATTGTTTTTTAAAAAAATAGGCAAGAATGACAATCTATTTGAAAGAATTAAAAAAAAAATAAATCGCATACAAAATGCATTTTAAAAAGTATTACTCTAAATATTACAATATAGTTTATAAAAAAAAAAATTATAAATCTGAAATTGATTATATAATAAAAGTCTTAGGATCAAGAATCAAACATATCAAATCTATACTAGAGTTAGGATCTGGCACAGGATCTCATGCTTATTTTTTATTAAAAAAAGGTTTTAACTTAACTTGTGTTGAACAAAGCAGAGATATGATTGCAAATTTCAAAGTAAAATCTAAAAGTGTTAAAATTGTTAATAAAGATTTAAAAAAAATAAAATTAAAAAAAAAATTTGATTTAGTTCTTTCAATGTTTCATGTAATAAATTATATGACAAAAAATAAAGATTTAGACTCCTTTTTTAAAGTAGCATCATCACATCTTAATAGCGGTGGTTTTTTACTTTTTGATACATGGTATTATCCTGCGGTAAAATATAATAGGCCTAAAATTACTAAAAAAATTTTTAAAGATAAAAATTTTGTAATAGATAGAAAAGCCACTCCTAAGAAATTAGATAAAAAAATTTATAAAATTAAATATAATATAAATATATTAAATTTAAATAACTCAAAAAATTCAAATTTTACTGAAGTTCATAAAATTAGAGCTTTTGAAATATCTGAACTTGATAAAGTGTCAAAAAAATTTAATTTTAAAAAAATAAATAATTATGCTTTTTTAAAAAAAACAAATCCAAATAAAAATAATTGGGGAGCTGTTTTAATCTATCAAAAAATATGACAAAAAAATTTGTACCTGTAAATGAACCTTTAGTAGGAAAAGAAGAGAAAAAATATTTAATAAATTGCATAAGTAAAAACCAAATATCCTCGTCAGGATTTTATGTAAAAGAGTTTGAAAAAAAATTTGCAAAAAAGGTTAGAAGAAAATATGCAGTTTCAGTTTCAAACGGTACTGCAGCAATTCAATTAGCTTTCGAAGCTTTAAATTTAAAAAAAGGCGACGAGGTAATTGTTCCATCTTTTACTATAATATCTTGTATACTACCAATAATCAGATTAGGTGCGAGACCAGTATTAGTAGATTGTGACCCAAGAACTTGGAATATGGATGCCGAAAAGACAATCAATTTAATTACAAGAAAAACAAAAGCTATTATTTTGGTTAATATTTATGGTTTATGTGTAGATATGGATAAAATTTTAAAAATTTGCAAAAAGAAAAAAATAAAAATTCTAGAGGACTCCGCAGAGTCATTAGGGCTAAAATATAAAGGCAAACCGTGTGGGAGTTTTGGAGATGTCTCGACTTTTAGCTTTTTTGCTAACAAGCATATCACAACAGGAGAAGGTGGAATGATTGTAACAAATGATAAAAATATCTATCAAAAATGTTTGTTATTAAGAAATATTTATTTTAACAATGTAAGAAGATTTAAGCATTTTGGTTTAGGTTGGAATTATAGATTAACCAATTTACAATCTGCCTTAGGTATTGCTCAGCTTAGTAAATTAGAAAAATTTGTTAAAATTAAAAGAAAAATTGGCAATTACTATCATAATAGGCTTTCTCATCTTAAATCAGTTTATAATCCAGTAACAAAATTAAAATATTGTGACAATATTTTTTGGGTTTATGGCTTAGTACTTAAAAATAAATCTAAATATAAAGTTGAAAATTTAAGAAAAAAACTTTTAAAAAGAGGCATTGAAACTAGAAACTTTTTTTGGCCATTAAACAAGCAACCAATATTAAATAAAATGGGTTATTTTAATAATAGAACATTTCCTGTTTCAGAATATTTGTCAAAAAATGGATTTTATATACCATCTGGTTTAGCATTAAAAAAAAAAGATCAAGATTACGTAATTAAAAATATTTGTGAGTTAATAGATTGATAAATAACAAAATAACAATTGGATATATATTCGAAAGCTCTCCCAAAGGCGGGGGAAATTTTCAAACTGAAATTTCAACAGGGATTAGACTCAAAAATCTTAATTTAGAAAATTTTGATATAAAATTTTTTTCTATAAATAAACAAAATATAGAAATTCTTAAAAATTATAATTTTCATGTAAAATATATAAAAAAATCAAATGTAAATTTAAGTTTTATAAAATTTTATCATTCTCTACATAATACAAAATTTAAAAAATTTATAAATTATATTTGTAGATTAGATTTGTTTGAAAAAAGTCTAATTTCTGAAAAAATCGATTTTATACATTTTAATCACATGTCTCCATTAGCATTATTTTTAAAAAAAATTGATTATGGAGTTTCATTTTGGGATATGGCACACTTAGATTATCCTATATTTCCTGAAAGTAAGGAAAATTATGATTCAATAGAATCTAGAGAATATACTTACAAGCATCTTTCAGATAATAGTTTTTATATCGTAACAGATTGCGAAGAAAATAAGTCAAATTTTTCAAAAAGGTACAATATAATAAGGGATAAAATCAGCATTATTTATTCAGAACCATCATCACAGTTATTAAAAAATTTAAAAGAAAAAAATAGTATAAAAAACAATATTATAGAAGAATTAGATTTAAAAAATAAAGAATTTATATTTTATCCAGCGCAATATTGGGCACACAAAAATCATATTTATATACTTGAGGCATTACAAATTTTAAAATCAAAGTATAACAAAGTTATAAAAACTGTTTTTTGTGGAACAGATAAAAATAATCTAGGTTATTTAAAATCAGTGGCTGAAAAACTTAAAATTAATGAAGAAGTAAAATTTTTGAATTTTTTAAATGAAGATGAAATCTACAATCTGTATAAGTATTCGTTTGCAATAGTAGCGCCAACATATTTTGGTCCAACTAACCATTTGCCTATAGAAGGTTTTTGTTTTGAAAAACCTGTATTATACTCCGACATTATGTGCGATAACGAACAAGTAAGAGATGGTGTGATAAAGATAGATTTAAAAAAGCCAAGTGACCTTGCAGAAAAATTATTTAAATTACAAACTGATAAATCATTTTTAGAACAGTCTAGATTAAAAGCTAAAAAGAAATATGAAGAACTAACTATCAAAATTGAAAAAAGTAAAAATACCTTTAAAAACCTATTTGAAAATTATAAAACTTTGAAAAAAAAATTTAAAAATTAGAATTTAAAAAAAATTTAAATGTATAAAATAAATAAAGTTTACGATAACAGAGAATTAGTATCAATTATTTTTAAAAAAACAAATAATAAAATAAAAAAACAAATTGAATTTTTTACCAATAATGAATTGCCTTTCCAGGTAGGGTTATTAAATCATCATAAGAATTATAAAATAATTCCTCACCAACACAAAAAAACAGAGAAAAAAATTAAAAATACTTCAGAATTTCTTTTTTTGTTAAGTGGAAAAGTTAAAGTAAATTTTTTTAATAAAAAAAAAAAGAAGATAGATTCAAGGATTATTAAAACTGGTGATATGATTTTATTAATAGATGGTGGGCATGGTTTCGATATTTTAAAAAAATCTATTTTAGTAGAGATAAAACAAGGACCCTTCAACTCAAAGATTGATAAAGTTAGATTTGTAGAGAAAAAGTGATAGTTAAAATTGTTAGAATATTTTTATTTTTATTAAGAGTAATATTAAATAAAAATTATTTTTTTGATACAGTTAAAAGTCAGAATAAAAATAAAGAAAACCTATTTGCCACCTACCTTAGCAAATTTCTTAGAAATAAAAATGGTATTGAATTAGGGTTTCATTTTAATCAATTCAATTTAGTGGGTTTATATAAAAAAAATTATAAACTTGTTCTAATAGACGGAGGATCAAAATTGAACATTTTTATAATGATGTTTATAAATTTGTTTTTAAAAAGAAATCTTAAAGTTGTTCATAAATTTGTTGATAAATCTAACATAAATGAAATTTTTAGCTTTGATAATATTGGTATTTTCTCATTAGATATTGATGGTAACGATTACTGGATATTAAAAGAATTACTTCATAAAAAAATTTTTCCAGAAATTATAGTTGTTGAATATAATTCTACATTTTTAAATAAATCTATTACTGTTCCTTATAATAAAAATTTTGAAAGATTTAGAATGCATAAAAGTGGATGGTATCATGGTGCTTCAATTGTAGCTTTTGATAAATTATTAAAATCTAAAAACTATTCGTTAGTAAAGGCAATATCAGGTGTTAATGCTTTTTTTGTTAATAAAGAAATTTTAAAAAAAGCAAAATTAAAAAAATTGATTTCTGGAAAAGTTAAAGGTGAAAATTTAGTTAGAAAAAAAATTTCTAAATTAAGTGCTAAACAACAATATAAAAGAATTAAGCATTTAAAATTTGTAAAAGTATAGATAATGAAAAAGATAATTAAAAATATATTAAAAAATTTTGACTATAGATTAGTTAAAATCTCAAAAAATAATAATTCATTTGATATTTTGATGAATTTGTTAAGAAAAAAAAAAATTCAATTTACTTTTGATATTGGTGCAAATAAGGGTCAATTTTCAAAAAAAATAAGAGATTATGGATACTTAGATAAAATTGTTAGTTTTGAACCTTTATCAGGAGAATATGAAATTTTAAAAAAAAATTCATTGAATGACAGTAAATGGGAAATTTATCCTAAGTGCGCCCTAGGAAATTTTGATGGAAATATTAATATAAATGTTTCTACCTATTCACCATCTTCAAGTATTTTAAATTTTTCTAAAATACATCAAGAAGCAAAACCCGAAGCTAAAATGGTCAAAAATGAGACTTGTCCAATTTATAAACTCGACACAATTATAAATGAATTAAAACTACAAAATGTAAATTATTGTATGAAAATTGATACCCAAGGTTATGAAAAATTTATAATTGAAGGCGCAAAAGAATATTTGAAAAATTGTAAAATCTTATATTGCGAAGTATCATTAAAAGAAGTTTATACTTCTGCACCATTATGGTTTGAAATAATTGATATATTAAAATTACAAGGATTTGAAATAGCTTCAATCGAAAATGGATTTACAGAAAAATTAAATAACAATTTGCTTCAAGCAGATATAATATTTGTTAGAAATGATTAAATCTTTTTATTGGTGTCCATACATTTCTGAAGTTGCAACAGTAAGATCTGTAATAAATTCAACGAAATCATTTAAAAAATATTCAAATGAAAAAATAAAACCATATATAATTAATGTCGTTGGAGAATGGAATAATAAAAAAGAATACTTAGAAAATTTTGGTATTAATTTTGTAGATTTAAAAAATAAAAACTTAATAAATAAATTACCCAAATTAGGCATTATCAAAAGTAGATTTACCTATTTAATCATTCTCCTATTTTCAATTAGAAAACTCCACAATCTTTTAAGAAAAGATAAACCTGATTTTCTAATAATACACCTCATATCAGTGATACCATTAATTTTGTTAATTTTGTTTAATTATAATACAAAATTTGTTTTAAGGATATCAGGTTATCCTAAACTTAATTTTTTTAGAAAATTTTTATGGAAATTAGCTTCTAAAAAATTGAAATATATTACATGTCCCACAGTACTTACAATTAATTTACTTAAAGACAAAAAAATATTTGATTTCAATAAATTAAAATATTTACCAGATCCAATATTAGAAATCAAAGAAGTTAATAAGCAAAAAAAAATTTTAGAAAATATTGATAACCATTTTTCTAAAAAAAACACTTTATTGTCCATCGGTAGACTTACAGAACAAAAAAATTTTAATTTTTTATTGGAAGGGTTTAAGAAAATAAGTGAAATATATAAAGATTTAAATCTTGTCATACTAGGTGAAGGCGAGCAAAGAAGAGATTTAGAAAAAAAAATTAATCTATTAAATTTAAAAGGTAAAGTTTTTTTACCAGGCTATAAAAATAATGTTTTTAAATATTTAGAAAATTGTAAATTTTTTGTTCTTTCTTCCAGGTATGAAGATCCCGGATTCGTTTTGATCGAAGCAGGCATTATGAACAAAATAATTATTTCTAGTGATTGTCCAAATGGACCAATAGAAATAATTGACAAAAATAAAAATGGATATTTATTTAAAAATAATTCTATAGATGATTTTACAAAAACTTTTAAAGAGGCGTATGAAGAAGATAATAAAATTTTATTTGAGAAAAAAAAAAATTTAAAAATAAAATGTAAAGAATTTACTATTTTTCAACACTATTTAAAATTTAATAAATTATTAAATCAATGAAAATAAAATTATTTTTTTTTGTACCATCCTTAGAATATGGAGGAGCGGGCAATGCAACTATTAATTTTCTTAAGAATTTAAATAAAAATAAGTTTGAATTAAATCTATTTTATCAGGGAAAAAATAAATACAAAAAATATTTACCTAATCATGTAAATTTATATAAATTAGAAAAAAAAAAAACTTTCCTTAATTTTTTTTCAATACAAAAAATAATTAAAAAAAAAATTTCAAATAATGGGAAAAATGTATTTATTTCGAATATTCATTTTGCAAATATTTTATCTATTGTTTTTTTAAGAAACATCCCCAATCTTAAAATAGTACTTTTCGAAAGAACTTCTCTCGAGGAACTCAATATATCTTCATTTAAAAAATCTTTTAAAAATATGGTAATAAAGTTTTTAATTTGTAAACTATATAATTCGTCAGACTTGGTTCTAACCAATTCCAAAAATACCTCAAAAGAACTTAAAAAACTTAATATAAATTCAAAAATAGTTTATTCTGGACTTATTCCAAAGATTTTACCCAATAAAAAAAATAGCAAAAGATCTATTTATAATCTTATTGCAGTAGGAAGATTAGAATTGCAAAAAGATTATATTACACTTTTAAAGGCAATTAATAATTTAAAAAAAAACAATTTTAAATTATTTATATATGGAGAAGGAAATCAAAAGACAGAAATTTATAATTTTATAAACTCAAATAATTTAAATCATAAAGTTGTAATGCAGGGTCATGAGCAAAATAAAAAAAAGATTTATTCCAAAGCAGATTTGTTAATTGTCCCTTCAATTTTTGAAGGACTCCCAAATTGTATAGTTGAAGCTTTAAATTATAATGTTCCAGTCATCGCATCAAACATTGGTGGAAATAAAGAAATTTTGAGTAACACTAAATATGGAGATGTTTTCCAATTAAAAAATGATAAAGAATTAGCATCTAAAATTAATAGATTTTTAGAAAATCCAATGAATTTATATAAAAAAGTTAATAAAAATAAAAATTTTATAAAAAAATTTTTAATTAAAAATTCAGCAAAAAATTTAGAGAAAAAAATTTTTAATTTGTTTTAATAATCTATCTTTCCTAAGTTTTGTTTATACCAAAAAACTAATTTTTTTAAGGCTTTTTCTAAATTAGTATAATTTTTAAAATTTAATAATTTATTTATTTTAATATTTGAGCCGTGTGTTTTTATTAAATCAGCTTTTTGTTTAGCTATTTTAACTATTTTTGGTTTTTTTAATGTAAACTTATTTATTAAATTTAGTACTTTAGTTATTTTTACTGGGTTATTTGAACACATGTTGAACACTTCATGTTTTTTAAAAGTTTTATTAATTAATTTACTTAGTATTTTATTTATATCTTCTATGTAAGTTAAATCTCTATAATGATTTCCTTTATTATAAAGATAAAATTTTTCTTTTTTATCAAAGCTAGCTTTTATATATTTCATTACCATCATATCTGGACGTCCCCATTCTCCAAATACAGTAAAAAATCTTAGTCCAACCAAAT
>MDSV01065500.1_pt1 | contig 10223 bp, 11 predicted proteins | sample 810851 | NCBI WGS metagenome assembly MDSV01 (sample SAMN05326640, study PRJNA326480) | marine metagenome | isolation source: seawater | place: Atlantic Ocean: North East | collected 2012
ATTACCACCTCGTGATAAACCTGTAATACCTAATTTTTTTGCATTAACTCTTGGATGTTTATCTAATATTTTATATGCAACCAAAGCATCTAATTCTCCGGCATTTATAGAAACTTTTCCTTGATTTGATGCAGTTTCTTTAGCGCCTCTAGCAGTGAAACTATCTATTTCAAAAATGCCAATATTGTTTTTTAATAATTGATTTTTAAAATCATTACGCCATGATTCAGTTACACTAGTAAATTCACTTGGTCCTCCGCTACTATGAACTGTAACGACTACGGGTAAATTATTACCTTCTTTTGGTAGAATTAATTTACCAGAGACTTCGACAGGAGAATTTGTATAAGATCCGTTTATAATTGTTAAAGGAATGCCTGGGTTATAGCTTGTAAATTTTATTATTTCCTCTGTTGCTTCGCTTAAATATTTTAAAGGAGTAAAGTGTGGCGGGCGATCTACTTTAAAAAATCTTCCATTGCATTTCCATGGAGGGTCCCATGAAGTTCCACCTTTTATGGTTGCTTCTTTATCATTGATAAATTCTCCTGAATATTTGATTGTTCCTTTGTAGCCATCACTAAAAGTTAATGTTTCTGAAATGCTAATTTTATTTCCATTAATTTTACCTTTCCATTTAAAATTTTTTTTTGTCCCTCTATCATAAGGGCCCAATGAAAATTCATTATTTTCAACATTTACAACAAAAGCAGACTCGTACCATTGCCATTGACTCTGTTTACAAAAAATATCCATTTTCCAAGAATTAGTATATTCTTCAGAATTACCTGTTGTAGAAAATATTAAGAATAAGATTAATAAAAATAATTTTTTCATTTATTTAGCACTCTTCCAGCTATTGTTTTTAATTTATCTTTTGTTTTTTGAGTTCTTTTTTCCGGTGCTGTGATAATCGCTACATCCAAACAATTATTTGTTGGATCTTTTGGATCTATATGTTTTTCAAAATTATCTATAAGATTTTTAATCATATTTTTTGCTTTTTCGGCATTTCCTAATAAAACTTTAATAACTGATTGAACGTCAACATTTGCGTGATCTGGATGCCAACAGTCATAATCCGTAACCATTGATACTGATGCGTATCTAATTTCTGCTTCTCTTGCTAGTTTTGCTTCAGGCATATTAGTCATTCCAATCACATCAGCTTTCCATGATCTGTATAAATTTGATTCTGCTAAAGTTGAAAATTGCGGACCTTCCATAACAACATAGGTACCACATCTTTGATAAGGTATATTTTCTTTTTTTATCGCCATTTCACATGCATTCATCAAACCATTTGATGTAGGATGTGCCATCGATACATGGGCAACTATTTCATCATCAAAAAATGTTTTATTTCTTGCGAAAGTTCTGTCTATAAATTGATCTACAATAACAAATTTTCCTGGGTTTAATTCTTCTTTCAGTGAGCCTACCGCAGATACAGAAACTATGTCTGTTGCACCTAGTTGTTTTAAAGCATCAATATTAGCCCTAAAATTTATTTTTGATGGAGAAATAAAATGCCCTTTACCATGTCTTGGTAAAAAAAGTACTTCTTTTCCACTATATGAAGTTTTTAATATATCATCTGATGGTTTTCCCCAGGGTGTATCTATCTTTATAAAATCTCTATTTTCAAACTCTTCAACATCATAAAGGCCACTTCCGCCTATAATTGCAAGTTTGTTTTTTGTCATAATTTAATATAATTAATATGATCTTAAGTTTGAAGAAAAAAATGGATTTAAAAAAATATATAAGATCTATTCCAGACTATCCTAAAAAAGGTATTTTATTCAGAGATATTACTACTCTAATAAAAAATGAAAACGCTTTTAAAGCATCTATAGATGAAATGTCAAAATTAATAGATTCTTTGAATTGTGATAAAATCGCATCTATTGAGTCGAGAGGTTTTATTTTTGCTTCACCTCTTTCTTATAATTTATTAAAACCAAATATTTTAATGAGAAAAAAAAATAAACTACCCGCAGATAAATATTCGGTAGATTTTGAATTAGAGTATGGAAAAGCAACTCTAGAGATTCACAAAGACTCAATAAGTTTAGATGAAAAAATAATTATTGTAGATGATTTAATAGCTACTGGAGGAACTGCGGAAGCGGCAGCTAAGTTAGTGGAACAATCTGGGGGCAAAGTTGAAGGTTTTATATTTGTAATAAATCTTTTTGATTTAGGAGGAAAAGATTTGCTAGAAAAAAAAGGATATAAAGTATTTAGTTTGTTAGACTTTCCAGGACATTAAGTATCTAAATTAGGCCTGTACCAAGCTGGTTTGCCTAAAAGTGCATTTATAAAACCGGATGCTCTATTAAAATAGATTTTTTTCTTTTTTTTATTATTTATTAGTAGAAAAAAACAATATTTGATTAAGGCTGAAAAAAATATTGGAAAACTTTTTATTAAAGCTGTTAAAAAACCAAAATGTTTTTTATTGTAATAAAACCTTGACCATATCCAATGCCAGTTTCTCGAATATTCAATTTCTTCACTATATTTCTGATCAACTGATTTAGCTGCTAAATGATTTATTTTTGATTGAGGAACAATATAAATCTTATCTCCATTATTTGTCACTCTTTTACATAAGTCATTATTCTCTAAATACATAAAAAAATTTGGATCAAAATAGTTTAAAACATCTGGATTATTTCTATTTACTATATTTGAAATATTTTTTAATCTTTTTTTATCAATTAACATCGCAAAACCATCAACATTTTTTACTCTGAAGGGTTCGTTGTTTGTATCAATTAATTTTTCTTTTGGAACGTGGTTATATGGTGTAATTCCATCAAAAAGTTTATAGTTAGGATATTTATCATTATTGGAGATTGGGGCCAAAATTGAAAAGTTAGAAATTTTTTCTGAAGCTAATATAATTTCTTCAATAGCATTTGGTTCTAAAATTATATCTGGGTTTAAAATAAAAACATAATCAGTCAATGCTAAAGAAATACCATAATTATTTGCACTTCCCATACCAATATTTTCATTAATTATTTCACATCTAACATTTTTATATTTTGACTCTAGCTCTTTCTTAATTTTTGAATTCTTTGAATTTTCTATAACAATTATTGGTATATTGTTATCAATAGATCTTAAACATTGATGTATAACATTTTCACTTTTTATTGTTACAATTACTATCGATAAATTTTGCCTAGATATTGACATAGTATAATGGATACTAACGAATTAAATTAACAAGTATACTAATAGTTTTTACTAATGTAAAAAATAAAATATGAAAAAAGTTATTGTCACTGGAGGAGCAGGTTTTATTGGAAGTAATTTAATAGAATTATTGATTAAAAAAAAATATTTTGTAATTAATATAGATAAATTAAGCTATGCAGCAAATATTAATAATTTAAAAAATTTAAAAAAAAAAAACTATATTTTTAAAAAAATTGATTTAAATGATAGAAAAAAAATTAAACAAATACTCTTTAAGTATAAACCTCAAGGTATTTTTAACTTAGCAGCAGAAACTCATGTTGATAGATCTATAGATGAGCCTAAAAATTTTATAAATAGTAATATTCTTGGGGTTTATAATTTGCTAGAATCTATAAAATCTTATATTTCTAAAAAAAAAACAAACTTTAAGTTAATTCATATTTCCACTGATGAAGTTTATGGAGATATATTGAAAGGAAGATCAAAAGAAAATTTTCCTTATAACCCTAGCTCACCTTACTCAGCGAGCAAAGCATCTTCTGATCATCTTATTAGGTCATATATAAGAACTTATAATTTTCCAGCTATTATAACCAATTGTTCAAATAATTATGGCCCTAAACAATTTCCAGAAAAGCTCATACCTAAACTAATTTATAATATTTTAAATAATAAACCTTTGCCCATTTATGGTAGGGGTCAAAATTCAAGGGAATGGATATATGTCGAAGATCATTGCAATGCTCTCATAAAAGTTTTTGAAAAAGGTAAAATAGGTGAAAATTATAATATCGGCTCAGGAGTAAATCTTAAAAACATTAATATAGTAAAAAAACTTTTAAATGTTGTAAAATTAAAAAAAGTAAAAATTGGAAACAAAGTTAGGATTAAATTTGTTAAAGATAGACCTGGTCACGATATTAGATATGCATTAAATAGTAAAAAAATTAAAAACCAATTAGGATGGAAAGCTACAACTTCTCTTGAAAATGGTTTATTAAAAACTTTTTATTGGTATAACAATAATAAAAAATATTTAACAAAACTAAAAAAAAAACAAGTTTATAAAAGATTAGGTTTGAAAAAATGATAAAAAAAGGAATTATTTTAGCTGGTGGCCATGGAACTAGAATGAGCCCATTAACAAAAGCAGTTAATAAACAACTTTTACCTATCTACGATAAACCTTTAATATTTTATCCTCTCTCAATACTAATGCTTGCTAAAATTAAAAATATTTTAATTATAGTAAATAAAGGACAATTAAATCAGTTTAAAAAAATTTTACCTAACGGAAATAATTTAGGAATAAAAATTAATTACGTTGAACAAAAATATCCAAATGGTTTGCCGGAGGCATTTATCCTTGGAAAAAATTTTATTAAAAATGACAACGTTTCTTTAATTTTGGGAGACAATTTCTTTTATGGGCAAAATCTAACAAAAAAACTTAGAGAATGTTCAAAAATTAAATATGGAGCTAAAGTTTTTTTACATGCAGTAAAAAACCCATCTTTTTATGGAGTTGCCAGTGTAGATAAAAAAAATAAAATTCGTTCAATTATTGAGAAACCAAAAAAAACTAAATCCAACCTTGCAATAACTGGGCTTTATTTTTTTGATAATAAAGTAGTTAAATATGCAGAATCCTTAAAACCCTCTAAAAGAAAAGAGTTAGAAATAGTTGATTTATTAAATAAGTATAAAAGAAAAAATAAATTATACGCAGATTTCTTGGGAAGAGGTGGTGCTTGGTTTGATACTGGTTCTATTAAAGATTTTTACAATACCTCTTCGTTTGTTTCTACATTAGAAAATCGTCAAGGTTTTAAAATAGCTTGTTTAGAGGAGATTGCTTTAAATAATAAATGGATAAATAAAAACAATGTAAGAAACGCAATTAAATTTTATGGAAATTGTAATTATTCAAATTACCTTAAATCTCTATTAAAATAATTAATGTATTCAAAAAAAAATAAAAAAATAATTGTTACTGGTGGTTCTGGAAGATTTGGTCTAGCTTTAAAAAATAGCAAAACAAACTATAAATTTATTTATCCAAAAAAATCAGAACTAAATATATTAAATTCTAAATCAATAATTCGTTATTTAAAAAAAAGTAAAGCAAAAATACTTTTGCACTTGGCTGGCCTTTCAAGACCTATGCTAACACACGAAAAAAATATAAATAAAAGTATAAATCTAAACATAATTGGCACATCAAATATTGTTATGGCTTGCAGTAAGCTTAATATTAAGGTTATTTATTTTTCAACTAGCTATGTATATCCGGGAAAAAAAGGTAATTATAAAGAAGATGATCCTGTATTTCCTTGGAACAATTATGCTTGGTCAAAACTCGGCGGAGAATGTGCGGTGCAAATGTATAATAATTCACTAATCTTAAGAATTTGTATGACAGAAAAACCTTTTTTACACAAAAGTGCATTTTCAAATGTTAAAACAAATTTTATATTTCACGATGATTTGTCAAAAATCTTTATAAAGTTAATAAATAAAAAAGGTATTATTAATGTAGGAGGTCCTACAAAAACTGTGTACAACTTTGCTAAAAAATATAACCCCAAAGTAAAAAAAATTATCGCAAAAAAAGAAAAACAAATTTCTTATCCTCTAAATCCATATATGAATTTAAATAAACTTAAAAAGATAATCGAATAAACGAATGAAAATTATAAAAACTAAATTTACTGGTCTTTATATAATAAAACAAAAAAGAAATATTGATAAAAGAGGTAATCTTAGAGAAACTTACAGAAAAAATATTATAAAATGGAATAATTTAGTATTTCATTATGCAACTACATCAAAAAAAAATATATTTCGTGGATTTCATTTTCAAAGTAAGTTTAAACAGGCAAAATTTGTAACTGTTCTTAAAGGAAAAATTTTAGATGCAGTAATTGATCTAAGAAAAAACTCCAAAACTTTTGGAAAAACATTTAAAATTATTTTATCTGAAAAAAATTGTTTATCTCTTTTTATTCCTGAAGGTTTTGCTCATGCATACTATAGTTACTCCAATACAAATCTTATTTATTACCAGCTATCTAATTATTATAAACCAAAATATGAAGATGGTATTATTTGGAATGATAAAAAATTAAAAATCAAATGGCCTTTTAAAAAACCAATGGTTTCTAAAAAAGACTCTAATTTAAAAACATTTTCAGAATTTAAAAAAATCTATAAGTTTTTATAAATATTTTTTAGTTATTTATAAAGCTAGCTATCAACAAATTGATCGATCTTATCATGGCTAATTATGTTCATTAAATTTGGATGGTTTTCATAATAAAATTTAAATTTTAAATCTTTATAATTTTCAATATTAATTTTAAGAGGTTTTAAATTTTTTCCTTTTTTAATTATAGATAGGCCCATATCAGCTATACAAGTACAGGTATATAATTCTTCTTTTGTTCGGACCTCAACGATTGCTTTCCAGACATCACCTGTCCATCGTGATTGAGATCGTGGTATAGCTTGCTGCATAAATGAACTTGGTAAACAATCGTGTAAAATTATCAAACCATGATTTTCCAAAAAATTTAATGAATTATTTATATCTTTTTTAACTTGTTCATATACATGAAGGCCATCAATAAAAATAATATCAAATTTTTTTTTGTTTCTCTCAAAAAATTGATCGCTAGTAACTCTTTCAGTTCCTCCTCGTACAGGATCTATACCAACTTTACTTTCAATTTTTATTTTAGAGAAAAGTTCATCATTATCACAACCAATTTCTAAATATTTTTTAAATTTATTTTTATTAATTAAATCTTGTAAAATTTCATATCTTGAAGGTTTGTTTTGCCATTCAAAATTAATTTTTTTATAAAATTTTTCACCAAAAATATAATTATATATACGATTTAATCTTAACTTTAATTTATTCATTAATTTATAATTTTTCGGATCTTTAAAAGTTTTTTCATTTTATAGTTTGACCTTCAATTTCTTTGCATGAATAGCCTAGATCTTTTAGCTTAATTTTTTTGCATGATTTTGCATAACGTATTTCGTCATAAAAAACTATTTGCGTAGGATCTGGACCAGGAGATCTTGACATAAAAGATCTATAAATACCAAAATGAAATTCAATTTTCTCATCTTTGATTTTTTGTGTCATGCCTTTATAATCAAACATAAGTTTTCCATTAATCCAGATTTTAAAAAAACCATCTTTTTTATGTGACCACTTAGCATTAACTAAAACATCATTCCATTTTCCTAGCACTTCACTTTTATCTAAAAGTTTTTTAGGAATATTATTGCCCCCTATATATTCATCAACTTCTATCCAATAACCTCCTCCTTCTTTAGTAAATTTATCGCTTTGATTTTGAAATGTAAATCCTGGTGGTAAATCTCCATCATTATGAAATTGAGCCATCATCGATTTTGCTGGAAATATTACTTTAAAGTCATTTGGGTAATATATTGACCAGGCACTCCATGTTGTTTTTTTATTTACACAACAAATTAATAGCTCTACTCTTTCCCTATCATTTCTTGAATCCCAACCCCAACCATCTCCAGCTCTTACTTCAAATCTAATTGACTCTTCCCCAAATCTAACTGGATAACCTTCTGATTTTTTTACAATTTTAAGAACATGTTCTCTTGTAGATTTATCTGATTTAAGTATTGCTTTATTTGTAACTCTCCAATTATTTCTTTTTTCATATTCTTTAACTTTATTAAAACCTTGGGCTAAATCTTTGTTCTTTTTAATTTCTTTAATGACTTCTTCAACACCAGCAAAACTATAGCTACTCCACAACAAACCCAGAACCACGATCCCTAAAAGTTTTTTCATAACATTCCCGCGCCCAATATAAATAGAAACTTTCTCATAAAAGCACTTTACCATTGGAGCACCAGTGGAGCAATAATTTGGAATCTTTCTAGAATGGTAGCGGGAAGTGGGATCGAACCACTGACCTCGGGCTTATGAGTCCCGCGCTCTAACCAACTGAGCTACCCCGCCATTCAATTAGTGTTGATTTATACTACTTATTTTTTTAAATTCAATAAACATTTTCTAAGATAGCGTTATATAGTAATTATTAGATTCGTTAACTATGGACCCAAAAAAAATACATTTCGACTCAAATAATAAAAAAAGAAATCAAAATCTAGTTGAAGACTTAGAGGCGTGGAAATTTTTAATTTCTCTAGAAGATAACGATAAAGATTTTTTTATATCTCTCAGTAAGTCAAATAACTATAAGATAAAATATATTAATGAAAAGAAAGTTAACAAAAATATAAAAAATCCACCCTCTCCCAAAACATCTAAACAATTTTTCCAAGATCGAATATCTACACTTGGTGAAAAAATATGGGATATGAGATCGGAAGAATATAATTTGAAAATTAGAGAAAATCTAAAATTACATCATTTAAAAAATTTTGCTAATTTACTAATTAATTGTCCAAGAGAAATACAACTTGAGTTTTGTCGTCAACCAACCAGACAGAGTATGCATCAAAAAAATCAATTAATGATGTTGGAAGAACAATTAAATAGTGAATATTGGGATGTTAAACATCCAAAAGAAGGAGAAATTGTTATTGATGGCGAAGATATAGTTGACATAAAAAAACTTAAAAAAAAATTTTCACCAAATGCAAGGAGTGTTGATGTTGTTATAAAAACAAAAAAACCGCTAGAAAAGATAATTTTTTATGGTTTTATGAAATTTTCTAAAGAACAAGGAACTGCTACAACTAAACATCAACTAGATGAAGCAAAAAGATGGCTCGAACAAGCACAAAAATATTCTCAAGCAAATGATAATAATATTAATTTTTTTTGTATATCAGATGGAAAAGAAGGTGAAAGAAATATCCCAATACTAGAAAAACATGTAAGATATCATTCAGACAGAATCAGTGTTGGAAATACTGATAAAATAATTAATATTTTAGAAAATTATGAAAAAAAATTACAGAATAATTAAAGAGGATTGTATTAAGTGGATGAATTCGCAAAATCCTAAATCTATAGACTGTATTGTCACTTCTCCACCTTATAATTTAAATGTTAAATATGGGAATTACGATGACTCTGCTCCAAGAAAAGTTTACTTGGTTTGGTTAGCCGAAGTTGCAAAATCAATCAAAAAAGTTCTAAAAGACAAAGGTCAATTATTTTTAAATATGGGTTATTCAAATTCTGATCCATTTGTAGCAATGGATGTTGCTCAAGTTTTTAGAAAGTACTTTGTGTTACAAAATCAATTTACTTGGGTAAAGCACATTGTGGTGAATAATTTTGGCCATGGTCAATACAAACCAATTACTTCAAAAAGATACACAAGTGCTACTACAGAAAGTGTTTTTCACTTTACAAAAAAGGGTGATGTTGCAGTAGATAGATTGGCCATTGGTCAAAGAAATCAAACTCATCCAATTTATCCTGAACTTTATAGTGAAAATAGACACAGAGCAGTAACTAGACGGAAAATTGCAAAAAGAATGAAATTTAAAAATTATAAAGATGTTTTAGCTAATGCAACAAAAGCTCAAAAAGAAGAATTTGAAAAAAGAGTTAAACAACTTTTAAAGGAAATACCATATGAACCACAGAAAAAAAAATGCATTGGTAATGCTTGGTTTATTCCTTATACGCCTACAAGTAAACTTTCAAAACAAGTAGGTGTTGAAGATGGTCACAATTTTAGAAAAAATAGTAGAGCTAATCATCCGGCAACGTTTCCAGAAAAACTATCAGAACAATGTATTAAATTAAGTGGTATTAAAAAAGGCAGTGTTGTTTATGATCCTTTTGTAGGCACGGGCACAACTTTAGTTTCTGCAGTAAAACTTGGGATGATTGGTATAGGTACAGAAATTAATAATAATTACATTCAATTTTCAAAAAAAAGAATTAAAAAATTGGTCTATTAGAATAAGCTTATATGATTAACTAAAAAAGATTTTAATCATAGACTTCAGTATTTTATAACCATCTA
>MDSV01095892.1_pt1 | contig 10223 bp, 11 predicted proteins | sample 810851 | NCBI WGS metagenome assembly MDSV01 (sample SAMN05326640, study PRJNA326480) | marine metagenome | isolation source: seawater | place: Atlantic Ocean: North East | collected 2012
AAAAATTTAAAATCTACGTTTAATAGTAGTTTTTGCAATGCAGTAAATTTAATATTTAATATAAAAGGCAAGGTTGTAATTACTGGGGTTGGTAAGAGCGCACACATAGGTAATAAGATATCAGCAACTCTTACATCAACAGGGACCCCTTCTTACTTCGTGCATGCAACAGAAGCAAGTCATGGTGATTTAGGAAGTATAAAAAAAGATGATTGTGTAATAGCAATTTCTAACTCGGGCGAAACGTCAGAACTAAATAATATAATTCACTTCACTAAAAGATTTAACATCAAACTTATTAGCATAACAAGTAATTCTAAAAGTATACTTCATAAGAATGCTACGTTTGGGATTTTATATAAGAAACCAATTGAAGCTTGTCCTCTAAATCTAGCACCCACAAGTTCAACTTCAATGTCTATGATTATAGGAGACTGTATAGCAATTGCATTATTAGAGTTAAGAGGTTTTAAAAGTAATGAATTTAAAAGACTTCATCCTGGAGGTAATCTAGGTAAAGATTTAAAAAACTTAAATGATGTTATGCATTTAGGTAAAGAATTGCCTTTAGCAAAAATAGATGAAAAAATGTCTAAAGCCTTAATTAATATGACAAAAAAAAGTTTTGGGTGCATAGGAGTTATTAATCAAAAAAAAGAAATAGTTGGTATTATTACTGACGGTGATTTAAGAAGAAATCTTAATTCTAAATTTCTTGAAAAAAGAGCTTCTGAAGTAATGACCAAAAGTCCAACTTTAGCAAATAAAAATATGTTAGTTGGTGAAGCTATAAATCTAATGAATACAAAAAAAATAACAAGCTTATTCATTTGTGATAAAAAAAAACCATTGGGAATTGTACATATTCATGATTTGTTAAGATTGACGAGTTAAATTGAATTTTTTTTTGTATATAAATAAAAGATTAATATTTTTTCTTGGAATAACAATAGTCTTTTTTTTTCTTATTTTAATATTCTTTAAACAAATTAATTTAATTAATATTCAGTTGAAAGATCCAGAAACAAATTTGTCTAAAGTGGATATAAGTGAGCCAAAATTTGCAATTAATAATGACTCAAAAAAGATTTACATAACAGCCAAAGAGGGAAATTTTATAAATAAAGATGAAATTTTGTTAAATAAAAATGTTAAATTTAAATCTAATGATTTTAGTATTGAAACTGAAAAAGTAATTTTTAATAGGAATAAGCAAACTGCAAGAAGTCAAACAAAATCATTATTTAAATCAGAAAATACTAAAATTTTTTCTGAAGGATTTAATATATATGATAGAGGAAATATAATAGAATTTTTTGGTAATTCGAACTTATTATTAAAATGAAATTAATCTTTAAAGCAATTTTATGTTTTTTGATTTCAACATACGTAAATGCCAGAGATACTGGTGAAACAGAAATTACAACAGAAGATGGAATTGAAGTTTTTCAAAATGAAAAATTTTATTTATTAAAAAAAAATGTTCAAATTTTATCAGATAATTTTATTTTAGATGCTGATAATGTTAAAATTGATTTTGATGAAAGCTTATATGATATTACTAAGTTAGATGCTGAAGGAAATGTAAAGTTTAATTCATTAAAATTTAAAATAAATGGAATTGGTGAAAATCTAATTTTGATTGTTAAAACTGAAGATCTTAAAATTGAAGGAACTGGATCAGAATTAAGAACTGAAAATATTAATATGTTTTCAGATGGATTTGTTAAAATTAATAATCAAAATGGAAATTTTTCTCTAAAAGGTTTAAACTCTAAATTAATTAATGAAACAATTTTTATTGAAGCTGAGTCTATAGAAGGTACTTTTTCAAACAATGGAAGCAGCAACGAAATAATATATCTAGACGCAATTGATAATAATATTTCTTACGTAAAAAATAAAGATACTGAAATGTATGCTAAAAAGATAAATTATAATCAAAAAACTTCTTTAATTGAGCTAATTGATAATGTTACAATAATTCGTGGTGAAGAAAAAATTACAGGTGATTACGGCACTCTTGATACTAGAAATAATTCGTATAAAATAAAATCAAATAATAAAAGTAAAGTTAAGATAATAATTCAAAGTGATGAGTAATAAGTTCAACGTTTTAGATGATGGATTGTTAATAAAAAAAATATCAAAAACATATGGAAATAAAAAAGTCGTTCGGGATATAAGTATTTCGATCAAAAGAAGAGAAATAGTAGGTCTATTAGGCCCAAATGGTGCAGGAAAAACGACAACTTTCTATATTATTGTAGGCTTAGTAAAACCAGATAGTGGTAATATTGTTTTAGATAAGTTAGATGTTTCAACTTTACCAATTTATCTTAGAGGAAAATTAGGGATTAGTTATCTTCCTCAAGAGGCCTCAATCTTTAGAGGAATGTCGGTAGAAGATAATCTCTTATCAATTATTGAAATAAATGAAAAAGATATAAATAAGCAAAATATTTTATTACAAAATCTTTTGAATGAATTTGATATAAATCACGTAAGAAAATCAAAATCAATTGTTCTATCAGGTGGTGAACGAAGAAGGCTAGAAATTGCAAGAACGCTTGCCACGAACCCAAAATATTTATTGCTTGATGAACCCCTTACAGGAATTGATCCTGTATCTATTGAAGAAATAAAAGTTATAATTAAAAAATTAAAGAATAGAAATATTGGTGTATTAATTACTGATCATAATGTCAGAGAAACACTCAAAATTGTAGACAAAGTATATATAGTTAATGAAGGAGCAATATTTTATGAAGGTGATCCAATATCTGCTGTTAATGATGAAAAAATAAAAAAATTTTATTTAGGTTCAAGTTTTAGTCTTTAAAATGATAAGTCACCCTATTAAAGAAGGAATAAATGGTAATCCTGTTATTCCTGGAGATAAATCTATTTCTCATAGATCAATAATTATTCCGTCAATTTCAAATGGAGTTTGTGAAATCAATAATATTTTAAAATCTGAAGATGTTCTTCATACACTAAATGCCTTTAAAAGTATGGGTGTATTAATAGAAGAAGAAAAAGAAAAAATTTTAATTTATGGTAAAGGTTTGAATTCTTTAAAAAAAACCAAAGATTCGATTTATCTTGGAAACTCTGGAACAAGTGCAAGATTGCTGACAGGTCTATTATCCTCTCAGAAATTTGATAGTATTTTAACAGGTGACAAATCTCTTACAAAAAGACCTATGAAAAGAATTGCAGATCCATTAAGCAGAATGAATGCAAAAATTCATACAACAAATGGAAAGTTACCTCTAACAATTAAGGGAAGCAATTTAATACCTTCTAATATTGAATTAGAAATTCCCTCAGCACAAATTAAATCCGGCTTACTGCTAGCAAGTTTAAATACACAAGGTGTATGCAATATTATTGAGAATAAAATTACCAGAGATCATACAGAAATAATGTTAGAATCATTTGGGGCAGATATAGAAATAAAAAATGAAAATAATAAAAAAATTATTAAAATTATTGGAGAAAAAGAACTTACATCAAAAAATATCAATGTTCCAAATGATCTTTCAAGTAGTGCTTTCTTTATTGTTTCAGCACTTATTAATAGTAATTCAAAAATAGTTTTAAAAAATATTAATAATAACCCTACAAGAAATGGAATACTATTGGCTTTAAAAAAAATGGGTGCAAAAATAAAATTATTTAACCAAAGATCAGACAATAATGAAAATATTTGTGATATTGAGGTAATGACTTCAGATTTGAATGGTTGTGAGTTAGGGCCAGAGTTTGCAGATTTGATGATTGATGAATATCCAATACTAGCAGTAGCAGCAACATTTGCAAATTCACCAAGTGTTTTTAAGGGATTGAAAGAGTTAAGAGTTAAAGAAAGTGACAGGTTAAAATTGATTATTTTAAACCTTCAAAAGTGTGGTGTCGAATGTAAAACCAGAGATAATGACCTTTATATTTATCCTTCTAAAAGCTATGAGATTAAAAATAATATTATTGAAACAGATTTTGATCATAGAATTGCAATGGCTTTTGCAATTATGGCAACAAAAATAGGTCCCTTGAGTATTAAAGACTCAAATTCAATAGATACAAGTTTCCCAACTTTTAAAGATGAGTTAAATAAATTGGGTGGTAAAATTCTTTGAAAAATATAATTATTACTATTGATGGACCTGCTGCTTCAGGAAAGGAAAAAATATCTAAATATATAAGCAGAAAATGGGATCTCAAACATTTAGATTCTGGAATACTTTATAGACAATTAGCATTAATTTTAAGTAAAGATAAAGTGAGTTTTAAAAATATTAATACAATAAAAAAAAAAATTAAAAAAATTGATAGTCTTTCTTATAGAAAAAATAGGGAAATTAGATCTCAAAAAATTAGCAAATTAGCCTCAAAGATCGCAGTATACAATTTCGTTAGAGAATTCATAAATAGATTACAATATGATTTTGTTAAAAAAAACAAGAAAGGCAATGGTTTCGTAATTGACGGAAGAGATATAGGATCAGTTGTTTTTAAAAAGGCTGATTTAAAACTATATATAGATGTAAAACCAGAAATTCGAGCAAAAAGAAGATATAAACAGTTGATTGATAGTGGCGAAAAGTCTATATACCCAAAAATTTTGAAGGAAATAAAATTGAGAGATCAAAAAGATAAAAATAGAAAACATTCGCCTTTAGTAGTTCCTAGAAATGCGTTTATTATTCATAACAACGGTATCTTTAAAGAAACAACAAAAATAATTAATGAATTAATCAGGAATATCTAAGATGAATCAACAAATCTCAAGTAAAATTACAAATTCTGAATACGATACTTTAATTTCTGATTCTTTAAAAAATTCTTCTGCAAAAGAAAAGAGTATTACGACTGGTAAAATAATTTCGATTGAAAACGAAATAGTTACTATTGACGTTGGGCTTAAAAGTGAGGGTCGTGTACCTTTAAGTGAATTCTCTAGACCGGGACAAAAATCAGAAATTGAAATTGGAGATGAAACAGAAGTTTTTATTGAAAATGTCGACAATGCCAATGGAGAAACATTATTATCTAGAGAAAAGGCAGTTAAACAAAAAGCATGGCTTAATCTTCAACAAAGTTTTAGTGAAAATAAAGTTGTTACCGGTGTCCCTTTTAATAGAGTAAAAGGTGGAATGAGTGTTGATCTAGATGGAGTAGTAGCCTTTCTTCCTGGTAGTCAAATTGAAACTAGGCAGATTATTAAAGACACTAAAGAATTATTAAATAAACCTCTAGAATTAATGATATTGAAAATGGATAAATATAGAGGAAATATTGTTGTTTCAAGAAAAGCGATAACAGAAACTGAATTGAAAGAACAAAGAAATGAACTTTTAAAAAATATCAAAGAGGGTTCAATAATCGAAGGTAAAGTAAAAAATATTACAGATTATGGTGCCTTTATTGATTTAGGTGGTATGGATGGTCTTGTTCATGTAACTGATATATCTTGGACCAAAATTAATAACCCATCAGATATACTTGAGTTAAATTCTACAATCAAAATAAAAGTTTTAAAATTTGATGAAGAATTATCACGATTAAGCCTTGGTATAAAACAACTAACTGAAAATCCTTGGGATACTATTGAAAAAAACATTAGTATCAAAGATAAAGTATTAGGGAAAGTTGTAAATATGAATGATAATAACGTTCATTTAGTTATCAATAACTTATATGATGGAGTCATACCCTTAAGTGAATTAAGTTGGTTAAAGAAACCTCCTCATCCATCTAAAATTCTTAATTTAAATGATGAAATAGAGGTTATGGTATTGGATATTGATAATGATAGAAAAAGAATAAACTGTAGCTTCAAACAAATGAAAGAAAATCCTTGGATAAAGTTAAAGGATAAATTTAGTATTAACGATGCCTTTGAGACAGAAATTGTAAATATAGTTGATTTTGGAATATTTGTAAAAGTAATAGATGAAATAGATGGTATGGTTCACATATCAGATTTGAGCTGGAATGAAAGTGAATGTGAAACGATATTAAAAAACTTAAAGAAAGGCGAAAATATTAAAGTCAAAATTCTAGATATTAATGCTGATAAAGAAAGAATAAGTCTAGGAGTTAAACACCTGAATAATGACCCAGTTCAAGAATTTATAGATAAACATCCAATTAATACAAAAGTGACAGGTAAAATTATAGAAATAAATGAAAAAGGGCTAAGTGTTGAATTAAACAAAGAGAAAAAAATATATGGTTATATTAAGAAAACAAATTTATCTAATGATAAAAATGAAAATAAAACTGAAAGATTTGCACTCGAAGAAAAAGTCGACTCAGTGATTCTGTCTATTGACTCTAAAAATAGAACTTTAAATTTATCTATTAAAGAATTAGAAATTCAAGATGAGAAAGAAGCCTTGAGTAAATACGGTTCTAGTGCGTCTGGAGCATCTTTAGGAGATATACTAGGATCAGTCTTAAAAAAATAGGATTAATGATAAAATCACAGATCCTGGATAAATTACAAAAAAAACATAATAATCTACAGCTGGAAGATATTGATCTTCTATTTGATATTTTTGTAAAAACAATTTCAAATTCACTTAAAGAGGGTCGAAATATAGAAATTAGGGGTTTTGGAACAATTAGTAGAAAAATTAATAAGGAAAAATTTGTTCGTAATCCAAAAACTAATGAAAAATTATTTAAGAATCAGACCTACAAATTACATTTTAAAGTTGGAAAAATAATGCATAAAAAAATAAATAATTTTACCGATTCTAATATAGATGATGAAGTCTAATAAAATAATTGTCGCTTTAGATAGTAAAGATTTAGATAAAACAATAAAGTTAGTAAAAATTTTAAAAAAAGATGTTTTTGCTTTTAAAATAGGGTATCAATTTTTCTATAATTTTGGTTTAGAAGGATACAAAAAAATTTATTCAATTTGCCCAAATATATTTCTTGATTTAAAACTACACGACATCCCAAATACGGTTGAAAACGGATTACAGGCTATATTTAAAATAAAACCACTTTTCACTACAATTCATATTTCAGGTGGAGACAATATGATGAAAGCATCAAAAATTAACAAAAAAAACACAAAAGTTTTAGGTGTTTCTATTTTAACAAGTTTGGATAGTAAGCAAACTAAGAAATACTATAATCATAAAAGTATATCAGCATTAGTCAAAAAATTTAGCAAAGCTGCTAAAAAAAATAAATTGGATGGGGTTGTATGTAGTCCTCATGAAATTAAATATATAAGAAAAGAAGTTGGAAAAAAATTTATAATTGTAACTCCTGGTATTAGAATCAATAGTAAATTAAAAAATGATGATCAAAAAAGAATTGAAAATCCAAAAAAAGCATTAAGTTTAGGAGCAAATTATTTGGTAATTGGTAGACCAATAACTAAATCAAAAAATCCACTAAAAGTTTTAAGTGAACTTAATAAAACATTACTTTAATGATGATTGTTAAAATTTGTGGTATTCAAAATGAGGATACTCTACTTTGTTGTGAAAAAAATAATGTTAATTTTTTTGGAATGATTTTTTATCCAAAAAGCCCAAGAAATATAACTATAGAGAATGCAAGTTTTTTACAAAAAAAATCTAAAGGTTTAAACATAAATGGAGTTGGTGTATTTGTTAACAAAAAAATTTATGAAATTGAAGAAATAATACAAAGTATTAATTTAAAATTCATTCAACTGCATGGAGCAGAAGATGAAACATATATTAAGTATTTAAAAAAATATGAAATTAAAATAATTAAAACAATTTCTATAAGCAATAATAAAGATTTAGAAAAAATTCATAATTATAAAAACGCAGACTATTTTTTATTTGATTATAAGCCAATAAGAGGAGAACTTCCTGGAGGAAATTCTAAGAGTTTTGATTGGAATATATTAAAAAATCTAGAAACTGACAAACCTTGGTTTTTATCTGGAGGTATTAATATAAATAATATTAAGCAAATACTTAAAGAAATAAAACCATTTGGAATAGATTTATCATCTGGAGTGGAAAAAGAGCTTGGCAATAAAGATAATCACATTATAAATAATTTTATCGAAAAATTAAATGATGCTTAAGAATACATACAAAAGTTATCCAAATGAAAAAGGGTATTTTGGTCAGTTTGGAGGAAGATATGTTTCTGAAACTTTAATGCCATTAATTCTTGAGGTAGAAAAAGAATATGAAAAAATAAAAAATGATAAAAATTTTATTAATGAGCTTGATCATTATTTAAAGACATATGTTGGTAGACCTAGTCCACTATTTTTAGCTGAAAGAATAACTAATGATCTTAAAGGTCCTAAAATTTATTTTAAAAGGGATGAGCTTAATCATACTGGAGCTCATAAAATTAATAATTGTATGGGGCAAATCCTATTGGCAAAAAAAATGGGTAAGTCGAGAATCATAGCAGAAACAGGAGCGGGACAACACGGAGTTGCAACTGCAACTGTATGTGCTCTATTTGGGCTACCTTGTATTGTTTATATGGGTGAAAAAGATATTGAAAGACAATCACCAAATGTTTTTAGAATGAAATTACTTGGTGCAGAAATACGATCTGTTTCAACTGGATCAAAATCATTAAAGGATGCAATGAATGAAGCTTTGAGAGATTGGGTGACAAATGTAAAAGATACTTTTTATATAATTGGAACTGCGGCAGGACCGCATCCATATCCAGCAATGGTTAGAGATTTTCAATCTATAATTGGTAAAGAAGTTCGTGAACAAATTGAGGAAATGGAAGGAAGATCTCCAGATTTGTTAATGGCTTGTATTGGTGGCGGTTCAAATGCTTTAGGACTTTTTCATGAATTTTTGGATGATTCAAATGTGGATATGATTGCTGTTGAAGCAGCAGGTCATGGAATAAATACAGATAAGCATGCAGCAAGTTTAACAGGTGGAAAACCTGGTGTATTACATGGTAATAAAACATATTTATTACAATCGAACACTGGACAAATTCAAGAAGCACATTCTATTTCAGCTGGTTTAGATTATCCAGGTATTGGTCCTGAACATTCATTTTTATTTGAAGAAAAAAGAGTGAAATATATGTCTGCGACTGACAAAGAGGCGTTGGAAGCCTTTCAGTATTGTTGTAAATTAGAAGGTATAATTCCAGCTTTAGAACCAGCTCATGCGTTGGCAGTATTAAAGAAAATAGCAAAAAACTATACTAAAGATAAAATTATTATCATGAACATGTGTGGCAGAGGAGATAAAGATATTTTTACAATTGCTGATGAATTGAAAATAAAAATTTAAATGACTAATTTAATTAGTCAATCATTTAAAAATAATGAAAAAAAATTAGTTACTTTTGTTACTGGAGGTGATCCCGATTTAGATACTAGTTTAAAAATTATAAAAAATATTGTTAATAATGGAGTTGATATAATTGAGATTGGAATGCCTTTTTCTGATCCAATGGCTGATGGACCAACAATTCAGTTATCTAGTAATAGAGCTATAAGCAAAGGAATAAATTTAGAAAATATTTTCACATTAGCCTCAGAAGCTAAGAAAATAAAAAAAAGTATTCCTATTATCCTTATGGGTTACTATAATTTGATTCTTTATTTTGGGATTGAGAAGTTTGTAAAAGGATGCAAAGAAAATGGTGTTGATGGTCTGATTATTGTTGATCTACAACCCGAAGAGGATAAAGATTTAACTAATGAATTAAAGAAAAACAACATTGATCTAATTAGGTTGATTACACCTACAACTGATGAGGATAGATTAAAGTTGATTTTAAAAAATGCCAGTGGTTTTCTTTATTATGTTAGCGTTATGGGTATTACAGGTCAGAAATCTGCTAATTTAAATGAACTTGAAAGATCAGTTAAATTTATTAAACAGTTTACGAATTTACCAGTTGTACCTGGATTTGGAATTAAAAATGCAACTGATGTAAACAATATATGTAAAATAGCTGATGGAGCAGTTGTTGGTTCAAGTATTATTAAAATTATTGAAGAAAATTTAAACAATAAAGAAAAAATGTTATCAGAAATTGATAAATTCACAAAAGATTTAAAAAATGGAACAATAGTATGAACTGGTTAACAAATTTTGTAAAACCGAAATTCTCTTCATTTGTAAAAAGAAGAAATGTTCCAAAAAAATTATGGAATAATTGTGTATCATGTGGAAATATGATTCATCATAAAGATTTAAAAGAAAATTTAT
>MDSV01224901.1_pt1 | contig 10223 bp, 9 predicted proteins | sample 810851 | NCBI WGS metagenome assembly MDSV01 (sample SAMN05326640, study PRJNA326480) | marine metagenome | isolation source: seawater | place: Atlantic Ocean: North East | collected 2012
ACTTAATTTTATTTTCACTAGTTTGCATTGATAATTTACCTGGGGAGTCTGTTAATAAGGAGCAAAGTTGAAAAACTGTCTTTCTTGGGCAAATCAAAGATGAAAAGCTACCAGGATCATCTATTTCAATGCTGCTAGAAGATAATCTATGGCTATCAGTAGCAACTCCTGTTAAAAAGTTTCGACCATGAGCTTCTGTTAAATGTAAAAATATTCCATTTAAATAATGTCTAGTATCGTCATTTGAGATAGCAATTTTAGTTTTATTTAAAAGTTTTAAAAACTTTTCTTTATTTATTGTTATTTCTTGGTGTTCAAATTCATCGTTAAATGTGGGAAAATTATCGATTGGCAAACAAAGTAGATTAAAATCAGAATTATCACTTTTTAAACTTAATTTATTTTCTGTTTTCAAGTCAAATTTCAATTCAGAATTAGAGGATATTTTTCGCAAGATATCATATAATATTGCTGCTGAAGTTGTAGTACTTCCTTCTTTTAAAACCTTTACATCTTCAATCTGATCATAAAAAACAATATCTAAATCAGTGGCAACAATTGATAATTTTTGATCTTTTAATTGAAGCAAAACATTAGAAAGTATAGGTAGTGTATTTTTTTTTTCAACAATTCCTTGAACAAAATTAAGTGATTTTAATAAAATATCTCTTTTAACGATAAATTGCATTTATATTATTACTCTAACAAAAGACCTTTTAGTTGACTTATATTTTTTTTCATTTCATCGTCTTGTTCGGAGAGTCTAGTTATAGTTTTTACAGCATGTATAACAGTTGTGTGATCTCTATTTGCAAATCTTCTGCCTATTTCCGGGAGAGATCTTGATGTCATTTTTTTTGCCAAGAACATTGCAATTTGTCTTGGTCTAGCTAATGGTCTTGAACGTCTCTGTGAGAGCATATCACTTAAAGGTATGTTGAAAAAATTTGACACTATATTTTGTATTTTATCTACTGTAACAACTCTAATTTGACTAAAAACATCTTTAAGAATATTTTTACAATCGTTTACAGTGAGAATTTTATTATGCACCCTGCTAAAAGCAATAACTCTATTTAAAATGCCTATAAGTTCTCTGATATTTGTTTTACTTTCATTTGCAATATAATTAATTACTTCATCGCTTAAATCTATTTTTTCTTTAAATTGATTTTGTATTTCTAATATTTTCTCTTTTATAATATTAATTTTCAAATCCAAATCTGGAATCTCTATATCTACTACCAACCCACCAGCTAATCTCGATTTTATTCTATCTTGTACTCGATCAAGTTTCATTGGTGTTCTGTCAGCAGAAATTATAATTTGAGATCCTTTGTCCATTAAACTATTAAAAGTGTGAAAGAACTCTTCTTGTAGGCTTTCTTTTCCCCTGATAAATTGTATATCATCAATAATAAAAACTGAAGATTTTCTAAAAAAATCTTTAAAATTCACCATATCATTTTTTTTAATAGATTTTATGAAGTGATACATAAAACGTTCTGCGGAAATGTACATAACATTATTGTCAGATTGTAACTCCAGCCCTATAGAATTTAGTAAATGTGTTTTTCCTAAACCCACTCCTCCACAGACATACAAAGGGTTATATCTTGAAATGTGTTCACAAACCTTCTTAGAATATGATAAGGCAATTTCGTTACTCTTTCCCTCAACAAAGTTACTAAAATTTAATTTTGGATTTAATCTATTATAATTTAATATTGAGTCTTTGATTTCTGTTACTTTATTTAATTCGTCAATTTTGACTACGTCTTGGGTTCTGCTACTTTCTTCAATAATTTTGAATTCTATTCTGTTTAAGCTCAATTTAAAACTTCTAACCTGTTCTAGGATTTTATCTAAATATCTTGATACAATCCAATCTCTAAAAAACCTCGTAGGTACTCCCAATATTAAATAATCGTTGTATTCCTTAATTAATGTAATCTTTTGAAGCCAGCTGGTAAATATTTCGGTTCCAAATGTTTTTTTAAAAGCGTTTTGAATTTCATTCCAATCTATAGTTTTTTCTTCTTCAGAAATATAAACATTTTGCTTTTTGATATTATTTTTATCCATGTAATTATTTTTTAAGAGATATCTTTAAACTCTTTTTTAAATCTTTTGCAAGTATCTGCAGGTTGTAAATGAAAAAAATATTTATTTAGGTTGTAGCATTAGCGTAGAGATAGAATATTATTTTATACTCTTAAAAATTGAAAATAATTTATTTAAAATAAAATTTATAACTCTAAATATAGTTTTATTTTTTAAATAAAATCAAATTGTAGATTGCTAAAATTTTTTTGAAATTTTCGAAACTTTTCTAGCCGCTGTTCGTTTATTAATAGTACCTGACTTAGCAACCTGCATTAGAATTGACTGAAATTCCGGAAAATATTTCTTAGCTTTTGCTTTATCCTTGGATTTGATAAGTAATTCCATTTTTTTTATGGCACTTTTATATTTACTTTTTCTCAATTTATTTACTCGAGTCTGATTTTTAACTCTTCGAACTCTTCTAATTGCAGATTTAGTATTGGGCATTTTGCTAAACTATATATATGCCAGCAATAATATGGTCAACTCTATTATTTTTGACATTTTGAACAAAAAAAACTTGATCGATTAGACAATAACATTTTTTTAATAACTCCTTTACAATCTGAGTTAGAACAGTTGTCGCCTAGCCTGCCATAAACATGAAACATTTCTTGAAAATTGCCTTTTTTGCCTGAACTATTTGAGAAATTTTTTATTGAAGATCCTCCAAATATTATAGCTTTTTTTAATATTTTTTTTGTATAAGTAATTATCTTTTTTATCTCTTTGTCATTTAAAACATCAACTTTCTTATCCGGTTTTATTTTACTTAGAAATAAAATTTCATTTACATAAATATTACCTAGCCCAGAAATAAATTTTTGATCCATCAATAGATCTTTAATTTTTTTTTTTTTTCCAATTAAATAATTTTTAAAATATTTGAAATTATAATTATCACACAAAGGCTCAGGTCCAAGAGTTTTTAAATGATATTCATTTTTTAACTCGTTTTTCGGTAAAACTTTTACAAATCCAAATTTTCTTATATCATTATATATAAGCTGCATGTTTTTGTTAAGAATAAAAATAATCCTATTGTGTTTTTCATTATAATTATTGGTTTCATAATAAAAACTTGTTCTACTTTTTGTTTGATTATTTTTTACAAAAAAGAACTTTCCGGTCATTCCTAAATGAACAATCATTACCAAATTTTTATTAAATAAAAATAATAAATATTTAGATCTTCTTTTTATTTTTATTACTTTAAATCCAACAATTTTTTTAAGACTCTGTTTTTTGACTTGATATCTCAAATTTTTATCTATTATTTTGATGTTTTTTATAGTTAAATTTTTAATCTGACTTTCTAGGGTCTTTTTAACAACTTCAACTTCTGGTAATTCTGGCATATAATTTATTAATGAAAAATACTATTCAAAACAAAACAAAGCTAGTCAATTCTGTATTTGAAAAAGTTAATAAACAATATGACCTAATGAATGATATAATGTCTTTTGGTGTACATCGTTCATGGAAAAAGAAATTATTAGATTGGATGCAGCCTCAATCAAATAACACTCTCATTGATGTCGCGTCAGGAACTGGTGATATTGCAAAACTTTATTCAAAAAAGACAAATAATTCTGCTGAAATATGTTGTGTTGAACCAAATAAAAAAATGTATGAAACTGGAAAAAATAATTTAATAAAATACCCTAATATAAAATGGTTCAAAGCTTCAGCTGAGAAATTGCCTTTTAGTGACAATATTTTTGATTTTTATTCTATTAGTTACGGTATACGAAATGTTTCAGACATAAACCTGTCTTTAAAGGAGGCTCATAGGGTTTTAAAACCTGGGGGTAGATTTATGTGTTTGGAATTTTCTAAAGTTAATAATGAAATTGTAAATATGCTTTATCAGAAATATTCGAAGGTAATTCCTTTTATTGGAAAATATGTTGTGGGTTCATCAGAACCATATGATTATTTGGTTAAAAGTATAAATAATTTTTATTCACAATCTGATTTGTTAAATTTAATTAAAAAAAATGGGTTTTCAAATGTTGAGTATAGAAATCTTTATAATGGAATTTCTGCTATACACTCCGGATGGAAGATATAAATGTTTAGAAGAGTTTTTCAGTTGTTTAAGATAGCAAGAAAATTGTCTACTTCGGGAGCTGTAGATACTATTAATCAAATATATAATTTGCCTATTATAATTAATTTATTTTTTAATATGATCTCAATCGGGTCTTCTAAAAAGACATTTAACGATCAAAAAAATCCTGGGGATAAACTTTGCATCGCTTTAGAGGGAATGGGAACAACTTTTATAAAATTAGGTCAGTTTCTTGCAACACGACCAGATATTATAGGTGAAGAACTAGCTATAAGCTTAGAAAAATTACAAGATAAACTTCCTGCTTTTGAAACTTATGAAGCAAAAAAAATTATTAAAAAGGAAGTAGGAGATGTACAATTTAAGAATATTTTAGAATTAAGCGAACCAATTGCTGCCGCATCCATAGCTCAAGTGCATATTGCTAAAATTAAGAACGAAAATCATGATAATGAAGTCGCTATTAAGATTTTACGACCAGATATTGAAAAATTATTTAATGAAGAACTAGATGCACTAATGTTGTTCGCATATATTATTGAAAACACCGTTTCAAAAGCTAAACGATTAAAGCTAGTAGAAGTTGTTCATCTATTGCGTGAAATTACAAATATAGAAATGGATTTACGTTTTGAGGCAGCGGCTGCTAATGAACTATATGAAAATACGAAAAACGATAAAGGTTTTAATGTTCCACGAATTTATTGGAATTATACTTCTAAGAGGATTTTAACTTTAGATAAAGTTGATGGAATATCTATTAGAGAGCATACTAAAATTAGAGATTTAGGAATCGACTCAAAAAATTTAGCTGAAAATTTGATACAACATTTTTTGAAACAAGCGGTAAGAGACGGTTTTTTTCACGGCGATATGCATCAGGGAAATCTATTTGTTGATAAAGAGGGAAATATAATTCCTGTAGATTTTGGTATCATGGGCAGATTAGATAAAAATAACAGAAAGTTTTTGGCAGAAATTTTGTACGGTTTTATTGAAAGAGACTATACCAAAGTTGCAGAGGTTCACTTTAAAGCTGGACTAGTTCCGCAAGATGCCTCAAAGGAAGAGTTCGCCCAAGCGCTAAGATCAGTGGGAGAACCAATATTTGGTCAATCAATAAAAGATATATCCGGTGGAAATTTATTAGCTCAACTTTTTGAAATAACAGAAAAGTTTAACATGCCAACACAGACACCATTGCTTATACTGCAAAAAACTATGGTAGTTGTAGAGGGTGTTGCTAGAAAACTTTACCCTGAAACTAATATTTGGGAAGTTTCAAGACCAGTATTGGAGAGTTGGTTAAAGGAAGTGAAAAGTCCAAAAACTACTTTTGATACAGCAATTCATACTTCTTCAGAAATTATAAAGAGAATACCTGATTTTCCAGAAATTATGGACAAAGCGAATTATGCTTTACAATTAATGGCGGAAGGTAAACTTAATTTAAATTCAGGAAATAACAAAAACTTGGAGTTAGAACAATTTAAGTTTAAAAATTTCAGAAATAACCTGGTAATTTGTTCTTTAGGTATTGTAATTATTGCTTTATTAGTATTTTAATTAATCATGTCATTAAAAAATAAAAAAATTTTAATTATCATTGGAGGTGGGATATCTGCCTATAAATCTCTAGATTTAATAAGAATTTTAAAAAAGAATAATGTAAATATTAAAGTGATTCTAACAAAGAGCGGAAAAGAATTTGTTACTCCTTTGTCAATTACAACATTAACAAAAAACAAAACCTTCGAAGATATTTTCGATAAAAATTCTGAAGCTGAAATTGATCACATTTCTTTATCTAGATGGGCTGATATAATAATAGTTTTACCTACTACAGCAAATTTTATGACAAAACTTAGCATTGGTAAGGCTGAAGATTTGGCTACAACAGTCTTGCTGGCGTCTAACAAAGATATACTTTTGGTCCCAGCTATGAACGTGCGGATGTGGCTACATAAAGCTACACAAAAGAATTTTAAAATTTTACAGGACTATGGATATCTATTCATTGGGCCAATTAAGGGAGAAATGGCATGTGGTGAATACGGTGAAGGAAAAATGTCAAGCCCAAGACAAATTTACTCTTATCTAAAAAACTATTTTGAAAAAAGAAATTTAGTTAAAAATAAAAATTTGAAAGCATTAGTAACTACTGGGCCAACAAGAGAATATCTAGATCCAGTAAGATATATTTCAAATGAGTCTAGTGGCAAACAAGGGTATGAAGTTGCAATAGCCTTGAACAGACTAGGTATAAAAACAAAATTAATTACTGGCCCTTCTAACCTTAGGTTTTCGAATGGCTTACAGATTAAGAAAATAATTTCAGCAAAAGAAATGTTAAATGAAGTTAAAAAATCTATTCCAGTTGATATTGCTATATGTGCTGCTGCAGTTTCTGATTTTAAACCAACTATTAAAAAAAAAAGTAAAATAAAAAAAAACAGTTTAAATTCAGAATATGTCAAATTTGAAAAAAATCACGATATTTTAGAATTTATTAGTAAAAATAATAGAGCGCGGCCAAAAATTGTTGTTGGTTTTTCCGCTGAGACCGAAAATGTTATTTTAAATTCTAAAAAAAAGATTAAAGAAAAGTATTGTGATTTAATAGTAGCGAATGATGTGTCAAAAAAAGAAACGGGATTTAACTCTGATTATAATCAAGTATCGATAATAGATAAAAAAGGAATAATTAAATCGATTGCTAAAAATAAAAAAAGTTACATTGCCAATACGATAGTTAAGATTATATTAGATAGACTTTTAATAAATGCTAAAAATATTAATTAAAGCATTATCTTAATAATAAAAAAATGAAAATAAGTTTGAGTCAATTTAAAAGATTCGAAAAGCAAATAATCCTAAAAAAAATTGGTTTAGTCGGGCAAAAGAAGATATTTGCTTCAAGTGTACTAATTATTGGATTAGGTGGTTTAGGGTGTCCTCTAGTAACGTATTTGGTTTCCTCAGGTGTTGGAAAGATAGGTATTGCTGATTTTGATAAAATTGAAATTTCTAATCTAAGTAGACAAACACTTTTTAATTCAAAAGATATAGGTAAGTTCAAGGTCATTCAAACAAAAAAAATGATAAAAAAAATGAATAAAAAAACAGAAATTATTTCTTTTAAAGATAAAATATCAAAAAATAATATTCAAAAAATCATAAATAAATTCGATATAATATGCGATGGAACAGATAATTTTTATAGTAGATACTTAATAAACGACTATTGTTTAAAAAATAAAAAAATACTTATTACATCGGCAATAAGTAAATTTGACGGGCATCTCATGAAATTTAATTTTAAAAATAGCGGTCCATGTTATAGATGTTTCATGCCAAGCCCACCAAATTTAAAAAATAATTGTCAAACCGAGGGTATTTTTTCTCCAGTAGCAGGTGTTATGGGATCATTACAAGCTAATGAAGTATTAAAAACAATTTTAAATCAAAAAAATGATTTATCTGGCAAAATATTAATTTTCAATGCTTTAAAAACGGAATTCAGGAAATCAAAAATATTAATTAATCCAAAATGTAGTAATAAATGTTAAAATTTATAATTATAGTCTTTAGTTTTTTTTTTATTCAAAACAATGCTTTTTCAAAAGAGGATTATTTTTTAACTTTACGATATGACAAGGTAAACTTAAGACAAGGTCCATCAAAAGAGTATCCGATTAAAATATTTTATAAAAAAAAGTTTTTACCTGTTTTAATTCAAGATAAATTTAATAATTTTAGAAAAATTAAAGATCATGAAAACAATACTGGCTGGATACATATATCTCAATTGTCAAAAAAAAAGGCCGCTATTGTGATTAAAGACAATTTAATAATGTTTAGAAGTGCAACAATTTACTCACAACCATTAGTAATACTTAGAAAGGGCAGATTAACTAAAATTTTAAAATGTAAAAAAGAATGGTGTAAAGTTAAAACAGATAAATATGCAGGTTGGATAAAAAAAGAAAGTTTATGGGGACTACTTTAATTTTTCATTTTAGAAGCCCAAAACTTATCTAGTAAGAAGTACCACACTGAATTTGCTAAAGGTTCTACTATTGCGTCGGTTAAGGCTATCATAAAAGATACATCCGCAATTAACATTAGAACTGTAATAGCTATTGCAAAGTGGCCAATCGTATAAACAATTGTTCTTAAAATTGAACCCCTGTTATTATTATATACCTCTTTTGCAGAGTTAAAAATCCCTGAAGTTAATTCAGTCATATTAATTTAATTTTTTTAGATTTGGCCTGTCCGCATTCATTATCTTAGTCCATACAGTGACAAAATCTTTTATAAATTTTTCTTTGTTATCATCCTGAGCATATACCTCAGCATAAGATCGGAGTATTGAGTTTGAACCAAATACTAAATCTGCTCTCGATGCAGTAAATTTAACTTTGTTTGTTTTACGACTAATAATGTCATAAGAATTCTTACCAGTTGGTTTCCATATGTATTTCATATCAACCAAATTAATAAAGAAATCGTTTGTTAGAGTTCCAGCTCTATCTGTTAATACGCCTTTATTTTTTGCAGACGAGTGGTTTGTTCCTAGCACTCTCATACCGCCGATTAAGCAAGTCATTTCTTGTGCAGTTAGCCCCATTAAAGAAGCACGCTCTAATAAAAGTTCTTCTGGCATAGCTGAGTAGTCTGATTTTACATAGTTTCTAAACCCATCGTGTAACGGCTCTAACCATTTAAAATTTTTAATTTCAGTTTGTTTTTGAGAAGAGTCTCCTCTTCCTGGATTAAATGGAACTCTCACTTTTGAGCCAGCTTTCTTAATTGCTTTTTCTAGCCCTACATTTCCTGCAAGAATAATAGTATCAGCCACTGTTACTCCGGCTTTATTTGCTATACCCTCTAAAACTTTTAATATTTTTGATAGTTTTTTGGGCTCATTAGCTTCCCAATCCTTCATTGGCGCTAAACGAATTCTTGCTCCGTTAGCTCCTCCTCTTTTATCAGTTACTCTATAAGTCCTTGCACTATCCCAGGCAGTTATAATTAAATCGCTAGCGCTTAGTTTACTGGCTGCTATCATTTTTTTAATTTTATTTACATTGTATTTCTTTTTTGTGGAAATAACGTTACCCTGCCAAAGAAGATCCTCTTTTGGAGCCCAAGGACCAATATAATTTTCTTTATTTCCCATTGTCCTGTGCGTTAGTTTAAACCAAGCACGAGCAAATGAGTCCTCAAAAAACTTTGGGTCTTTGTAAAATCTCTCTGAAATTTTTCTATATTCTGGATCCATGGCCATAGCCATGTCTGCGTCGGTAAACATTAATCTAGCTTTCTTTTTAGGATCACCTAAATCAACTGGTTTTTTTTCTTCCTCAAGATTAATGGGTTCCCACTGCCATGCACCGGCTGGGCTTTTTTTACTTTCCCACTCATAATTTAACAAAAGATCTAAATACTGATGATCCCATTTGTCAGGATTAGTTGTCCAAGCTCCCTCAAGACCTGAAGTTATTTGATTTGCTCCAGTTCCATTTTTTTGATTCCATCCAAATCCTTGTTCATGAATACTAGCTCCTGCTGGTTCGGGACCTAAATTAGTTGGGTCTCCATTACCATGGGCTCTGCCTATAGAATGACCACCAACTGTTAGTGCTGCTGTTTCTACGTCATTCATTCCCATTCGACCAAATGTTTCTCTAACATCCATAGCTGTTCTTATTGGATTTGGTTTGCCTTCTACACCTTCTGGATTTACATAAACGAGTTGGAAATGAGATGCTGCAAGTGGAGCTTCAAGAGAAGAACGGTCTTGCGGGTCACCATATCTATTTACAGCAAGTGGAACTGTTTCTTTTCCCCAATAAACATCCTTTTCTGGTCCCCATATATCTTCCCTGCCAAATGAAAAACCAAAAGTTTTGAACCCAGCTTTTTCATAAGCCATAGTTCCAGCTAATACCATTAGGTCAGACCAACTCAATTTATTTCCGTATTTTTTCTTTATTGGCCAAAGAAGGCGTCTTGCTTTATCTAAATTTGTATTATC
>MDSV01006402.1_pt1 | contig 10222 bp, 5 predicted proteins | sample 810851 | NCBI WGS metagenome assembly MDSV01 (sample SAMN05326640, study PRJNA326480) | marine metagenome | isolation source: seawater | place: Atlantic Ocean: North East | collected 2012
GCAGTCCGCGCAGTTGCTTTTCACCTTGCCATGCGGGCAGCCCTTGCAGTCCGCGCACCTGCGTTTCAGCTTGCCATGCGGACACGGGTTGCAGTCCGCGCACCTGTCCTTCCGCTTGCCATGCGAACACCGTTTATACGCCCCCATCGCGCACCAAAGATGTCTTCTTCGCTGCGACCCCGGCAAGAACCCCCACCCTATGCCAACCAGCGCCACGCGTTGTGACAGCGACGCGTCGATTGAGCCGTGATTTCTCGTTTTCGGGGAAACGTCTCGACATTCCTCTACGTTCACACTCGTTGTGTCGATTTATTTCGCCGGCGGCGTGACGTCACTCGCGCGCGCGCGAGTCACGGCCGACCGGGAGGGCGGTCACGGCGAGGCACGGCGCTCGGCTCGCGGCGGAACCGAGGCACGCGGCCGGAACATGGATCGTTCCCGATCCCCCCGGACACCGCGTCTCCCCCCCCTGGAGGCGAAGGGCGAGAAGCCCGTGTTCTTCTTCTTCGTCGTCGCGCTCCTGAACGTCGTCGACAGCTTCAACTTGAACATCGTGTGGCCGCTCCTGCCGTTCATGGTGGACTCGTACGGCGTCGCGCGGACCGAGGAGGACCTCGGCGCGTGGGTCGGCGCCGCGGGCGCGGCGGTCTCCGTCGGCCAGCTCCTCTCCTCCTACGCCTGGGGCGCGCTGTCTGACCGGATAGGCCGGCGGCCGGTGATGCTCATGGGCATGTGCAACAGCACGTTCTCGGTTCTCGTGTTCGGCACGGCGCGTAGTTACGCGCAGTGCCTGGCGGGTCGGTTCCTGAGCGGGCTCCTGAACGGCAACGCGGGGGTCGTCAAGACGTACGTCGGCGAGGTGACGGAGAAGTCCCAACAGACGATGGCGTTTTCCATCTTCGCGATGGCGTTCGGGTTCGCGTCGTGCGTGGCGCCCGCCATCGGCGGCTTCCTCCAGCGACCCGCCGAGCGCTGGCCCGGCGTTTTCGGCGACACCGTCTTCGAGACGTTCCCGTTCCTGCTGCCGATGCTGTGCGCGGCGGCGCTCACCTCCGTGGGGGGCGTGCTGGGCTTCCTGTACGCGCCGGAGACCGCCAGCCAGTGGCGCCGCATGCAGAAGAGGAGGGCGGAGAGGGAACGAGCGGCGGAAAGGCGCCGCGACGGCAAAGACAGCGACGTCGAAGCCGCCGCGGACCGTCGCGCGGCGCGCGACGGCGAAGCGTTGCTTCGCGCGGCGGCGGACGACGAGAAGCGCGGCGGGCGGACCGACGGTCCGGAGGTGGAGCTCGCTCGGCTCGACGACAGCGGCGTCTCGCAGGCGGTCTTCGAACCCGAGTATTCGCAAACGCCGAAGCTTCAGACGAAGCAGTCGCCTCTGAGTCGCGGCGGCGGCGCGGAGACTTATGAAACGCATTCGGCGGAGGAGGACGACGACGAGACGCGCTTGCTTCCCGGAACCGCCGCCGTCGACGGTTTCGTGGACGGTCGTCGCGCGTTTTCGCGACACGACGACGACACGGCGCTTTCGCGTTTGCGACAACACGGGTGGGACGCGCACACGGTCACCGCCGCGTCGTCGTACGCGGTTTTGGCGTTCATCGCCATCGGCTACGACGAGATCTTGCCCGTGTACGCCAAGACGCGCGAAGACCTGGGCGGGTTACACCTGAGCGCGTCGCAAATAGTCATCGTGCTCGTCGTCGGCGGCGTCGCGCTGATTCTGTTCCAGATCTTCGCGTTCCCTGTCGTTTTAAAGCGATTGGGCGTGACGAAAGCACTACGAAGCGCGTCCTTGGCGTTCGCGTGCGTCGCGCTCGTCGCGCCCGTCGCCAGCGTGCGCGGCGTCGTGGAGGACCCCGCCGCGAAGTGGTTCGCGCTTCTGCTGTCGCAGACGCTGAAGATCGTCACGCTCGCGGTGCTGTTCACGACGGTGATCATGGCGGTGAACAACTCGTGTCTGAACAGGGTGAAGGCGCGAGTCAACGGCGCGGCGACGTCGTGCGCGGCGCTGGGGCGCATCGTCTCGCCCATCGCGCACGGCGTCGTGTTCTCCGCGTCGCTGCGGCTGCACGAAACGTTTCAGCAGTTTCTCGTCTTCGCGTTCGTGTCAGCGTGCGCGCTGGGGCTCTTCGCGCTCACGTCGCGGCTGCCGACCCGGCTGGACCAGCCGCCGAGGGAGGCGGAGGACGAGCGCGCGGTGGGCGCGGAGGAAACGAATCGGTCGTAGCGTGGGAGGTATCTCAGGAGGGGTTCCGGTTTGGAGGAGGAGTAGGAGCGTAGCACGTAGTCCGCGTTCGTCGGCGCGCATCTCATTCATCACACGTCCGCGAGCCGCGCTCGCGTTTTCGTGTGATTTCGTCCGCCTCTCACGCTCTCAGATCAGCAGTCACGAGTCCACGCTTTGTTTCCGTTTCGGGGGGCCCACGTGGGGAAGAAACACTGCGACCCGCGGCACGGCGCGAAGTGTCACACGCGCGCGCGCACCTTTCGCGCGCCCGCTCGCGCCCGCCGCGCGTCCACGAACGTCTGTCGTCGCGACCCCGCGAGACGCGAACCCCCACGGTGCACCCGGGGTGAGGGACCGCGCCCCCGAGGCATTTCGAGAACGAGACGCGAAGCGGGAACATGGTGCGCCCGGACGCGAACGTGCAGAAGTTCGTTCGCGAGAACGACACCGCGGCTCGCAACGAGGCGATGCTGAGCGCGATGCGCGCGACGCAGCAGGTGAGCGCGTGGCACGAGAAGCAGTACCACAAGACGGGTGGCACGACGGTGGGCGGCAGGGAGATGGACGAGCAACTCGCCGAGCTCGCCGCGGCGAGAGGCGAGGTGCACGCGGTGCGACGGGAGAAGATGCGCGCGCTGATGGCGGCGGATAACCTGAAGTACGAGACGGAGCTCAACGCCATGGGCCTGACCGTCGCGAAGGAGCGGTACTGATGCGGAGGAGCGACGGAGAGGGGGTTCGGGAGAGCCTCGCGTCACCTAGCCCGGCGGGGATCGTCCCCCTTCTCATCAAAGTTTCGCGCGTTTCGCTCATCTCAGAGACTTCATCATGACAGGCCGCGCGCTTTTTTGCTCGGCGGTCAACGCGCTCGTCAACGGTCCGTTGCGAAATGTGCTCTGCTCAGTACGCTCTGCGCGACCGGCGAGACGCGCGCCGCCTCCCGGCACCATGGCGCCGCCCGTGCAGCTCCGATGCTTGGTCACGGGCGTACGCGTGAACCAGGCGCTGCCCTATTTCCTGACGCTGCAGGTGCGCGCGCGACCGCCCGCGGTCCCGACGAGCCGACCGCGTCCGTGGCTTCCGAGGAAACGCCGTTTCTGATTCGCGACGCGACGACCGGGAGCGGCCGGGACGCGACGAGCGCGCGGGCACGGGACGAGCGACGCTCGTCGTCATCGCCTGAGTCGTGTTTCATCGCGCGCGTAGAGGGTCACACGCGAACGCCCCGACCCCGCTGACCCTCCCTCTTCTCGTGCCCGTCGCGCCTTCCCGTGCTCATGTCATGATGGCGCCCAACCATCGTCATCGTCGATCCCGCGCACGAAACGCAAAACGCGAAACGTCATCCGCGTCGCCTTCTCCAGACGCTGAAGTCCCGCGACTCGAAACCGCGCGACGTGACGTACGGCGATGACCTCGCCGTGCGCCGCGAGGACAAGGGCACGTACGCGCGCACGGAGACCACCGACGTGACCTCCGCACCCGAGTTCCAGAACAAGGCGTTCATCATGTCCGTTCCGCGCGTGAACAACGGACGCGCGCTGCACCCGACCGCCGTGGAGGATCTGCTCGACGGCAAAGATTGGCCCGGGTTCGGCGTGGCGGAGGGCGGCGCCGCCGAGGGCGTCGCACTCGGGGACGGCCCGCCCGCGCTGGTGTGCCAGCTGTACGGCGCGCGGTCCGCGGGGCACAGCGTGATGGGCCAGGACGTGCTTGTCGGCCAGGGCTACGTGGAGTTTTTCGGCGCCACCGTGCAGCGGCTGGCGCGCGGCGAGGCGGTGAGCGTGACGGTGTCGCTGGAGCACCCCGAGGGGCGCGCGCCCTCGCAGCTCTCGCTGCAGATCACCATGCTGGACACGGACGGCGGCGCGGGGGGCTCGGTCGCTACCAGGGACGGGCCCGGGGCGGGACGGACCCTGCGCGCGTCCGTGCTCGTGCACGGCGCCACCGGCTTGGACTCGGGGGACGGCGCGCCGCCCGCGGCTTTCGTCGCCGCGAAGACCATGCGCGAGGCGGCGGCGCGCCTGCCGTCGCGCGCGGCGACGCGCGCGGTTCCGAAGACGCGCGACCCGGTGTGGGACGAGGTGGTCTCCGTGGAGGTGGCCGAGCACGAGCTGGACCGCGAAAAAGTCCTGCTCGCCGTCGTGAACCACGACACGAACAAGCTCATGGCCAAAGCCGCCGTCCCCCTGAAAGCGCTGGAGGTCGGGCGCCACTACGGCCTCGCGCTGGACCTCGGCGGCGGCGCGACACTGAACGTCACCGTGGTGATTCCGCAGGCACCCGCGCGTGAGCTCGAGTTTTTGAAGAAGCACGGCGACTACGTCCGGGTGGAGGGCTCCATCACCGGCGTCTCGGGCGAAGCCGGCGCCGGGTTCGCGGGGCCCGTGGCGGCGGTGTGGTCGGTTTCGTCGGACAGCCAAGCCGCTCGCGCGGCGCCGTCGTCCAAGAAGTTCCCGCTCTTCGCCAAAGCCAACGCTGGGTCGGAGAGCGACGTGGTGAACACGCTGGTGCGCGCGGCGTCGGACTTCAAGTCCAGGGACGTCGTGCCGGTGCTTCAGGGCTCGAGCCTGGCGGGGCCCCCGCTGTGGCCCACCGGGCACAGAGCCGCGCTGCACGTCTCGCAGTCGGCGATCCAGATGGGCGCCGCACTCGTGCTGGAGCTCGTCAACTCGGCGGGCATGATCTGCCGCGCGGTCGTGCCCGTCGCGGACCTCGGCGCGGGCGGCCGGCCCACGGAGCTGAACCATGTGCCCCTGATCTGCGGGGGGGGGACGGCGGCGGGCGGCGCGGACCGCGGCGAGGAGGTTGGCAAGGTTTCGCTGACGGCGCGCGCCTGGCGGCGCGACGCTCTGCTGAGGGCGCGCGAGAAGGAGGTGGCCGCGGGCTTCGACGGCGGCGGCGGGCTGGGGGTGGGCGGCGAGGGCGCGTGGATGCTGTCCGCGATGGCCACGGACATGATCGACAAGCAGCAGGCGCTGGACGAGGCCATCGTGCTGCTCGACCGCGAGCGCAAGCGCTCGCAGAGCCTTTTGTACCGCCACGACGAAGCCGCCGCCGCCAGGCAGAGGCTGGAGAGCGACAACCAGGAGCTGCGGCGGCTGCTGCACGAGGAGCGCAACGCGGACCCGGCGGCTGGCCTGGAGGCACTGGGGCTGAACGGCGTGACGGACGTGATGGAGGCGAAGGAGCGCCTCGGGCAGCTCGCCGCGCGGTACGGCCAGGAGAAGCGGCGCAACGCCGAGCTCATCCACCGGCTCAAGTCTCTGCACGAAGCGCAAACCGGCGCCGAACAACTGAAAGGCCGCCACTTGGAGCTGCAGGAGGCGCACGCGGAGATGTCCCGGTACTTGCAGAAGTGCGAGCGCGAAGCCGCGCGCGTGGGGAAGTGCAGAGCCACCATCGAGATGCAGGAAGGCGTCATCTCCAGGCTCGAGGGTTTGCTGGAGCAAGCCGCGGTGGACCAGCGGCGGCTGGCTGAGGCGGAGGCGCTCGCGTCGCGTGTGCAAGACGCCAACTCCGTTTTGCAGAGCGGGCCGGACTGGGAGGAGCTGAGCATGCTGCGCGACGAGGTGAAGGACCTGCGCGCGGCGTACCAGGAGCGCGAGCAGGACCACAAGGACCTGACCAGCGAGCGCATCGCGCTCACCCTGCGCGTGGAGAAGTCGGAGGCGAACGCCATCGCCAGCAACAACGAGATGCTGGAGGTTTCGCGGCGGTGCGCGCGGGAGATCGCGGGCTTGCGCGCGAAACTCGCCGAGAAGGACGCGCAGCTCATGGGTGGATTCGGGTCAGTCGCCAACATGATCCTCGCCGACATGCCCGCGCCGCCCAGGCTCAGCACCATGGAGCCCATGCCGTCGCAGTACCGGCCGGCCGGAAGTAGGCCGGCCAGCGGCGCGAAAGCGGAGGCGCCCGCCGGGGCGCGCGAGGGCGGACGACGCGGCGCGCCCGCCGAAGACGCCGCCGGCGCCGACGAGAACGACCGGAACGACGGGAACGTTTCCGTCACCGCCGGGAGCCGAAGCGACGCGAAGAGCCGAGGTGGCGACGGCCACGAGAGCCGCGGCGGCGGAAGCCGGGCGGGGAGCGCGCAGTCGCGAGGGTCCGCGCCGTCGCGGGGGGAGCCGCGCGCGACGCCCAGTCGCCCCTCGACGGGCGCGCGGGATGTCGCGCCGCCGGCGGCGGGCTCGGGCGGGTCGCGCGCGGGCTCCCTCGGAGGCTCGCGGCCGACCACGGGAGGGACGAGGGCTGGGAGCCGCCCGGCGACGGGCGAGCGGACCAAGTAGCGATGGCGCGAAGCGCCGTGTATCGTGTTCGTTTCACCGGCGCCGCCGCGTATTTTATTTACGCGACACCCTTTACTTTCACAGCCTACACAACATACTACGCCGCGCGCGTCGCTCCCGTCACATCTCGCCGCACTCGGCGATCTGGCAGCTCAGCCTGGGCTTGTTGTTGGGCCCGCACGCCACGTTTTCGATTTTCCTGAGCACCAGCAGGCCGTCGCCCAGCACCCTGCCGAACACCACGTGCTTGTCGTCCAGCCACTCCGTGGCGGCGCAGGTGAGGAAGAACTGGCACCCGTTCGAGTCGGGCCCGGAGTTGGCCATGGACAGCAGGCCCGGTCCGGTGTGCTTCGCCGTGAAATTCTCGTCCGCGAACTTGGTGCCGTACGTCGAGACGCACCCCGTGCCGTCGCCCTTGAGGAAATCCCCCCCCTGGATCATGAAGTCCTTGATCACGCGGTGGAACTCCACGTTCTTGTACCCCATGGGCTGCATGTCCCTCGGGTTCTTGTGCTCGCCCGTGCAGAACTTCCGAAAGTTCTCCGCCGTCTTCGGGCACACGTCCTTCCACAGCTCCATCTTCACGCGGCCCACCGCGGCGCCGCCGATCGTGACGTCGAAGAACACCACGGGGTTGGCGGGGTTTGGCGGGCGTAAATGCCACTGCTCCGTCGTCATCGTGGACGCCGCGGTGCGTCGGGTCGGGCGCCCGCGCGCGTCGATCTGATCGAGGGGGCGTCTCGACGGATTCGGGCGTCATTTTCATCGTCAAAACGGACCACACGTCTCTCCCAAGCACGTGAGAAAGGACTCCCGGTCACCGAGTCTTCTCAAAACCCGACCCGCGCGTCGTCATCACACCCTCCGGCGACCGCCACCCGTTCGAGCCGAGATGGCGCGCGACAACCGCGATGGTGCCCCGCCCCGAACGCGCCTCCCGCGTGCCTCCCGCGTCGGGCTCGAAAGCACCCGCCGCTCTCAAGTGGCCGCTCTCGTGGCGCTCGTCTCGCTCGTCTCGCGCATCGCCGTCGCGGGCGCGTGCAGCACGTTCCTGGTCGGCAAGCGCGCCTCGTTCGACGGCTCCGTGCTGGTGACGCACAGCGACGACGGCGAGGGCAACCCCGACGCGCGCCTGTCGTACGTCCCCGCCCGAACCCATGCCCCGGGCGCGAAGCGGCCGGTGTGGCCCGACCTCGAGGACAACCCGAGGTTCGTCGGCACCGCTCGCGGCGCGACGTACGCGCCCGGCGCCTCCGTGCCCGCGGACGCACCCGTGACCGAACCCATCGGTTTCATCGACCAAGTGCCCCGTACGTTCGGGTACCACGAGGGGAACTACGGGATCATCAACGAGAAGCAGCTGGCGATCGGCGAGAGCACGTGTAGCGGTCGTTTCGTCGCCAACGCGCGAGGGAACGGCGGCGACGCGCTGTTTTGCGTCAACGAGCTCTCGCGCGTCGCCATGGAGCGGTGCGCGACGGCGCGCTGCGCGGTGGAGACGATGGGCGCTTTGGCAGTCGAGCACGGCTTCTACGGCGCGGCGGGGAGTTTCGAGGGTGGCTCGGAGACGCTGCTCGTAGGGGACACCGAGGAGGGGTGGGTCATGCACTTCACGCCGTACCCCGCGAACAACTCCGCGGTGTGGGTCGCGCGGCGCGTCCCGGATGACGAGGTGGCGCCGGTGATGAACATGTTCACCGTTCGCCAAGTGAACCTGACGGACGACGCCAACTACCTCGCCTCGCCGAACCTCCTGCAGGTGGCGCGGGAACACGACCTGTGGGACCCGAACCGAGACGGGCCGTTCGATTTCACCAGGGCGTTCAGCGCGGGCGAGTACGCGCACAAGTACTACAGCGGCCGGCGCGTTTGGGGCGGGTTCCGTCTGATCAACCCGGCTGTGACGAGACGGACGCTCTCGCCGGAGTACGGCGACTTGCGACTGGACGCGCCGTACCCGTTCTCCATGCGGCCGGCGGCGCCCGTGACCGTCGAGGACCTGTTCGCGTGGCACAGGGACTGGTACCAGGGCACGCCGTACGACATGTCCGCGGGAATCGCGGCGGGACCGTTCGGGTCGCCGGACAGGTTCACCGCCGCCGCGCCGAGCGCCGCCGACGGCTTTTTTTCAGCCTCATCAGAGACCGCGCCCCGTCGCCGCGGCGACGCGGCTGTTCATTTGGTCGGCAAAAGGTGGGGCGCCTGGGAGCGCTCGATCGCGCTGCACCGCACGACGTACACGCACGTCACGCAGTCGCGCGCGTGGCTCCCGGACGCCGTCGGGGGGGTCATGTGGATCGGCATGCACGCCGCGCACGGCACGTGCTTCGTCCCCACGCCGTGCGGCGTCGTCTCGCTGGCGGAGGGTTTGACCGTCGGCAACGCCACGCTGGTGGACCGCCGCTCCGCCTGGTGGGCGCACAGGTACGTCCTGAACCTGGCGCGCGGGCTGAGGTTCGACCGCGCGGTGGCGGACATCAGGGACGCGCAGCGGGACTGGGAGAGGCGAGGCGCGGGCGCGCTGAGGGAGATGGAACGGCTGTTCACGAGGGACCAGGCGCGCGCGACGAGAGAGACGACGGTTTTTTCCGACGCGACGGAGGCGGAGGAGAAGGACGCCGCGGCGCGCGCGGCTTCCGCCGTCGCCTTGATGACGGGCATCGCGTCTCGCCACGCGGACGCCGCGCGGGACGCGTGGTGGCGCCTCGCGGACGCGCTCATGGCGAAGTTCGCGGACGGGTTCGTGTCCCTCACTCGCGACGGCGCGACCGTCCCGGGCCGGAGCGAGGGATACCCGGACTGGTGGCTGGACGCGGCGGGCTTCGGGGACGGACCGCCGCCGCCGCCGGACCCGCCGCGGAACGGGCGGGGCGCCGGGATCGTCGGCGGATCGTCGGGGACGCGCTCGGCGGCGAGACCGCTCGGACCGAGGGGGGTCGCGGACGCGTGAGTGAGGAGCGTCGACACGCGTCGCGCTTCGTCGACAGATACGCGCGCACGGGAGCTACGCGGCTAGCTAGTAGCTAGACTACGTACCACTAGCTAGACTACGATGAGAAGGAGTGATTGTTCCGGGTCGTCGCGATCGCCGCGTCTCGTCTCTAGTCGCCGATGCCGAGAAACTGCGGACGGTGAACGTCTCTTGCCTGACCTCCGGGTCGGGCTTGACCTCGGGATCGGGCTCGACCTCGGGTTGCTCGAGCTTGATCCTCGGGTCAGGCTTGATATCAGGCGCGACCGGTCGCTAGGCGCGCGCCGACTTGCACGCCACGCACTTGCGTTTCAGCTTGCCGTGTGGGCACGGGTTGCAGTCCGCGCACATGCTTTTCAGCTTGCCATGCGGGCACGGGTTGCAGTCCGCGCAGTTGTGTTTCACCTTGCCATGCGGGCACGGGTTGCAGTCCGCGCAGTTGCGTTTCACCTTGCCATGCGGACACGGGTTGCAGTCCGCGCAGTTGGATTTCACCTTGCCGTGTGGGCAGCCGCTGCAGTCCGCGCAGCTATCTTTCCGCTTGCCATGCGGGCAGGGGTTGCAGTCCGCGCACTTGCTTTTCACCCTGCCATGCGGGCACGGGTTGCAGTCCGCGCAGCTATCTTTCCGCTTGCCATGCGGGCACGGGGTGCAGTCCGCGCAGTTGCTTTTCCGCTTGCCATGCGGGCAGCCCTTGCAGTCCGCGCACTTGCTTTTCAGCTTGCCATGCGGGCA
>MDSV01060812.1_pt1 | contig 10222 bp, 6 predicted proteins | sample 810851 | NCBI WGS metagenome assembly MDSV01 (sample SAMN05326640, study PRJNA326480) | marine metagenome | isolation source: seawater | place: Atlantic Ocean: North East | collected 2012
CATTTTGCTACGCAAAATGTCTTTGAGCTGCCCTATCTGAAATTCCTCCGGGGCAGTCAGCAGAATGCTCTCCTCTTCCAGTTCAATCTTTGCTTCGATTCCGCGAAAGTCGAAGCGGGTACTGAGCTCACGAGCTGCTTGATCCACAGCATTACGAACCTCTTGTACGTCCATTTCGGACACCACATCAAATGAAGGCATATTGTTTCCCGCGCTTTGGCCACGATAATGCGGCATGGATGATGAACAAACCCGAGCGACACGGGTTGATAATTCTACGCAGGTTAGCACTATGCCTGTGCAGCTCAAACACTAGGCATTTATGACCAACGACACATCACGCATTACCAAGGTCACGACACGCAACGGAGATACCGGCCAAACCCGGCTTGCGACAAACATCAAGGTCAGCAAGGCTGACCCCTGGGTACGTTCCCTAGGCAGCACCGACGAACTGAACAGCGCTATCGGCTTACTGCGCTGTCATGTGGCGTCGGCAGAATTCGACGACATGCTGGCACAGCACCAACAATTGATGTTCGACATCGGCGCGGTTCTGGCCATGGGTGGCGATTACGACACCCCTGCCGTTGCCGCGGGACTGGCCGCAGTCACGTCGGATACCGAAGCCTTGAATAACCAACTCCCGCCACTGAAAGAATTTGTGATTCCCGGCGGCAATCTGGCTGCAGCACACGCCCACATGTGCCGCACCATCTGTCGCCGAGCAGAAACCGACCTTTGGGCGGCGATTGACGCTTGGGAAAGCGACCTCGGATCAGAAAAGATCGCGCGATTGCAGCAGACTGGCGCATGCCTAAATCGACTCAGCGATTTCTTCTTTGTCTTGGCAAGACGGTTGATGCAAGGACTACACGAGCCGCAATGGCACGGCCCGCAAAAGAACGAGGACCCGACCCGTTAAGGCTAAAGCGACAATCGTCGAATATCGCCCAGCAACTCTACCAGCGTGACCATAAAGTGACCGCCATCTGTGCCGTTAATCACTCGGTGGTCATAGGACAGGCTCAAGGGCAACTGCAAGCGGGGCTCGAAACCTTCACCTCGCCAAACTGGCTGCACCCCAGACTTACCAACGCCCAAAATGGCCACTTCCGGCGCATTGATGATGGGTGTGAAGCCTGTACCGCCGAGCGCGCCCAAACTGGAAATGGTAAACGTACCGCCGCTGAGATCGTCCAGCGCGAGTTTTTTGGTGCGGGCTTTCTCTGCCAACTCCTGTGCCTTTTCCGCCAAGGCCCAGATACCCAACTGATCGGCCCCGCGTATCACCGGCACCACCAAACCCTCTGGTGTATCCACCGCGATACCGACGTTTATGTAGTGCTTGAGCACTAGGTTTTCCCCGTCGGCGCTGACCGAGCCATTCAGCTTGGGGTGCGCGGCTAAGGTGTGACAGACAGCTTTGATGATGAAAGGCAGCGGCGACAGCTTGACCCCACGGGTCTGAGCTTCAGCTTTCATGCTATGGCGGAACAGCTCCAAGTCGTCGATATCGGCCTGGGCGTGCTGGGTAACATGCGGAATATTCACCCAGGAACGATGCATATTCGCCGCCACCTGCTTTTGAATCCTGCTGAGCGGTTCTTCTTCCACCGAGCCGAATTTCGCAAAATCTACTTCGGGCAATACAGGCAAGGCCGAACCAAGGGAGCTTGGCGTATTTGCCGCTTGGTTCAGTTTCGCTTTCGCCCACGCCTTGACGTCGTCCTTGGTGATGCGACCGCGGTTGCCACTACCCGACATGTGTTCCAGTGGCACGCCTATTTCCCGGGCTAGGCGGCGGGTCGCAGGGCCTGCATAAACGGTAGCGTCATTGCCAGATCGTCGAAGCTGGCTTGGTGACGCATCCTGCGATGGCTTGGCCGCGTTGGCCGGCGTCTCAGCCAACGCTGGCTCAGGTACAGATTCAGGCTGAGCGGCCATCTCTGTATCGGATGTCAGTTGGATCTCAACTTGCGCCATGGCCAGCAAACTGCCCGCGCTCACTTGATCACCCACCGCCACGTTGATTTCCAGCAGCGTGCCGCTGACTTCAATGGGAATTTCCATGGAAGCCTTGTCGGATTCCAAGACCACCAACAAGTCCCCCGGGCTGACCACAGTACCCGGTTGCCCCGCTACCTCGATGACTTCCACCTGTTCGATATCACCCAAATCCGGCACGAGAATCTGCACAGTCTGCTGACCACTGGCGGGGACCGCAACAATGGCATCGTTGGGGGATTGCTCTGGCTCCGATTCCACGCGGGCATCTTGGGGTGCTGGTTCCGCGGCGGATTCAGCCGTTGTTGCCTCCTCAGATTCCGATAGGCTGCCGATGGCTGCCCCCTCGCTCAGCATGTCACCAACGCTGATGTGGAGTTCTGTCACGGTGCCCTGATGACCCGCCGGCACCTCCATGGATGCCTTGTCGGACTCAATAACGATGATGGTGTCTTCTGCACTCACCACGTCGCCGACGGTCACACAAATCTCAGTCACTTCGACTTCATCTATATCGCCTAAGCTTGGCAAAACAATGTTCAAACCATTTCCTTAAACATGTAACAGCGCTGTTTCCCAGCGCGGATATTTTGGCGCCGCATCAGTGCTGGCGCGGATTCGGCTTATGGGTATCAATACCCAACTGCTCGCGCACATGACGCAAATCAAGCTGCATATGTCCCGCCGCCACCAGCTCACTCAATGCACTGTACTGAATAAAACGACGATCGACCTCGAAAAACGCACGCAGTTGTTCACGGGTATCGCTGCGCCCAAAGCCGTCAGTCCCCAGCACTCGGAAAGGCGAATCGATGGCGCTACGCACCTGTTCAGGCAGAGACTTCACGTAGTCGGACACCGCAACCACTGGCGCCTCACTCCAATCATTGTTGTTCAGCAGATCGCTGACGTGGCATGACACCGATACATTCTCGCCGTCCAGCAGCACATCACGCTGATGATCCTGCACGTTACGAGCCAGCTCGGTATAACTGGTCACACTGTAGACCTGCACCTGAAGACCGAAGTCATCCACCAACCGCTGGGCGGCGCTACGGGCCTCTGGCAACAGCGCACCGCTGCCCAGAAGCCGGATCTTGGGTGCCGACGCCCCTCCCAGCGTTTCCAGCAAATACATCCCCTTGACGATATCGGCCTCGACGCCTTCTGGCATCGCAGGATGTTGATAGGCTTCATTCATGAGGGTGAGGTAGTAGTACACAGGGGCCTGCTCTACGTACATATGCTCCAGCCCGCGACGAATAATCACAGCCAACTCAAAGGCATAGGCTGGGTCATAGCTGATGCAGTTGGGTACGGTGGCCGCCAGCACGTGGGAGTGGCCATCCTGATGCTGCAACCCCTCGCCATTGAGCGTCGTTCGGCCAGCCGTACCGCCCAGCAGAAACCCCTTGGCTTGCAGATCGCCTGCTGCCCATGCCAAATCACCAATTCGCTGAAAGCCGAACATAGAGTAATAAATGTAGAACGGCAGTAAGGTGTATTGATGGGTTGAGTACGAGGTGGCAGCCGCCATCCATGCCGCAAACGCACCCGCTTCGTTAATGCCTTCTTCCAAGACCTGGCCGGATTTCGATTCTTTGTACGCGGCCAACTCATCGGAATCCTCGGGTTCGTAGAGCTGTCCCTCAGAGGAATAAATACCCAACTGGCGGAACATACCCTCCATGCCAAAGGTACGCGCTTCATCCGGCACGATAGGCACGACGCGCTTGCCCAGATGTTTGTCTCGCAACAAAGTCGCCAAAATTCGCACAAAGGCCATGGTCGAGCTGACTTCCCGCTCACCGGTGCCGCCGATCTGTGCTTTGAACGCGGATAAAGGCGGCACCGTGAGCGTTTCCTGATCGACCAGCCTTCTGGGCATAAAACCGCCGAGTCTCTCTCGGCTTTGACGCAGGTACTGCATTTCAGAGCTATCCGCTGCGGGTCGATAATACGGCACGTCCTGCAGCTGATCATCGCTCAGCGGCACGTCAAAGCGGTCACGGAAATACTTCAGTTCATCGAGATCGAGTTTCTTCACCTGATGGGTTGTATTCTCTGATTCTCCGGCATCACCCATGCCGTAGCCTTTGACGGTTTTGGCCAAGATCACCGTAGGCTGCCCGGTATGGTTCGTTGCCGCATGATAGGCCGCATACACCTTGTACGGATCATGGCCGCCGCGGTTAAGCCGGTAGATGTCGTCGTCGCTGAGATGCTCCACCATCCGCAGCAGCTCCGGATCCTTGGCGAAAAAATTGTCCCGCACGTACTTTCCGCCCTTCGCTTTGAAGTTCTGGTATTCACCGTCCACGGTAGCGTCCATCGCACGCTGCATCAGACCCTGACTGTCTTTCGCAAACAGAGGGTCCCAATGCCGGCCCCAGACAACTTTGATGACATTCCAGCCGGCACCTCGAAAGTACCCTTCCAGCTCTTGGATGATTTTTCCGTTGCCACGCACTGGCCCGTCCAGGCGCTGAAGATTGCAGTTAACAACAAATATTAAGTTATCGAGTTTTTCGCGACCGGCCAAGGACAGTGCGCCAAGGGATTCCGGTTCGTCACACTCGCCATCGCCAAGAAATGCCCACACCTTGCGATTGCCCATTTCGACCAAGCCGCGAGAGTCTAAATACTTCATCACGTGGGCTTGGTAGATCGCTTGCAAAGGGCCCAGTCCCATGGAGACCGTGGGAAACTGCCAGTAGTCGGGCATCAACCACGGGTGGGGGTAGGAGGACAGGCCGTCACTGCCGGTTTCACGACGAAAATTATCCAGCTGCTCTTCGCTCAGACGCCCCTCCAAAAAGGAACGAGCATAAATACCCGGAGAGGCATGACCCTGAAAGTAAACCAAGTCACCGGACCGACTGACGTTGCCGTCAGCATCCGCAGGCTCCGGCGCCCGGAAAAAGTAATTGAAGCCAACATCGTAGAGTGTCGCGGAAGAGGCAAAGCTGGAGATATGCCCGCCCAGATCGCCAGGACGCCGGTTGGCGCGCACCACCATGGCCAGAGCATTCCAGCGAATCAGACTGCGAATTCGACGCTCCATGAACAGGTCACCGGGCATCGGCGTTTCGTCAGCGGACGGAATGGTATTGCGGTAGGGAGTCGACACCGCAAATGGCAAGCTGGCACCGGTTCGTGTCAGTCGCCCCGCCAAACTTTGCAGCAGAGCGGAAGCCGCCGCCACACCTTCACGCTTCAAAACGCCTTCGAGCGCATCCAGCCATTCTTCTTGTTCTTCAGCATCAAAACCTTGCAGGTCTGGATGTTTCACTCACTCACTCCTTTCACTCGTGCTTAAAAATTGGGGCCATCAGACTGCACCCATGACTAGCCGACGATGCAGCGGCACCAGCAGCCGAGGCCAATCAAAGCAGGGCCCCGGGTCTTGCTTGCGACCGGGAGCAATTTCTTGATGGCCCACAATGGCGCTGGGACTCAGACTTGGGTAGTGCACACACAGAGCGGCGCAAACTTCGGTCAAGGCAACGTACTGGGCATCTGTGTAACCGCTATTCCATGTGCCTTCGAGCTCGATTCCTAAACTGAATCGATTGCAGCTTGGACGGCCCCGCCAGCTGGACTGACCGGCGTGCCAAGCCCCGCGGTCAAAGGCAACAAATTGTTCAATATCGCCCGTCCGGTCGATGAGCAGATGCGGCGCAACCCGCAGACCGTCAAGATCTTTGAAACTCGGGTGTTCGTTACAATCGAGTTCACCGGTAAACAGTCGCGCTGGTGCGCCTGTGCCGAACTCGCCTTCCGGCAGCGACACACAATGCACGACGATGGCGTCCCATTGAAAAACGTCGAGCGCTTCTTTGTCTGTGCTGCGAAGCCTGTCGCAATGCTCACTGGGCCGCCAACGAGCACCGGCCAAGCGATGTGTCGAGTCGATATTCATGTCATGATTCCCGTCCAGCAACCTTACCTAAGTGTTGCCTAAAGCCAAGGGAAATGCGTTGAGACGGATCATTTGTGCAACGAATACCTTTGGGCAGCGCACACAGTAGAGACATCAACATGCATTCTCATTTGCACTTTCACCCGATTGATGGGGAAAGCCTAGCCCAATCTGTTGTCAATCATGTGACACAGGCCGTGGCTGAAGACCTCGGCACCGGGGATATTTCCGCTAGCTTGATTGACCCTGATGCTCAAGCCACGGCTCGGGTGATCACCCGCCAGCTTGGGGTCTTTTGCGGGGCACTATGGGTCAACGAAACCCTGCGACAAATCGACCCGACGATACAGATTCAGTGGGAGGTCAAAGACGGCGATCGCGTGGCGCCTGACCAAATCCTCTTCGTGCTCAGGGGCCGAGCCAGAAGCCTACTCAGCGCCGAGCGAACCTTGTTGAACTTTGTGCAGTTGCTTTCCGGCACCGCCACACGCACAGCCCACTATGTTGCGCTGCTGTCAGGCACCGATACCCAGCTGCTCGACACCCGAAAAACCATCCCGGGCCTGCGCATTGCCCAGAAGTATGCGGTCAAATGCGGCGGCGGCAGCAACCATCGCATCGGCTTGTTTGATGCGTTTTTGCTCAAGGAAAATCACATCGTCGCAGCGGGCAGTATCGGAGGCGCGATCGAAGCAGCGAAAACCGCATTTCCAGACAAACCCGTAGAAATTGAAGTAGAAAATCTTGAGGAGTTAGCAGAGGCCATGGCCGCAGGCGCGGACATTGCGCTCATCGATAACTTCTCTATTGCTGATACGCAAACTGCGGTTGCCATCAGTCGGGGCAAGATCGTGCTTGAAGCCTCTGGCGGCATCACCCAGGACAGCATCGCTGAAATTGCCCGCACCGGCGTCGACTACATCTCCTGTGGCGACCTCACCAAGGGTGTCGAACCCCTGGATTTGTCTATGCGCTTCGTGCTGGATCAATAACCCTATTCCGCTTGGCCCATAAGATAGGAGCCCAGCACAGACAGATCACCGTCTGTTTCCCGGCTGTTTGGAATGCCTAACAGACTCAGCACCAGCGGGTAGATATGCACGTTGTCGACATCTGGCACTTGGGTATTCGGCGCAATACCCGGGCCCGTCGCAAAAAATATACCCTTCATCGTCGGTGTTGTAGCAGACAGATAACCGTGGGCTCCCTGGGGCGGTTTGCGCCCTTTGCCTCTGTGAAACCCGATGTACTTTGGCGCCTCAACCACGGCGACCAGATCCGGTATACGAGGCCCGCTTTGTGGAAAGTTCAGTACACCGGGAAACTGTGCCGGACGCAGAACCGTCAAACCGTCGACTCGGTTCAGGTCATCAAACGTCTGGCTTACGAGCTGTACATCATCGCTGTAGAAAAAAGCATAAGCGCCTCCAGGAATGATCTGGTTCGAACCACGCCAGCGACCCAACGCCATTACGTCAGCAAGGAATACGGTTTGGTCCGCATCCACCTGCTGCATACCGTGGTCCGACGACACCATCAGATAGACCGGGTGATCGATTCCAGCAAGGCCCGTCACCAATCGTCCAACTTGCTTGTCCACACTGGCCACCGCTTGTTTGACTTCGGTACTGTCGGGCCCGTATCGGTGGCCTGCCGAATCCACCGTGGAAAAATACAGGGTGACGAAATTCGGGCGCTCCCCAATCGGCAGTTGCAGCCAGTCCAGCACTTGATCAACCCGCTCGGCATTGGCGACGCTGCCGTCGTAAGTTTTGTAGTAGCTTGGTCGTATACCCTGCACATCGGCTTCGCTACCCACCCAAAAGTAACTTGCCGCCCGCATACCAGCTTTTTCTACAGCAACCCAAAGCGGTTCCCCTCCATACCACGTGCCGTCTTCTACGGCCTTGCGATCACCCAGACGGTAACGGGCACCTCGGGCGCGGTCGTAAAAACCGTTGCCGATGATGCCGTGGCGACCGGGGTAGAGCCCGGTCACGATACTGTAGTGGTTAGGAAACGTGCTGCTGGGAAAACCAGGCAGCAACCCTGATGTCTTTAGCCCTTGGTCGGCTACGCCCCGCAGATTGCGGCTTTGGTCAGGGAACTTATCGAGATAATCCGCGCGAAAACCGTCCAGCGACAGCATCACGACGATGGGCGTTTTCGCCTGACGATCAAGATCGGCAACACCTTGGGCTGGCCAAAAAAACATCGCCAGACTTGCCAGCAACACCCCAAACTCAACAAGTCGCCGATGCGTTGACCGAGACAGGCTGGGGTCAAACAACGTTGAATTGACGACGTACATCATCGCCCAATGCCTCTTTCAGTGGATCAAGCCATGGCTCGTAGTTCTGCCAGGCGTCCAGTGCCGTGCGGAAAATGGGCTGACGGACCTGCTCAGAGCTTGGGGTGCGAACGCTGCGCTGAGTCTTGTGAAAATCGACACAGCTTTGCTCAAAAGGCAGATTGCAAAAATCCAGCATACGCCGCACTTGGGTTTCTAGATCGTCGACAACATCCTCATGCTGGACGCGCAAAACAAAACCCGGGAGGACTTCATCCCAATGATTCATCAATTCAACGTAGTCACGATAGTAGGTGCCTATCTCTTCTAGGCCATAGGTGAACTCTTGCCCTTCAAAGAACAATTGCTTGAACCCACTAAAACAGCAGGACATAGGATGGCGACGAGCGTCTATGACCTTTGCATTGGGCAGAATCATTTTGATCAGCCCAATATCGCGAAAATTATTTGGCATTTTGTCGATGAAAAACTGCCCGCCTTCTCTGTGAATTTGGGTCTCATCGATATAGGTCTGTCCGAGTTTTCGCGCCATCTCAGGCGTTAACTGGCCTAGTACTTTCGGATATCGAGGTTCTTCATGAACAGTGCGGCGGCCATTCAGCTTATGAGCTAACGCGGGGATATTGTTCAGCTCCAACGTCCCGTCTACTTGGGAATGGGAAGCCAAGATCTGTTCGAGCAATGTTGAACCTGCGCGAGGCAAACCGACAATAAAAATAGGATCAGGCGCAGGACAGCCCGCATCGCCAAAACTTTCGAACATCTGCGCCGTACAAAACCGTTTTTGCTGAGCCAGCTTAAAACTCATTCGCTCCTTATCGTATTGAATTTCCCCATTCTTCAATTCATTGCCCAGAAGATAATAATCAGCCGCAGACTGGTAATCTTGCTTATCTTCTAGTGCCTTGCCTAACGCAAAGCAGAAGTGGATTTTGTCCTCTAACGAAGTCTCCTCGTCTTGTTGTTTTTCACGCATCTGGGCAATTTCTGCCTCTTCAAATCTGTATGTTTTTAGGTTGGCCAGGCTCCAAAATGCGTCACCAAAGTCTGGTTTTGCTTGGTAGACCGCTCGATACGCTTCAACGGCTTCGTCTATCCGGCCTATGGTTTTTAACGCATGCCCTCGGAGCAAATGCACTGGCGCCGCATTCGAGTCGGCTGCGATGAATTCATCATAAAGGACCAACGCTTCTTCAAAACGGCCAACGGCGACACACTGATTAGCGTAGGCGAAACGGTATTTCTGATTGTCAGGCTCGGCGTCGAGCAAAATCTGTGCTTGGGCCATGCTCAGTTCGAACCGCTGCCTCTTGTAAAGCACGTTCATATAATCAAAGCGGACTAACGTATTGTTCGGTTCGTAAATCAGGGCGCTTTCAAGAACGAACTCTGCATCATCCAGAACGTTCGTTTTGACGCCTAAATCTGCCAAAAGTCGCATCCCCTCAATGTTTTTGGGGTGCCTTTGCAAAAAACTGCGACACAAATGCTCGGCCTTAGCCAGCTTTCCCTCTTCCATCAAATTCCGAACGCCCAATAGCTCCGGGGGAAGTGCGGCAAGGCGCTGGAACTGATCCTGAAAATAATCATGTTTTTGGCGATCTGCGTCACGATCCGTCAGCTCGACAAGCACCCGCCAACTCGCAACCAGACTGCTATTTTCCCGCACAGCTCGCTGAAACGCGGCGTGCGCGCCCGCTTTATCGTTGCTGGCAAGTAGCGTATGCCCCCTCTCTTGCCACGCACGTCCATAGGTTGGCTCCATATCGATCAGTTGTTGTAGCGAGGCCATGGCGCCTTCGAGCTTTCCCTCGAAACGCTGCGCCACTGAAAGAAAATACAACCCTTCTGAGTGATTCGGGAAGTCTCTCAGCAATCGCTCCAGCAGCTCGTGAGCAACTGCAAAGTTACCAGACTGAATTTCAGCTTTACCCTGTACCAGCAGATCGCTCGCTTCTTTTGCGAGAAGCTTGGACTGGTCG
>MDSV01070691.1_pt1 | contig 10221 bp, 9 predicted proteins | sample 810851 | NCBI WGS metagenome assembly MDSV01 (sample SAMN05326640, study PRJNA326480) | marine metagenome | isolation source: seawater | place: Atlantic Ocean: North East | collected 2012
TACATGGGTTGCGTTCATATTTGATGGTAAACTTTTTGTAATTTTTATTGAATATTGTGGTTACACTATTATATTATTTTATTGGTTTTTCTCAAATTATAAAAATTTTATTTTTCAGATGTTTTCATCTAATAATTTATTTAAGAGTAATGTCAGCTGGTTAAAGGATATTTTTCCACTACAATGGAAAATTGCTTTGAGCTGGGTTTCATCTTATTTTTTAGGGTATTTATTTGTTCCACTACTTTTCTATTATTCCGGTGAAGTTGTTGCTGGACAAATGGGACTAAGCCTAAAAATTACAGGCTATGTTTACTTGTTTAGCATGGCATGGATTAATACAAAAATACCAGAATTTGGCTCATTAATTAACTCTAATAAATTAAAAGAATTAAAAGCTTTATTTATAAAATCAATAAGAAATTCGTTCTTTGCTTCAATTTTCTCAACTACATCATTAATTGTGTTGTTGTTAATAGTTAACTTTTTAGATTTTGATTTTTATGAGAGATTATTACCTCTCCACCTCTTAGTTTTTCTTTGTGTTGCAAATATTTTCAATGTTATTTTGTCTTCTATTTCAGGCTATCTAAGATCATTCAAAAAAGAGCCAATGTTGTATATAATTTTACTACTAGGTTTAACTGTCTCAGTATCTAACTTTATAACAAGTAAATATTTTAATGTGGAAATTATGGTATATTCATATGTGGTTATTTTAATATTAATAGGTTTAATAGGGCATATTTACATATACTTAAAAAATGAGCCAAAATAAAGCTTATTCCTTATCGATTTGTATTGCGACTTATAATAGATCAAAGTATCTAATTTCAGTTATAAATAAATTTTGTGGATTTATTAAAAACAAGAAAGTTGAGATTGTTATAAGCGACAATAATTCAACAGATAATACTAAGGTTTTATTACAGCCCTTTTTACAGAAATATTCCTTCATAAAGTATTATAAAAATGACACAAATATTGGTCTTGATTTAAACTACTTAAATGCAATTGAAAAATCTAATTCAAAATTTTGTTGGTTATTCTCTGATGATGATATTCCATTAGAAAGCTCAATCGAAAGTATTATATCAAAATTAAAACTTGACCCAATACTGATATATCTTAATTATTCAGGTTTTCTTGACGGCAACCAAAATAAAGCAACTATTGAAAAAAAAGAAGATTTTATCTCAAAAAACACTGAATTATTTTTAAAAAAGTATTTAATAAACCATTTTTCTGCAACTATTGTAAGAAAGTCAGACTTTCTTAAAAATAAAAATATTGTTAAGGAATATGCAAATTTAGGTTTTGAAAGAGGATATATCCTCACAGTAGCTCATTATACAATTCTTAAATCTAAATCAAATGTAATTTTTATTGGTAAAACCTCAATCCTAACAAGAAATAATGAAAATTTAATTTCAAACAGATACAACCCTTTAACTATAGTTTATGAAATTGCCATTCATTATCAAAAAATGAGGAAAAGAGGACTTGTAAAAAGAAAAACAGAATCTTATGTTTTAAATTATTATTTGAGAGGTTTTTATAAAATTATCATACCAATTAAACTAAATTACTATCAGTTTTATGAAAAAAAAATAATTTTGAAATTTATTAAAAGCTGTAAATATTATAGAAATTTTTACTTTTTTAATTTGCCATTTATTCTAACACCAAGAATTATTTTAAAACTATCTTATTCTTTATATAAAAGATTAAAATTTTGAATTTACTATCCATTTCAATACCAACTTATAATAGACCAAAATACTTAAAAGAGTTGTTGGATAATCTGTGTGATCAATCTTTAAAAACAAATATTGATATAAATATATTTGATAATAGTGATAATAATGAAACAAAAAACTTATTAAATAATTATTCAAATTATTCAAATTTGAATTATTTCAAAAATCAAAAAAATATTGGTTATGTGAATAATCAAATTAAATGTATTGAAAAGTCTGCAAGCAAGTATACAGCTTTTTTATGCGATGATGATATTTATACAAAAAATGCTATTGATACAATTATGAAGGTAATTATGTCAAAAAATAATTATGCATTTATTGCGTTAAATTATTACTCATTTAAAATAAATTTTAAGAATAAAAGAAAAACAAATTTTGCTCTTATTAAAGATGTTTATTTTGAAAGAGCTTACGATATTTTAAATTATCCATCTGTTGGTCATTTTTCAGGCTTTATATTTAATTCTAAATTAGCTAAGAAAGAATTAAATGTTTTAAAAAATAAGTATGGTAAAAACATATCTAATAAATTTGAAAAACATAGAGGAATAATTACTCACTTAGCTAATCTATGCCTATCAAAAACAAATTTGCCAAGTTATTTTATTGGTAAACAAATTTTAGCTACTAGAGAACCAGATGAAGTAGATTATGATTTATTAAATCACTTAAATTATGATAATATTTGTTATTATAAAGATTTATTAGAAAATGGTATTATTTCTTTAAATGATTATAATTATAAAAAAAGATTAGTGTTAAGCTCTCTCCCCAAGGCTATAATGATTGAATCAACTAAAAAAAATAAAATTGAATATAATTTATTTAGAAAAAAATTTGACAAAATATTATTGGATGAATTTTATTACAAAATTTTTATAAGACCATTATTTTTTATTTCGCAAATAGGATTTGTAAAGTTTTTCTGGAAATTGTTCTACAAATATTATAAAATTTTTAAAAGATGAAATTAAATCTTACAATATGTATTCCAACGTACAATAGACCAGATTTATTATCTGAATGCCTTGACTCTGTGATTTATAGTATTAGTTTAAGTAAATCTAATGTGAAAATTTTAGTAAGTGATAACTGCAGCGATTTAAGCTGTGAAAAAATAATAGATGAAAAAAAAAATAGATTTTCTAATATTCAATATTTCAGAAATAAGAAAAATGTTAGAGACTTGAATTTCTATTTATGTGCAAAAAGAGCTAAAACCGAATATGTTTGGATTTTCAGTGATGATGATATAATGAAAGAAAATTCAATATTAACTTTAGAAAAATTAGTTGAAAAAGGGGATAATTTAATTGTTTGTAATTATTCCTTATTTGATTACTCATTGAATAAATGTTTAAAGAAAAATTTTTTTAAAACAAATAAAAAAAAGAATTACAATGACTGTGAAGAAGTTATGAGAAATTTTGGTTTTAGACTCAGTTTTTTATCATGTATTATATTTAAAAGAAAACATTTTTTGAAATTACCAGAATCTACTTTTTCAGAACATGTAAAATATCAATTTCCATTTTTATTATCAATTTATTATATGATTAAAAATCATTGTAAATTAAAATTTATTGAAACTACATTAATTATTCAAAGAGCTAATAAGGTTCATGCTAAAAAAGAATGGTGGTACAAGATTTTTGTTAATGGGTCTAATAAAATATTTAAATTTCTAAATAATCTTGGATATTCAAATTCCTCAATAAGATTTGCAAAAAGAAAAATGATATATGAAGATATAATAAATGATTTAGTGTTAAGAAGATTAAATAATGAGAGTTTAATTAACAAATCAATTCTTATAATCAAAAATTATTATAATTATCCATTTGAATTAATTTTAATGTTAATTGTAATTTTTTTACCAAGGATTTTAATCATTACAGCATATAAACTATATAAAATTGGATAAATATATAATTGCTTATAATGCATATACGCTAAATAAACCAATTACAGGCGTAGGTAGGTATACTCAAATGCTTTCATATATGGATAATATTTTTAAAATTGGTTTATGTTATAATGATAATTATTGTTGGGATCATTCTTTTAATAAAATTGAAAGCTCAAAATTTAGATCAAAATTTGGAAAACTTTATTGGAATTTATTTTCAAATGATTTGAGAACTAATTATGAAATTTTACATTCACCTTATCCCTCACTGCCGATTTGCAGAACAAAAAAATCAATTATAACTATTCATGATCTAATTTTTTTATCTAATCCTGAGTGGTATTCAAAAAGTGAATTATTTTTTATAAAAAAATCTCTAAATTTTTCTGTAAAAGCTGCTGATCATATAATTTGTGTATCAAACTCAACCAAAAATAATTTATTAGATTATTTTCCATCACTAGAAAAAAAAACATCTGTAATTTATAATTGTTTCCCTCCTGCCAATAGAATTGAATATTTAAAAAATAATAATAAAAGTCATTTGTCGTTATTTTTAAACAAAAAATATAAATATTTTGTTTGCCCATCTAATAGACACCCAAGAAAAAATTTAGTTAATACCATAGATGGCTTTAAAAAATCTAAATTTAAATCTAAAGGATATAAATTAGTATTGACAGGGCTAAATGAAAGTAAATTTATTTCACCTCAAAATGATTTCATTTTGGATCTTGGTTATTTAAATGATCAAGATTATTATAAACTAATAAAATATTCAATGGGAATTATATACTTCCCTTATAAAGAAGGATTTGGGTTACCTATTTTAGATGCTATTATGTTAAATAAAAATATATTCGTTTCAGATATATCTGTTTTTAAAGAGATTTTACCTAATCATTGTATGCTTGATAAAATTGATAATTCTAATTCTATCACAGATTATTTAGATTTTATGTATAAAAAAAATGATCAAGAAGTTATTATTGAAAAAGAGAAATTTAGTTTTAAAAAATTTCAAGAAAATCATTTAGAAGTTTATAAAAAAGTCATAAATGAAAATTAGTATATCAAAATCAATAATAATTGATTTAATCCTTTATAATCAACTAATATTTTTTGTACTTCTTGTTTTTGATAATATTAATTTCCTATGGATTTCTTTAAATATTATTTTTTCTATTTTAATTCTTATTTATAATCCAAGAATTTCCGAAAAGTTCAGTTTATTAATATTAACATCAGTGTTTATTCTATTAAGTTATTTGTTTATAAGTAGCTCAAAGATCACATCAATTTTATTCTCTGTAGCTCTAATTTTAACTTCAATAGTACAATTAAACTTTATATCAAATAATTTAAAGATTTACAACTTTACAAAGTTTGTAAAGAATACAATTTATTTTTTTTTAATTTTTTATATCGCACAATTAATACTGTACAAAACAGGAATTTTACGTTTAAATACATTTGGTCTTTCTGAGGATATGAATTCTATATTTAGATTTAATTCATTAATGGCAGAGCCATCATATTCATCAACAGTCATGATTACATTGCTTTTTATTAACCAAAAACTTAATATTAATAAATTTCTAATTGAAATTATTGGATTTATTTTTATTGTGTTATGTCAAAGTTTATTTGGGATAATCTTATACCTAATTTATTGCTCAATATACCATAGAAAAAAATTTAAAAAACTTTTTTATTTTGAGTTATTTTCAATTTTAATCATAATTGGCTTCTTCTTTACAAGTGAATATTTTGAAAGAATTAAAAGTCTAATTTATTTTATTAGTCAAAATAATTTTGACGTTTTTGAGTTAGTTAAAGTTGAGCCAAGTGGAGCTTTTAGGATACTTCCATTTATTTTATATATTGAAAATTTTGAGTTGAGTTCACTATCAAATTATTTATTTGGATATGGATCAGGCTCGTCTGAAAGCTTTTTAAATTATGAGTTATTTAAAATTGGATACGGTACATCTGAATTTGAAGGTTCATTTCAGGGCGGATTTCTTCCCAGTTTCTTGATTGACTACGGATTTATTATTACTTTAATATTTCTTTATACAATTAAAACAACTTTTTTATTAAAAAATGATATTTTTCAATACTTAATTTTATTGGCAATTCTTCTAAATGTAAATATTAATACACAATTATTTTGGTTTCCATTATTTTTGTTTTTTACTACAAAAATTTATGAAAAAAATATTAGTTGATTGTTATTTTTTTGAGAATGAGTTTCAGGGATCGAGAACCTATATTAGTAACTTATATAAGATAATCTTTGAATTAGAAAAAAGCAAACCTAAATCTCAAAGAAAAATTTATTACTTAACAACTTATTTGCCTGAAAAACTGAAAACTGAATTTAATGAGTATGATTTTGTGAAGATTGTAAAACATAAGTTCAAAAACAGGTATTTAAGGCTACTAATAGAGTTTCCTCTAATAATCCTAAAACACAAAATAGATATCGCTCATTTTCAATATAAAGCTCCACCAATTAAACTTTGCAAATATATTTTAACAATTCATGATGTTTTGTTTATTGATAATGTTAAATATACAGGCATAAAGTATTTTCTAATTAATTTTTTATCAATAAGATTTTCATTTTCTATTTCAGATCTTGTATTAACAGTAAGTGAATACTCAAAAAAACAAATGATAAATAAATTTTCAAAAAATAAAAAAATTGAAATCATAGAAAATGCAGTTGAGGAGGAATTTTTTTCTTTTGAACCATTGATTCAAAAATCAAATTTTTTATTAAATAATAATTTAAGAGAATATTTTATTTATTTAAGTAGATTCGAGCCAAGAAAAAATCACTATAATCTTTTATCTGCTTATGTTGAGGGAGAATTTTATAACGACTATGATTTGGTATTAATAGGCTATGAGAATTTAAAATGTAAAAAATTCGACGAATTATATAATTCTTTAGATGAAAAACTTAAAGCAAGGATTTTAATAAATAAAACTGGCATTTCACAGTTAGATCTTTTTCATTTTATTAAATTTTCAAAAGCATTTATTTACCCGTCATTATTTGAAGGATTTGGCATACCTCCTTTAGAAGCAGCTGCGTTAAAAGTTAATGTAATTTGTTCGAATTTAACAGCAATGCAATATTTTGATTTTTTTAATCCATTCCATATTGATCCTACGATTGAAAATTTAAAAAAATCCATGAACGAAGTAATAGAAAACAATGACGAAAAAAGATTAACAAGCATCAAAAACATGGTTAAAAAAAAATACAACTGGCAAAAATCTGCTAAAAAGCTGTATAACTTTTTTAATAGTATTTAATGAATAAAAAGAAATTATGCATTATTGGTTCAGCAGGAATCCCCGCTAATTATGGTGGTTTTGAGACGTTGGTCAATTACATTTCAGAAAATATTTCAAAAGATTATAGTTTATATGTTTTTTGTTCTTCAAAGAATTACTCACAAAAAATTAAATCTTTTAATGGAGCTAACTTAATTTATATTAATCTAAAAGCTAATGGATTTCAAGGAATATTTTATGATATTTTATCTTTATATAAGTCATTTAAAATTTCTTCAAATATTTTGATTTTAGGAGCTAGTGGAGCTTTATCATTACCTTTTTTTAGGCTCTTATTTAAAAATAAATACGTTGTAACTAATATAGACGGTATCGAATGGAAGAGACAAAAGTGGGGTTTTTTTGAAAGAAAAATTTTAAAATTAAGTGAGATAATTGCATGTAAATTTTCAAATTTAATAGTTAGTGACAATAAGGAAATTAAAAAATATATTGATAATCGATATAACTTAAACAGCACCTACATACCATATGGTGGAGATCATGTAATTAATCCTAACGAGTTTTCCCAAAAAACAAGATTTAGACCTAAACAATATGCTATCAAAGTATGTAGAATTGAACCAGAAAATAATGTTGAAATGGTTTTAAAAGCTTTTAAAAAAAACAAGAAAAAAAATCTGATATTAATTGGAAATTGGAATATGAGTACTTATGGAAAAAAGTTGTTTTTAAAATATAAATCATCTCCAAATATTCAATTATTAAATCCAATTTATGATCAAATTGAACTTAATAAGCTTAGGTTTAATTCTCATTTATACATACATGGCCATAGCGCTGGGGGTACAAATCCTTCTCTAGTTGAAGCAATGTTTTTGGATATCCCAATATTTTGTTTTGATGTAAATTTCAATAAATATTCAACAAAAAACAAGGCTTTATATTTCCATGACTCTGATTCATTAAGTAAATTAGTAGAATCAAATTATGAAAGTAGCTCAGTCAAAATTTCATCAGATTTACGAATGATTGCTGAAAATGAATACATTTGGAAAAAAATATCTAAAAGCTATTTAAAAATTTTTAAAAATAAAAAGTAAATTGAAAGGTATAATTTTAGCTGGTGGTTCTGGAACGAGACTCTATCCTATAACAAAAGGTGTTTCTAAACAGCTACTTCCTGTTTATGATAAGCCAATGATTTATTATCCGTTATCCGTGCTAATGTTGGCAGGTATTCAAGAAATTTTAATTATTTCAACAATTGAGGACTTGCCTTATTTTGAAAAGTTGTTAGGTGATGGATCAGAAATTGGTCTAAAGTTGTCTTATAAAAAACAACCAAGTCCAGATGGTTTAGCACAGGCTTTTATTCTTGGGGAAGATTTTATTAGAAATGATGATGTTTGTTTGGTGCTTGGGGATAATATTTTTTACGGATCTGGTTTTTCAGGTATGTTAAAGAACGCTATAAATAATATTTCTTTAAATAAATCTACAGTATTTGGATATTACGTTAATGATCCTCATCGCTATGGAGTTGCAGCTTTCGATTTTGAAGGAAATGTAACATCTATTGAGGAAAAACCAAAAAAACCTAAATCAAACTTTGCAGTTGTTGGATTATATTTTTATACCAACGATGTTGTTAAAATTGCCAAGAATGTTAAACCTTCATTAAGAGGGGAGTTAGAAATAACATCTGTTAACCAAGTCTATCTCCAACAAGACAGATTAAAAGTTGAATTATTAGGTAGAGGCTTTGCTTGGTTAGATACAGGTACACATGACTCTCTACTAGAGGCAGGAAATTTTATTGAATCGATTGAATCAAGTAAAGGTCTAAAAGTAGCATGCCTAGAGGAAATTGCATACAGGATGAATTATATTGATGCTGATCAAGTTAGAAAATTAGCACAAGAATTTAAGAATAATGGTTATGGTAAATATTTATTAAATCTAGTTAAGGACAAGTGAGGTTTACTGAAACTAAAATTAAAGATTTAATAATACTAGAACCCAAAATTTTTGGAGACGACAGAGGCTATTTCATTGAATCATATAATAAAAAAAAGTTAGAGGAAATTGTTGGTAAAGTTTTATTTGTTCAAGATAATGAGTCAAAATCTTCAAAAGGTGTTTTAAGAGGTCTTCATTTTCAGAATCCTCCATTTGAACAATCAAAGCTCGTTAGGTGTATTGATGGTGAGATCCTTGATATAGCCGTTGACATTAGAAAAAGATCAAAAACTTATGGAAAATTTGAAAAAGTTATTTTGTCATCTTTTAATAAAAAGCAATTATTTATTCCTAAAGGTTTTGCTCATGGCTTTCTTACATTGAGTGATAAAGCTATAATTTCATATAAAGTAGATAATCATTACTCACCAAATCATGATAATGGAATTATATGGAATGATCCTACATTAAATATAAATTGGGGAATTTGTGATTCTGAATTAATTATCTCTGAAAAGGATAGTAAACTTCCTCCATTAATAAAAATTGAGAATCCATTCTAATGAAAATTCTTGTCACTGGTTCGAACGGCCAATTAGGCTCGGAAATAAAGTTATTATCAACTAAATATAAAAATGATTGGATTTTCACTGATTATCATGAATTTGATTTAAATGATTTAAAAAATATAAACAATAAACTTGATAAATTCAATCCTGAAATAATAATAAACTGTGCTGCTTATACATCTGTTGATAATGCAGAAATTGAAAAAAAACTATGTAATAATATCAATAATATTGCAGTTAGTCACATTGCAAAGTGGTCCAATGATAATCAATGTAAATTAATACATATTTCATCAGATTATGTTTTTGATGGACTAGTTGATGTAGCTTTGAAAGAGGACCATGAAACAAATCCAATAAATTATTATGGAAAAACTAAGCTTTTAGGAGAAAAGAAATGCCAAGAATTAAATATTGAATCTATCATAATAAGAACCTCATGGGTTTTTTCAAGCTATGGAAGTAATTTTGTAAAAAAAATTATTGATTTGATGAATAAAAAATCAGTAATTAACGTTGTTGATGATCAATATGGTTCACCTACATATGCTGCAGATTTAGCTTTGGTAATTATGAAAATAATACATGAAAAAAGTTGGGTTCCAGGGATCTTTAATTTTTCAAATCAAGGAAAAACTTCATGGTATGAATTAGCATTAATTATAAAAAATTTTTACAAATTTGAAACAATAATTGAACCTGTAAA
>MDSV01155735.1_pt1 | contig 10221 bp, 10 predicted proteins | sample 810851 | NCBI WGS metagenome assembly MDSV01 (sample SAMN05326640, study PRJNA326480) | marine metagenome | isolation source: seawater | place: Atlantic Ocean: North East | collected 2012
CCTTTAGAAAGAGTGTCCATAGTGTTGTCTCCTCTTTTTCTCAAGAATAAACCTACTATTAATGCGAGTGCCAATAAGCCGACTAATTCCATTCAATTAAATTTAATAAATTGAAATACATAAATCAAAATCTAATAAAATGAAGAACATTAAAGACATTACACTTTCAATATTTGCTATCATTGGTTTTATATCAATTATAACTGCATTTAACACACAACCAGAACAACAAACTCACGGAACACCTGAATCTCACGTTTGGGAAATTTATGGAAACAACGGAGGGCAATACACAAGTACTTATGCTTATATGTATAATAAAGTTACTGGAGAAGTAAGAAAATTAAGCACTCGTAGTTTATCCTTTGAAAAGAATGGAACTATTAACGATTTTAGAGGTGACAAATATGTATTAATGGCTGAAGCTAAATAAAGAATAAAAAGGGGATGACCTTGTAGGGTGTAGTAGGTGGATGAACCCTTGTGAAGCACCCCCTTTAAATTCAAGCTACGAATATAAAATAGTAGAAAACACTTATCCGTATAGCAACCAACTATCTGTTTTTCGTATTTAAAATAAACTTCTCTAACTCGTTGTTATATTCAACAAATCCAGATGTACCTTGCATAATATTCAACGGATATACGTGCTTCCATTTTCCTATTTTGCCAAGTACTTTATTTAATTCCTCGATAACTGATAACTTCTCGTTATCTTCTGCACTATCTGTAAATCGAGTATAGTTTTCTTTAGGTAGTTTTTGCTCCCATTCACTCTCTTTCTCATTCCAAACTACATATTGAGTAAACCTCTGATATTTTCTAACTTGGTTAATGTCTTTTATAAAAGGACTCATATCAATTTCTAATAAGTCAGCTATTTTATGAGCTGATACTTCTAACTGTATTTTGTCCTTATTTTCTTCCTTTAAGTGCATTAAAAACTCACTCATTGGGTCAAGCTTAAACCTAACCATATCAAACGTACTTGTGTTTACATATTTGCCACACCAAGCAAGTGCTGAATTTAGATGTACCATTTGCCAATTACACTCTGTTACATCTCTATTATATTGCCTATTGTCAAAGTAAATTGGAAGGCGTTTAAATGTCTTTTTCTTTTTAGTAGTATCCATTTGCTAATACGTTTTGCAAAAATGCCGTTAATACTGTCTTTTCTGAATATTCTCCTTTAAGTCCTGATGCCTGTACAATTCTTTTCCAAGCTTCTGGCTTAATCTTTACCGTAACCTCTTTTGATTTGTTACGTATCTTTCTTTGAATACTCGTTTCGTTCAAGTATTCTAAATCACTATCGTTGCCTTTAAAATGATAAACTCCCATTATACTTCGCTTAATAGTTTACTTCTGATTAAACTTGATACGCCCATACGCTTCGCCTTTGCTTCTGCATATAGCTTGAGCTTATCTTCTTTTGTCGTTTTAAACGTGATTAAATCTGTGTACTCTAATTTATCCATATGTATTATTTAATTAATTATTTGACTGTTATTTATGTTATTATATCAAGCATATATGTTGTGATAACTTAAACTCGTTCCTAAATGTTTTACGAAATAGCTATGGTTGTCTACCATTTTCCAAGTATCTCTAATATGCATTCTTTTACACTTCATCATATTTGCCAGATGTCCCCTACTTAATTCTTTACCTCGCCAAGCAAAATGTATGTTATTACTGGTTGGGTCTACTTTGCCAGTATACTTATCTATATCTGGTTCAATACAAGCGAAAGCAACTTCAATACCCTTTGTTCTCACTAAATTTCTCATATAGTAATCTAAACGACCTATTGACAATTTTAAACTGTGTGTTTCCCATATATCTAAAACTTCATTGTATACTTTACTTGTAGTTCTTAAGATGTTATGATAATCGAATTGCATACTTGCTAAACCTTCTGCATACTGTTTACTATACGTTGTGTTATACATACTTTTTATATTATTTATTCGCTATGAGATACAAGACCTCCATAAGCACATTACTGCTTAATTATATATCGTAATCGAAATACTATTTTGTATTTTCTTTTACTAATTAAATAACGAACTGGTAATACGTTGTTGCATTTTCGAAATGAAAAATAATGTACATTTATGCACTAATAGAGTATAAAATACTGATTATCAATACTTTATTTTGTGAATAACTATTGTGAATTTAATAGATATCTGAATTCAATAGGTAGGAAAAATGTTGAAAAAAAATAGCTTTTAAGTACAGTTAAAGTTGCTTTCTGTATCAATAACTAACTCCCAACATTCGCCTACAACTCGGTATGTATAAATTTTATTGTAACCAGAGTCATTCCAACATACATAGAGATAACGTACCATTGTATCGCCATAATATGTATCATCTGGATAACTAAAAGGAGGACTTGGATAGTAACCTAAATCACAGTTTTCCTCCTCTTGGCAACTAAACAAGAGTAGTGTTAGAATTAATAGTAAACCTTTTTTCATTATAATCTTTAAAATAATCTTTATAACTATCATCATATACTTTATCAAATAGATATATTCCTCCATCATCTGTGTTTTCTAAACACCACCCTAAAATCCATTTTGGGACTATATTTCTCTCTGTTAAAGCTATGAGCTTTTCTTGTAGTAATTTACACAATTCAGATGCCTTAAATCGCTTTAAAACGTGTTTGTGAGTATCATATACTTTCTTGACTGTATCCTCTGTTTTAATATCACTATAACTCCTCATATTCTGTTGTGTATCGTAACTATGTCCAATCAATATTTCTGCAATTCTTGGTGTTGTGTAGTCATCAGCTATTGCTTTAAATGTCTTTCTTGCATTCTTCATTGGATGATTTGGCAATACTCTTCTAATTGCTTTTTGATATGAATTAACATTACTTTCGTGAAACTCTAAAGCATCAATGTTTTTATTCTTGTCATATTTAAATATGCTTAATCTATCATTTATATCTCCAATTTTATCTCTGTTTTCAGTATTCCAAAACCTTATCATAAAAGAGTATTTAAGCATATGAAATAGTTGTGCCGTTGGATATCTATCAATTCTGATATACATATTCTCGCTTTGTCTATCAATATTCTTATTTCTTTTGTGAGATATTACTATTTCATCATCAATACACCAAGTTTGATATTCATCATTATTATCTTGAATTTGCTTTTCTGATAACAGAGGAAAATCACTAAAATAAAAACCTCTCAATGAGAATTGTAATAACCACATTACTAAGCTCTCCCATTCTAATTGAGTGTTAGCTCTTTCAATAGCTTTACTAAACTCTTCATAAGTACATACACTCCATTCGGTTTTAACTTTTGGTAACTTATATCTTTTAGGGAATTTCAATTCATTATGCACTACCCCATTTTCATAAGCATCATTGTATATAGCTCTAATCTTATCTACTACTGAATTAAAACTATTATTGGATTTGCCAGTAGCTAAATATAATCTCTTAAAGTCCTTGAGCAATTTAATAGTTATATCCTCAAATCTTAATGGCTTATTTGATAATCCTAAGTGTCTTTTGAATGTCTTATATGTAGAGAGATAATCTTTATATGTTACTGGTTTTCTTGTTTCTTTAATTTCTGTCTCTATATATTTTAAAATACTCGAGAAATCGGATTTACCTTCAACAAATAACTTAAATTGTTCTAAACTTATCTGCTTTGCATAAAACATATCCTCTCCCTTTTGAATCCTATCTTGATATACTTGAATAGCTTTTCTTATAGTAGTATAATTTGGGTGTGTTCTCTTTAATCCATTTGCTCCCCAGTATTGTGAATCTAATAGTATTTTGGTGTGTACCTGTCTTCTATTTTCCACTCCTCTACCATACTGTAAATCAAAATAAATATGTTGTTTATTATCGTGGCTTTTGTGTGGTCTGTGCCACAATTTAATACGTGTAGGCATTCAGTTTTCTTTATTTATTCAATAATGTACACTATATTGTACACTACATTTATAAAGATAAATATTATTACTAAATATTACAAGCAATCTAAGTATTTATATGAGTAAAAAGTAAATTTAATTATATATATTTACTGAGTAAATTATTCTATAAAAAGAGCTAAAAATAGTGTGAAACATAATTACGGCTCAGAAGGTTGCAGGTTTGAATCCTGCCGAGGTCACAAAAAAAGGGAGTCAAACTTGATTCCCTTTTTTTTATTAATTATATTAATAGATTAATTTATTATTTATGAAAAATAGATTTTTGATACCAATTTTCTTCTTGTTGACAGTAACATTAGTTGCACAGGAAAAAAGTGTAATATCTGATTTAGATGAATTAAAGTTAGATATAGGACAAACTTATAAACCAACGACATATTCAGTTGATAATCAAGGAAAAAAATATGATTGTGAAAGGGTTATATATTACTATAAAAAAGGTGCGTTCAGCATGACTGGAAAGGTTATGGAATTTAATAGAACCAAAGGAACAATTAAAGCCGTTGAGCCAGGATATCATGAGGTTGTTGCAATTTGCTATGGAAGTGGAAAAAGTATTCGAAGAACTTTTAATGTCACAATAAATTATCCTAAAGTTAAAAGCATTGAAATATTAACAGGAGGTGAAACAATTTACACTGATACCTATATACCACTCTCATATAAAATCACTGATCAAATGGATGTTGTTAGAGATATTGATTATTGGAAATCTGATAATGCTGAAAGATATTTTTCTAACCTTGAATTTTCAATTTCATCATCTAATGATAAATTAGAAATTGATGATTCTAACAATGTATTAGCTGTAAGATCTGGATCTGCAACAATTAATGTAGTTTTTGATGGTGTTAAATCTTCAAAAACTATTAATGTTAAAAAGAATAATGTTAACAATATTTATTTAAGTATAGCAGAAAAACCAGAAAAAATTAGAACTGGTGATGTTATAAACTTAAAAGCTGATGCATATGATAAAAGAGGAAACCTATTAAATGATGTAAACATTAAATTTTCATTTACCGGAAAATCTTTTGATAAGAGTAACACAGCATCTGGACTAATTCTTCAAGATGGTAGATTTGTTGGAGATGTTCCTGGGAAATATATTTTAACCGCATCATTTGGAAATGCATCAAAATCAAAAGTTGTTAATGTCTTCCAAAGGAAAGTTCAAAGAGAGGTAAAAAAAATAGGTGCGGGATCGGTTAACGATAAACATACATCTGATTTCTGGGTCTTTGAAGGAGTTGATAAAAGAGATTATGCTGTAACTGGAACATGGGGTGCGGATGGTACTGCATACTTTTGGGATGTTACAAATCCGTCAGATATTAAAAAAATTGATAGCGTTCAAGTTGATGCAAGAACAGTGAATGATGTTAAAGTATCACCAAATGGTAAAATTGCTATTATTAGTAGAGAGGGTGCTTCAAACAGAAAAAATGGAATTATAATAATAGATGTAACAAATCCTTATGACGTTAAAATTATTAAAGAATACACAAAGAATTTGACTGGTGGTGTTCATAATTTATTTATTGACGAAAAACATGTTTATGCACTTAGTGCTGGTCAAAAATATTATATTCTCAACATAGAGGATCCAGCTAATCCATATGAGGTCGGTATGTTTGAAATAGGAAAAGAAGGTCAATCGATACACGATGTCTGGGTTGAGGATGGAATAGCATACTCTTCTAACTGGAGAGATGGAGTTTATCTTGTTGATGTGGGAAATGGAATAGCAGGAGGAACACCAGAAAATCCTGTAGCGTTCGGAAACTACACTTATGACAGTGGGGCAAATCACGCAACCTTTCCATTTAAAAGTAAATCAACAGGAAAATTCTATGCCGTAATGGGTGATGAAATATTTCCTAATGGTGTAAATCCAAATGGTACAAATGAAACTGCTGGATTTTTACATTTTGTTGACTTTTCTGATCTAAAAAATCCAATTGAAATAGCTCGATATGAGCTTCCTGGACATGGATCTCATAATTATTGGATAGATAACGATATACTTTATGTCGGCATGTATACTGGTGGTGTAAGAATTGTTGACATTAGCGGCGATTTACTTGGCGATCTTTACAAGCAAGGAAGAGAAATTGGGTATGTTTTAACTGGAACATCGGATGGATATATCCCTAATGATACAATGGTTTGGGGAGCTCAACTTTACAAAGGTCATGTATTTTACTCTGATTTTAATACAGGAATTGGTGTTGCAAAAGTTTCTGACTTAAAGCCAAATAACTCCATGACAAATCAATATGTTGATTAATATTAATTACTAAAACTTAAAAAAATGAAAAAATTGATTCTTATTATTATAGCTATTTTTAGCTTACAACTAAATCACTCTCAAAATCTTAGTATAGAATCCAATTTAGATGGTTTGATATTAAATACTGGGGACACTTTTCAAGCTGAATCTTATATTTCTGATTTAGACGGAAATAAAACCACTTGTGAACGACTGATTTATTATCAAAAAGATGGGGCTTTCAATGTAGGTGCAGCAATAAATCCAACTGGACTTTTTGTTGCAAGTGAGCCAGGTATATTTGAAATTGTTGCAGTTTGTGTTGGAATGGAAGGTGGTAAAAGATTGAGTCAAACATTTTTGGTTGGAGTTAAATTTCCTAAAGCTTCAAGTATAGACTTTAATGTAAATGGTGAGCTTTATGTAGGTAATTTTGCTGAAGTTAATTCGGTTGCAAAATATGCTGACGGTAAAGAAAAATCTGATTTAAATTTTAAATATGAGTCATCTGATCCGGCAATAATTAAAGTTGATGATTTGGGTAACTTAAAGGCAATCAAAAAAGGTAGTTCTGTAATAAGTGCATCTTTTGATGGACAAAGTGTATCCAAAAAAATTAATGTTTTAAATAACCCAGTTGTATCAATTGATCTGAGTTCTGACTCTGAAGGTTTTATTAAAACTGGGGATGTCATCAATCTTTCAGCACAACTTAAAGATAAAAAAGGGAATATATTGAGTGGAATAGAACCAAAATTTTCTTTTTCTGGAGTTTCCACTAACAAAAGTACAACTGCTTCAGGACTTATTTCAGGTAAGGGTAAATTTGTAGCTGATATAGCTGGAGAATATGTAATCAATGCATCATTCGGTAATACCAACTCATCTATTCAAGTTAAAGCAGTTAACAGAGACATTCAAAAAGAAATCGTTAAACTCGGTTTGGGGGAAGTATTTGATAGAAGAACCTCTGACGCTTGGTTTTTTGAGGGCACAGATGGAAAGGATTATGGTGTCTCTGGAACATGGGGATCTGATGGCACTGCATATTTTTGGGATGTAAGCGATCCAACAGATATCAAAAAAATTGATAGTATTCAAGTAGATGCTAGAATTGTTAATGATGTGAAAGTTTCAAAAGATGGGAAATTATGTGTTATTTCAAGAGAGGCATCTTCAAAAAGGAAAAATGGAATTATACTGATTGATGTTACTGATCCATCAAATGCTGAAATTATTTCTGAGTATACAACAAATTTAACTGGTGGTGTTCACAATATTTTTATATATGAAAATCATGTATATGCATTAAACGCATTTGCGAATCCAGCCAAATACTATGTAATTAATATTGAAGATCCAAAAAACCCAAAAGAAGTTGGGTTTTTTGAAGTTGATGAACCAGGTTCTGCCATACATGATGTTTGGATTGAAGATGGAATAGCATATTCCTCAAACTGGAAACAAGGTGTTTATTTAGTTGATGTTGGAAATGGTATTGCAGGAGGATCTCCATCTAATCCAGTAGAAATTGGAAACTACAGATATGATTCTGGTGGAAACCATGCCGCTTTTCCTTTTAAAAGTAAATCAACTGGAAAATTTTATGTTATAATGGGAGATGAAATTTTTCCTGAGGGTGTTGATGGAAACACCTTCAATGAGACTGCAGGTTATTTGCACTTTATTGACTTCACGGATTTAAAAAACCCTGTTGAAGTAGCCAGATATGAAGTTCCTGGTCATGGATCCCACAATTATTGGGTTGAGGATGATGTACTTTACATTGGTATGTATACAGCTGGAGTGAGGGTTGTTGATATAAGTGGAGAACTAATGGGTGATTTATATAAACAAGGGAGAGAAATAGCTAAATATGGGACAGGACATCCTGATGGATATGTTCCTAATTCGACGATGCTCTGGGGTGCTCAATACTTTAAAGGAAATATCTTTTATTCTGACTTTTATACTGGTATTGGTGCTTTAAAGTTATTAGATAAGAAAAAGGATAATTCAAATACAAATCAGTTTGCAAGTGATCAGACTTTGAAAGAAGCATTGGGTGCTGAAGATCTATTAGATTTCTTTCAAATATTAGCTAGTCCACCAATTGAATAGTTATGTCTAAAAAGTTATTATTATCGATATTATTAATTCCATTTTTCACAATTGGTCAGAATTATTATGCTTATGTTGCTTCTGAATCAGAAGATACAGTTTCCCTCATAAAATTTGATGGAAAAGAAGCAGTTGAAGCAGAGAGAATTGATGTAGGATTTATGTTTGCTGAAATTGAAGGCCCTCACGGAATTACAGTTGATCCTAGCGGAGATTTTTGGTATATATCACTAGCTCATGGAAATCCATTCGGAACTTTGGTTAAATATTCAACTGAAACTAACCAAGCAGTAGCAAGAACCACATTAGGATTATTTCCTGCCTCAATGGAAATTTCAAACATTACGGGATTTTTATATTGTGTGAATTTTAATTTACATGGAAGTATGAAACCATCAAATGTTTCTGTAGTTGATCCAGAAACAATGACTGAGATAACTAAGATTACTACTGGCTCGATGCCTCATGGTTCAAGATTATCACCTGATGGATTATTCCAATATTCTGTTGCGATGATGTCAGGTGAACTTTTTGAAATTGATGCACTTGATCTTAAAGTGAGTAGGGTTTTGAATTTAGAGAAGAAGATGATGAATGATAAAAAGATGGATGGAAAAATGATGAATCATGATAATATGAAAGGTAAAATGATGACTAATGATAAAAAAGAAAGCATGATGAATACCATGGATGGCATGAAACATTCAATGGTTAAACCAACATGGGTCATCCCCCATCCTAATGAAAACATTGCATATGTAGCTGGCAATGGATCTGATGAGGTTATAGAAGTTAATTTAGATAAATGGGAGGTTTCTGATCGATTTAAAACTGGTAAAGGTCCTTATAATTTAGAAATAACGCCAAATGGAAAATTACTGATTGGAACTATAAAAAGTGAAGGTAAAACTGCTATTTGGAACCTTGAAAATAAAGAAGAGTTAGCAATAATAAAGAATACAACAAGTGTTTCTCACGGTATTGCAATTTCATCTGATAGCAAATATGCATTTGTCTCTGTTGAGGGAATTGGTGGTGAACCCGGTATTGTGGATGTCATAGACCTAGATTCCTATGAGCTAGTTAGTTCAGTTAAAGTTGGAAAACAAGCAGGCGGTATAGCTTTTTGGAAAATGGAAATTTAATTTCCTTTAACAGCTTTAACCATAGTTGATAATAGTCCATTCTTTTTCTTATCACTCATAAGCTGCCAAAACATTATTCCTCCAAGTTTATTTTTAATAGCATATTCAGATTTAAGCTTAATAGATTTGTGATCATCAAAAGTTGCAAAAACTTTATTAACTGAATCATATGCATAAGGAGCATTAGCTCTTTCATCCCAGTAGAAAGAAAAATTTTCTTTTACTTCTTCAAAGTTAATTTGATTATAACTTCTATTCCATTCAGCATTTTGACCCAAACCATTTGATTTGTTATCAATATTTTTAAAAGTTTTGATATAAAAAGCTGCACCAATAAAAATCTGCTCAGGTTTCACACCGTAAGAAATAAGCTCATCAATAGAATTAAATGCAGATCTTCCATCAAAATCAACCGAGCCTAATGCAGTATGGTGTCCCGTTTGTTTAGAACCACTACCATAGAAATCATATGTCATCAAGTTAACATTGTCAACCAATGGCATTACTTTGTCCCATTCTACAGAATTTTCAAAGAACCTACTCGATGCACCAGCAGCAAAACTTAATATATCACCTTCCTTCATATACTTTCTAAGAAGAATGACTAAATCAGTAAAATTTTCTTTGTCTTCAGGTTTCCATTTATGTCCTGGATAACCTGATATCCCTGGATATTCCCAATCCAAATCAATTCCA
>MDSV01026625.1_pt1 | contig 10220 bp, 4 predicted proteins | sample 810851 | NCBI WGS metagenome assembly MDSV01 (sample SAMN05326640, study PRJNA326480) | marine metagenome | isolation source: seawater | place: Atlantic Ocean: North East | collected 2012
CCGCCCCCGGCCGACGTCAGCGCATGGACACTCAGCATGAGTCCGCTCCTACTCGCTCTGGGCGCGCTCGCCGGCGGCGTCGGCGCGGCGCTGCGCTACAGCGCTGACGTCGCCATCCTGCGCTGGTGGGGCCCGCCGTGGGGTGTGTTCGTCGTCAACGTCGTCGGGTCGTTCGCTCTCGGCATCCTCACCGGCTCTGCCGCCCCCGCTGATCTGCAGTTCGTGATCGGCGGAGGTCTCCTCGGAGGCTTCACCACCTTCAGCGCCGTCTCGGTCACGACACTGCTGCTGGCCGAAGAGCGGCGGGGGCGGATGGCGATCGTCAATGTCGTCGGAACGTTCGTGCTCGCGCTCGCCGCCGCCGCGGGCGGGCTTGCGCTCGGCGGAGCGCTCGCTGCCGCGTCGAGCTGATCGGGACTTTTCGGGATATCCCCCGGAATCACCGTGCGAAGATGGGGACGATACACCCGCGTATCGTCGCGTCCCGACCGCACCGAGCACAGCAAAGGCCACCGTGTCGAAACTCGCCGTCCTGAGCCTGAAAAACCGCGCCCTCATCGCGCTGGTCACGATCGTCGCTGCCCTGTTCGGCAGCCTCGCGTTAACCAACCTGAAGCAGGAACTGATCCCGTCTATCGAGTTCCCGGCCCTCATCGTCGTCACGACCTACCCGGGAGCCTCCCCCGAAGTCGTCGCCAACGACGTGTCGACGCCGATCGAGACCGCCATCCAGGCCGTCCCCGGCCTCGAGTCGACGACCGCGACCAGCACGACCAACGCCTCGATCGTGCAGGCGTCTTTCACCTACGGCACCGACCTCGGCACCGCCGAGCAGAAGATCACGCAAGCGATCAACCGGATCTCCTCTCAGCTGCCCGAGAACGTCGAACCCAACGTGCTCTCGGCGAGCATCGACGACTTCCCCGTCATCCAGATCGCCGTCACCGGCTACGACGACCAGCAGACCATCCAGGCGACACTCGAGTCCGTCGCGATCCCCGAGCTCGAGGATGTCGACGGCGTCAACGCCGCGCAGATCGTCGGTGGCACCGGCCAGCGCATCACGATCACGCCTGACCCGGCAGAGCTCGCCGCGACCGGCTACACGCAACAGGCGATCCGCGACGCTCTCGACCAGAACGGCGTGCTCTTCCCGGGCGGTCAGATCACCGAGAACGAGCAGACCCTCACGGTGCAGACCGGCTCGAAGATCACCTCCGTCGATGCGGTAGCGGCGCTACCGCTCGTTCCCACGGATGCCGAGCAGTTCCAGGCCGGAACGGTCACGATCGCCGACGTCGCCACCGTCGAGCAGGGCCAGGACCCCGTCGCGACGATCTCTCGCGTGAACGGCGAGCCGGCGGTGACGATCGCGATCACGAAGCTCCCGGCAGCCAACACCGTCGATGTCTCGCACGGCGTGCTCGACATCCTGCCCGACCTCGAGCAGCAGCTTGACGGAGTCACCCTCACCGTTGTCTTCGACCAGGCGCCCTATATCGAGCAGTCGATCGAGACTCTCGCCGTTGAAGGTGGATTCGGCCTGCTGTTCGCGGTGCTCGTCATCCTGCTCTTCCTGCTCTCGGTGCGTGCGACGCTCGTGACCGCGATCTCGATCCCGACGAGCGTGCTCATCACGTTCATCGGGCTGCAGGCGTTCGGGTACTCGCTGAACATCCTGACCCTCGGGGCCATCACAATCTCGATCGGACGGGTCGTGGATGACTCGATCGTCGTGATCGAGAACATCAGGCGCCACTACGTGGGCAAGGCCGACAAGCTGACCTCGATCGTGCGCGCAGTCAGGGAGGTCGGGTCGGCGATCACGTCCTCGACCATCACGACTGTCGCCGTCTTCTTGCCCATCGCCTTCGTCGGCGACGTCACCGGAGAACTGTTCCGGCCGTTCGCGCTCACCGTCACGATCGCACTGCTCGCCTCGCTGCTGGTCGCGCTCACGATCGTGCCCGTGCTGGCCTACTGGTTCCTCAAGCCCGGCAAGCCGCTGCTCGATGAGGCCGGGCGCGAGATCGACCCCGAGAACCCGGCAGCTCCTCTCGATCGGCTCCAGCGCGGGTACACCCCGATCCTGCGCTGGACGCTGCGCCACTCCTGGGTGACCCTCGGCCTTGCCGTGCTCGTCCTCGTCGGTACCATCGCCGCCGCGCCCCTGATGAAGACGAACTTCCTCGGTGATTCCGGGCAGAACACGTTCACGATGACCCAAGACATCGGTCCGGCACCGAGCCTCGAGGCCGAGTCCGCGGCTGCTGAGCCCGTCGAGGAGGCTCTGCTGGGCATCGAGGGCATCGAGACCGTGCAGGTCTCCATCGGCTCCAGCGGCAATGCGCTGCGCGATGCCTTCACCGGCGGCGGCAGCGGAATCACCTACTCCATCACGACCGAGGAAGGCGTCGACCAGGTCGCCCTTCGTCAGGAAGTACAGGACACCGTCGAGGCGATTCCCGATGTCGGTGAGATCACCGTGGCGGGAGGCAATGGCGGCTTCGGCTCGACCGACATCGAGGTAGACGTCACGGCTCCCGACGCGTCAACGCTGCAAGAGGCGACGGATGCCGTGGTCGCAAGCCTCAGCGACCTCGACGACGTCAGCCAGGTCACCAGCAACCTGTCAGCATCCCTGCCCTTCATCTCGGTCCGGGTCGACAGCGACAAGGCAGCGTCGCTCGGCCTGTCGGAAGTCGCTGTGGGCGCGATCGTGTCGAGCACCATGCAACCGCAGAACATCGGCAGCGTTGAGGTCGACGACACCTCGCTGACGGTTTACCTCGCCGCGAACGACCCGCCGACCACGATCGACGAACTGCGCAACCTGCAGGTGTTCACCGCCCAGGGGCCTGTGCCACTGTCGGATGTCGCAGTTGTCGAAGAGGCCCAGGGGCCGACCTCGATCACCACCGAAGGTGGCACGCGCACCGCGACAGTCACGGTCACGCCGGCTACCGACAACCTCTCGCAGGCGACGGCATCCGTCACGGAAGCGATTGACGCGGCTGACCTGCCCTCGGCCGCGCGCGCTAGCCTCGGCGGTGTCGCAACCGACCAGGCTGACGCTTTCAGCCAGCTGGGGCTCGCGCTGCTGGCGGCCATCCTGATCGTGTACGTCGTCATGGTCGCGACCTTCAAATCGCTGCGCCAGCCGCTGCTGCTCCTCATCTCGGTGCCGTTCGCGGCGACCGGAGCGATCCTCCTGCAGATCGTCACCGGCATCCCGCTGGGTGTCGCCTCGCTCATCGGTGTGCTGATGCTCATCGGCATCGTCGTCACGAACGCCATCGTTCTCGTCGATCTCGTCAACCAGTACCGCGAGAAGGGCCTGAGTGCCCACGATGCGACGATCGCCGGTGGTACGCGGCGTCTTCGCCCAATCCTGATGACCGCGCTGGCCACGATCCTCGCGCTCACTCCCATGGGACTCGGGATCACCGGCACGGGCGGATTCATTTCGCAGCCGCTCGCGATCGTCGTCATCGGCGGACTCATCTCGTCCACCGTCCTGACGCTGCTCGTCCTGCCGACGCTCTACAACCTCGTCGAGGGCGCGAAGGAGCGGCGGCAGGCAAAGCGCGCGGCGAGGTCGGGGCAAACGGATGCCGAGGGCGCACTCGCGCTCGCGGGGGTGGCGGGCGCTGCGGGTGGTGCTGGCGCGGGTGGTGCCGAGGACGTGCCGCTGACGCGCCGTGAGCTGCGCGAACGTGAAGCCTTGCGGACCGGCCAGATCCCGATCCAGGCGCCGGCGGAGCCCGACGAGGTGAGCGAGGCCGCGACCGACACACCTGAGACAGATGGCGCACCGGCCTCGGCTGACTCGGATGCCGCGGAGGAGGCCGTCGACGGCGCTGAGCCCGCGTCCGGCGATGCTGACCGCTCAACTATCGACGTCGGCGAGGACGACGTGGATACTGTCGCTCCCGACGCCGGTGAGCCGGAAGCCGTCGAGCCCGAAGCCTCCGAGCCGGAGGCCGCCGACGCGGAGTCTGGCGAGCACGGGACTGACGACAACGTTGCAGCCGATGGGCACACCGCAGAGCCCGAGGCTGCCGCCGACGGTGATGATGCGGCGTCCGCGGATGCCGAGCCAGCGTCGCCGGAGTCAGCCGACAGTTCCGAGCAGACCGACCTCGCCGCCGAGAACACGGACGACGACGAGAACGGTCGTCAGCCCGAGTAGGAGACTCCCCAGCTCACGGTCCAGGTCTCGCCCGGCGCCAGCCAGCGCAGACCTCGACCGGAGTTGAGGGCGTCCGGCACCGCGCTCATCGGTTCGATAGCGACAGCCAACTCGCGGTTCGGGTAGCGGTCGGTCGTGTACACCTGCACGTAGTCGAGCTCCGGGCCCTGCCAGATCGTGACGGTCCGGCCATCCGGCGCGCTGAGACGGTGGCGCATCATCCCGTCGGCGTCACGAGCGATGTCGGTGTAGCAGGTGTTGAGCGAGACATCCCCGAGGCGGGCGCCGCTGCGCAGGTCGGATGCCGCATCCACCGGCACCTCGTCGATCGGGATCAGCGCGTCATCGAGCACGAGCATCTTCGCGCCCGGCGAGGTGAGCACCAGGTCGGCTGTCGGTACGTCGCCGAGCGTGAAGTACGGGTGGGTGCCGAGGGCTGCCGGTGCGGCATCCGTGCCGACGTTCTCGATGATGTGGGTGACCTCGATGCCGTCGGCAGTGAGCGCGTACGTGACTGTCGTGTCGAGCTGGAACGGGTAGCCGCTCTGGGGAAAGACTGTGGCCGCGAGCGTGAGCCGGTCGCCGGACTGCTCGGCCACCGTGTACGGCATGAAGCGCAGCAGCCCGTGCGATGCGCCCCCGACCGACGGGTCGGTGATCCACAGCTGGTAGGTGGTGCCGTTGTGGCTCCACTTGCCATCGCGGACGCGGTTCGGCCACGGCACGAGCACGGTTCCGGATGCCGCGGGCGCCGGCATCCCCTGCGGGTACGGTGCGATGAGGTCCACGCCATCGACGGTGAGCCCGCGGATCGTCGCACCCACCTGGGTGAGGTGCGCGGTCACGCGACCGTCGGCACTCGAGAGGTGGAACTGCTCCCCGGTGGGGTCGTGGCGGATGTCGGGCATGGGTCCTCCTCGGCGGGCGTCGTGCCCATGCTAAAGGCCGTGGGTGATGCATCCGACCTTGCCTGCCGTGGTTGCCGCGGCGCGGGGGTTTCCCAGGGTGAGCCTGTACGCTGGATAGGTCGGCTCTGGACATTGCCATGTATGGCGAGTGGGTTTGTGAGTCCTTGGGGCCGATGGTGAGCGCCGATCGGCGTGCATGACCATCACATGAATGGCCCCCGGCCAAGAGAGTCCGGGCCTGTCGAGCGCGTCTCGACTGCTGTTCTCGTGCGAGAGAACCCAGGAAGAACACACCCATGCCCAAGAGCAAGAAGCCGGCCGGCGGCCGCGCTGCCAAGAACTTCGAACCGCGCTACGGCGAGAAGACCGCATACCAGGACCGCAAGCGTCGCCCTGGCACGTCGTCGGCCGGAAAGCCCGGCAGCAAGAGCCCCAGCCACCGCGGCTACCGCCCCGAGACTGCAGAGTCGGACGCGGCGCCCAAGCGTCGCTGGACCGCGCAGGAGCGCGCAGGTCGCGATGAGGCCCGCGCCATCCGTACCCACGCCCGGGACGATCGTCCGCGCCGCGATGACCGTCCCGCACGCGATGACCGCCAGCGCTCCGGTGGCTATGGCCGCAGTTCGCGCGATGACCGGCCGCGTCGGGACGACCGTCCGTCGTACGGTGACCGTCCGCGTCGGGATGACCGCCCCTCGTATGGGGATCGCCCGCGTCGGGATGACCGCCCGTCCTACGGTGACCGTCCGCGTCGGGATGACCGCCCCGCCTACGGCGACCGTCCGCAGCGTGAGGGTCAGGATCGTTACTCGGAGCGTCCGCGTCGGGATGACCGTGCGCAGCAGGACCGCTACTCCGATCGTCCGCGTCGTGACGACCGCCCCGCCTACGGTGAACGTCCGCGTCGGGATGACCGCGGTGGTCATGGCGACCGCGCGCGCCGCGACGACCGTCCGCAGCGCGAGAGCCAGGACCGCTACGGAGACCGTCCGCGTCGCGGTGACCGACCCTCCTACGCAGACCGCCCCCGTCGTGACGACCGCGCCGGTTACGGGGATCGTCCACGTCGTGACGATCGTCCGCGTCGCGACGACCGTCCAACCCGCTCCGACTGGAACGCTCCGACGCGCACGGCTGCCCACGAAGAGCACGTGGATGTCGTCCACGAGCGTCTGCAGGCCGAGGCCGTTCAGGCTGACGCTGTCGAGGGCGTCGGTTTCGGTGACCTGGGGCTCGGCGAGAACATCGTCCGTGTGCTCGCCGAGCTGGGGGCGGCATCGCCGTTCCCGATCCAGGCTGCGACCATCGCTCCGATCCTCGAGGGACGCGACGTGCTAGCCCGCGGCCGCACCGGCTCGGGCAAGACCATCGCCTTTGGCGCCCCGCTCGTGGAGAGCATTCTGCGTTCGCAGGCAGGAAGCCGTCGTGAGTTCGGTCGCTCTCCCAAGGCTCTGGTTCTCGCTCCCACGCGTGAGCTCGCGCTGCAGATCGACCGGACGATCCAGCCGATCGCCCGCAGCGTCGGCCTGTTCACGACGCAGATCTACGGTGGCGTGCCGCAGGCGCGCCAGGTCGGTGCCCTCAAGAAGGGCGTCGACGTCATCGTCGGCACGCCGGGCCGCATCGAAGACCTCGTCGAACAGGGCAAACTCGACCTCTCCGAGGTTCGGATCGCGGTCCTGGATGAAGCCGACCACATGTGCGAGCTGGGCTTCCTCGAGCCGGTGCAGCGTATCCTGCGCCTCACCGCGGACGGCAGTCAGAAGCTGTTGTTCTCGGCGACGCTCGACCGTGAAGTTGCCGCGCTCGTCGACGAGTTCCTCGTCGAGCCCGCCGTCTACGAGGTTGCTGGCGAGGACCAGGATTCGAGCACCATCGAGCACCGTGTTCTCGTGATCGACCACCGCGACAAGGCAGAGATCCTGACCTCGCTCGTCGACCGCGACGGCAAGACCCTCGTGTTCGCCCGCACGCGTGCGTACGCCGAGATGCTCGCGGAGCAGTTCGACGACGCTGGCATCCCGTCCCTCGCGCTGCACGGGGACCTGAACCAGGCCAAGCGCACGCGGAACCTCGAGAAGCTGACCTCGGGGCGGGTGCGGGTGCTCGTCGCCACGGATGTCGCCGCGCGCGGCATCCACGTCGATGACATCGACCTGGTCGTGCAGGCCGACGCTCCCGACGAGTACAAGACGTACCTGCACCGCTCGGGTCGCACAGGGCGGGCCGGTCGTGAGGGCCGCGTTGTGACGCTCATCACGCGTCAGCGTCGTCGCCGGATGACCGAGATGCTCGACCGCGCCGAGATCGACGCGCCGTTCGAGGACGCGCGCATCGGCGACGACCTGCTCGAGGAGATCGCGGGCCGTCAGCTCGCCGACGTCGACGCCTGACGCGCCGCACCACTCCCGGCACTCCCGCGCCTCTGGCACCCTGCGCTAGGTAGGAAATATCTCCGAGGTAGGACGAATCCCCACCGGATCGTCCTACCTCGGGTATTTGTCCTACGTCGAAGAGGAGTCGTCAGCGGCGTCAGAACAGCATGGCGGCGGCGTCAGCCCGCCTGCCGCGCGAGGTCGTGACGACGGATGCCGCCGCGCGGCGCGCAGCCAGACCGGGGACCGGCTCGCGTGGGGGAGCTTCTTCTTCGGCGTGGCCGGTCAGTCCGTGCACCCGCAGCAGCGGACGGACGCGCTTGGCCAGCCATTGCCGGTAGGCCTTCGGCGCGTAGGCGGAAGCGCCCGGATAGAGTCCGCGATACGAGCCGACCAACTCCGGATGCTCCCGCTCAAGCCATTGCCAGAACCACTGCTTCGCCCCCGGCCGCAGGTGCAGCGCGCCGAAGACCACCCGGTGTGCACCGGCTGCGCGGATGCGCCCCAGTGCGTCATCGAGCGTGGCGATCGAATCCGTGAGGTGGGGGAGGATCGGCATCAGGAACACGGTGACGCGGAATCCGGCATCCGTCGCTGCGCGGACGGTCTCGAGCCGCGCCGCGGCGCTCGGGGTCCCCGGCTCGAGGGCGCGCTGTAGCGCATCGTCGAACACGGCGATCGACATCGCGAGCGAGATGTCGACCTCACGGGAGGCTTCCGTCAGAAGCGGAAGATCGCGGCGCAGCAGCGTGCCCTTCGTGAGGATCGAGAACGGGGTACCGGCATCCGTCAGCGCCTGAATGATCCCGGGCATGAGTCGGTACCGTCCCTCGGCCCGCTGATAGGGGTCGGTGTTCGTGCCGAGCATGACTGGGTCGCCCGTCCACGAGGGTCGCGCGAGTTCCGTGCGCAGCACGTCGGCGACGTTGACCTTCACGACGATCTGCGAATCGAAGTCGCGCCCGGCGTCCAGCTCGAGATACTCGTGCGTGCCTCGGGCGAAACAGTTGTGACTGATGACGCCGTTCGCGATGAAATCACCGGTGCCGGTCGTGATGTCGACCATGTCGATGCTGTGCCCGAGGTCTTCGATTCCGACGACGCGGAGGTCACTCGATGTCTTCACCGCACCGTCGACGATCGAGAGCTTTCTCGTGATCGCGGGCCGTGAGATCTCGAAGAAACGCATTCGCGAAGCCAGCCCGCCCGTGACCCGGATAGCGCTCACCCCGTTCGGCCGCGGCCCCTCGGTGACGGCAGGGATATCAAAGCACGCAAGTGCCTCGCGGACCGTACCGAGCACGTCCTCGTTCTTGTTGCTGATTCTCAGCACACCCCGCGAACAGGAGCCTTCGGCGTCGAAGATCCCGCCCAGGTATCCGGCCAGCCATTCCTCGCTCGGGTCTGTAGGTCGCTGGATAAGGGCCTCAATTGCGGCCACCGCCTCTTTGCGTGCTGTATGGATAGCGAGCATGGCGCGCCGCTGCTCGGTTGCGGCTGTAAACGGCCTGACGTTGGTGGGGATTCCCTCGAGCGCCAATAGCGCCTGGGTGCGTTCGAGAGCCTCCGTGTCCGCGAGAGCGAGCCGAAAGGCGTGAATCGCGCCGGTGCGACCCCCACGCGGGTATGTCTTGTGCAGAATCATCCCGTCGCCCTTAATCATCCCCGCAAGGTAGCCCAGCCGCCACCATCTGTCGGTGGCGTCGTGCCCTGTGACTCTCGCCGCTCCAATCCCGAAACCCATCAGCCGGTTGTTAAAAGTTAGGTAGGGACGCTGCTCCGGTCCACTCATCGCTCCCGTCACGTGCTTCCAGCTTCGCTCGGTCAAGAAGCGGTGATCGGCGCTTGCGACGAGCTCTGTCCCATCGGCGAGGGTCACGCGGTGTGCGCGTCGGACCGTCGCCCACTTCGCGCGCACCGTTGTGGCAACGTACCGGCGGTACTCTCCGCGGCGTTCGGTGCCGATGATCGATTCTCCGACTCGAAGATCGCCGAGGGCGCGGGTGCGGCCGTCGGCGAGCAGGATCATGGTTTCCGGAGCTAGGCAGTACGAGCAGGCATGACTGCATCCGCGGTAGGGGTTCACTGTCCAGTCGAACGGCATCCCCGAGGCGCCGGGCACGTGGTTGAGGGCGCTCTTGGCGACGACCTCGTGAAAGGTCATCCCCGCGAACTCGGGTGTCGTGACCGAGCGGATGAAGCCGCCGAGGTGCTCCATTCCGGGCAGCGCGTTGCCATCGCTCGCGCCGATCGTCTGCCCGTTCCATCGCATGCGCACAGTCGAACAAAAATACGATCAACTGTCAACCCGCGGGTCAGATCAGCCGAACTGGATGCCGAACCTGGAGGCATCCTACAAACGCGAGACGCAGTACCGCCCGACGTGAACCGCAATCCCACACGGGGTTCGAAGCTGCACCGGTACGCGGGCATAGAATCGCGTCGGCGACGGGGCCGATCCGCCGATTCCGGCAGGCCCGCGCCATCGATGTGGAAGGAAGGGCTCACATGGAGCGCGACATCTACGACGAAGACCACGAGGCGTTCCGCGACGTCGTCAAGGAGTTCGTCAAGCGTTACGTCACGAACGAGGCGATTGCCCGGTGGGATGCCGAAGGCGAGATCGACCGCGACACGATGAAGGCCGCCGGTGAGTCCGGGCTTATCGGCCTGTCGGTGCCGGAGGAGTTCGGCGGCGCCGGGATGCTGCAGGACTACCGTTTCCGCGCGATCGTCATGGAAGAG
>MDSV01036405.1_pt1 | contig 10220 bp, 15 predicted proteins | sample 810851 | NCBI WGS metagenome assembly MDSV01 (sample SAMN05326640, study PRJNA326480) | marine metagenome | isolation source: seawater | place: Atlantic Ocean: North East | collected 2012
AGAAGATGAGTATCATAGACTTCGTGTAATGCGAGCCATTATGCATGGTGACCATATACACCTAAAGAGCCAAGGTGGTGCTAATACGAAGGATAACATACAGACATTATGTGTTAAATGTCATATGATTAAAACATATAAGGATAAGGATTATTTAGGTGCCAAACAAAGATAGGCAAGAAATGGAGAACTTCTTAGAAGGTTCTGTAAATGACGAACTAAAAGATTTGCAAGGAGCATTGTTAGTATTGAGTGCTCCTTGTAATGATGATGCTGACTATGAGCATATGACAGAAGCGGCTGTGCATAATGCAATTAAACCTTTTACTAAATGGTTTGATAAAAATGACATAGAGTATGAAATTCGTGTTAGTTATGGGTTGCCTCATGCTACTTATGGCATGAGTTCTCCACAGTTTAGTGTTAATGTATGGATCAGACCAATTGGTAAAAAATTTACAGAAGAAGAACGAATGGTATTTGAATTGAAGTTTGCAAATAAATTTCCTATAAAAAGTTTACATAAATATATGGAAGATTTATTCAAATGAGTATAAATACGAGTATCATTAAAACTATGTTTAAAGGAGAAGTTTAATGGCGATTGAAATGACTATTCCTATGGTGAAATGGAATAAACGAGCAATACCTGAAGGAGAGGTAGATTATGCTTGGGTCGAGGAAGACTCCAAAGACATCTTTGAAAATAAACGTGTGGTATTATTTTCATTACCAGGAGCCTTTACACCAACATGTTCTAGCACACACTTACCTGGATACGAAGCAAGATATAATGAAATCTTAGAACAAGATGTAGACGAAGTTTACTGTCTTAGTGTCAATGATTCATTTGTAATGAATGCATGGTTATCCGACTTAGGTGTTGTTAATGTTAAACCTATTGCAGATGGCAATGGAGAGTTTACACGTCATATGGGTATGCTTGTAGAAAAAACAGCAGTTTGTTTTGGATTGAGAAGTCAGAGATATTCTATGGTTGTTGACAACGGTAGAGTTGAAATGATTTTTTGTGAACCAAACAAAGAAGATAATTTTGCTGGAGATCCATTTGAAGTAAGCGACGTAGATACAATGTTTGATTATCTTTCTAATGTGAAAGAAGTTAGACGAGATGAAATAGCAAGGTTCGAGGAAGAACAAGAAAAATTAAAAGAACAAGAGCAGGATGCCCCTTTAGAGGAGTAAAAAATGTCCGACATAACATTACCCACATCAACTGAAGTAAATGCAGTTGACGAATCTGCTTTTATTTGGGACGACTTGTTAGATGGAATTCTAACATTGGAACAAAGTAAAGCAATTAAATTAATTACAGACCAATTAGATTCAGATGAAGTGATGTCTATCAGAGAAGCCTATGCAGGCACAGGAAAGACAGCAAACTTTATAAGAGAAAATGCTACAAATGGTAATACTTTTAAAATTACCACAGTGGATCAATTTGTTGACACATATCTTTACACAGGTGATTACTTTGAAAATTGTGAAAATGCAACAAACGTATTTCAATTAGATACAAGTAATACTAGAGAAGTTGTGTTTGATGCAGATGGAACACCCACTCATGTAAAAGTATTTGATCCTTATGCAAACAGTGAACCTACATTGATTAGAACAATTGAATTAGCAGTTCAACCATCGTTCTTAGACAAACAAGCACTATCAGAAGTAACACCTTTGATAGCACCAATGAGTGCAATTAAAGATTTTGAAGGCAATTCAATGGCATCAAGTGGTGATTTTGTGCCAAAAGTTGTAATTTATATGACTTGGCCCATTACTTTAGGTAGTGAAGAACATGAAAAAGATGCTTTAGACAGAGAGTTAGCCGCAACTATGAAGGCATTGCCCGTAGGCGGAGTTATGTTTGTAACACACTTTCATTTACCTAAAACTAACGGATGTTTTTGGAATGCATACGAAGGTGTAAAACATGCAGGTTATACATTTGATGAAAGTTGGCTGTGTAATGTTGAACCAGATGACTCTGGTCCTTGGACATGTGTTGCGATAAAACGTACTAGTTAGAGTTTTTTGATAAATAGTTTTATATAAAATTATTGGAGTAAAACATGCCAAACATTACATTACCTACAGAAGCAGAAAGAGCCGCAGTAGATACAGACGCATTTACTTGGTCAAATTCAGAGCCAGGAAGTTTAACAAAGGCTCACGGAGCATTGACAAAATTAATTACGGATCAACTAGCATCAGGTGAAGGTATACAAATTATTTCTGTTTCTAGAGGAACAGGTAAAACTCCAAAGTTTATAGTACAAAATTCCACTAATGGCGCAGACCTTAAAATTGTATTAAGAGATGATTTTTCAGAAGGCAGAACAGATCCAGGTGCCGGTTTTGCTGATGCCTGTTCAAGATCCAATGTAAAAGTCTTATTAGGTTCAATTGATAATGTTTATCTACAAGACATGGACGGAGTTATAGGTTGGTCTGAAGGTGAAACAACAGTAACTTATACTAATACAATTACAGGCGCACTATTAAAAACATATGATACAACAAGCGATCCTACAGCATTTGCTGATATGACAGATGAAGAAATTGCTACTTTAGTAGCCAACGACTTTCAAGATTTCCACACTAAAGAAGTATTGTTAAACAAAGACGATGCAAAATTAGATGGCGGTGGTTCTGATAAATTTGCTCCAGATGTAATCATGGTTTGCCCTCCACCTCAATTCTCAACAGACTATTTAGGATTTACAGGTGATGCCGCCACAAGAGCAGAAAAGTGGTTAAGGAGAGATATCAGTTTAGGAGTTACTAGACTGTTTGGCAAAATACCAGTTGGTGGTGTTTTAATCTATGATAAAATCCATTTTGAAAGAGTTAATGGAGCAATTCAAGATGCTTTAGCAAAAATTGATCCTGCAACATACGATTCATGCTTGTATAACAATACAGAAGCAGATTATACTGGTGCATATCAGTCAATTGCTATCAAGAAACTGTCTTAATACACAAAATTATTCATAAATATCTGTATGAAACTCGCTATCACTGGAGTGGGTATTGTCTCGCCTTTAGGCAATAATCTCACCGAAAACATACAGAACTTAAAGGCTTTTGAAGTTCCCATACAGGACTATAGACCACAAGGTCATTTTAGTGACTGGATTCTAAATGTGGAAAAAGCATTCCACACTAACTATGAAGACGTTGATTTGGAAGGTTTAATTGAACCTAAGAATAAACGTTGGTTAGATCCTACAGTTGTTACTAGTATGATTGCAGTTAATGAAGCAGTTGAAATGAGTGGTTTGGATTTTCCAGACGATACTCCTGTATTTGTTGGAACAATAAGAGGTGGTGCACCTAACCTAGCAAGGTATGGACAAATTCTGCACCAACAAAAACGTAAAGTACACCCCCAAATTTTATTAAGTAGTTCACATGAATATGTCAGCAATCATGTAAGCAGTCATTACAAATGGCATGGTGCTAGTATGGGTACTAGTGGAACATGCATTAGTGGAGTCCAAGCATTGGATCTTGCTAAAAAATATATGATGACTGAAGGTTATACATGTGCAGTTGTAGGTGCAACTGATTTTATGACAAGTTCAATGAGTACTATATATTTCCAATTACTAGGTGCAATAAGTCCAACAGGCAGAAGTGTACCTTGGGACGAAAGCAGAGATGGTTTTGTTATGGGAGAAGGAACAGTTTATTTGGTAGTTGAACCTTTAGAACTTGCAAGAGAAAGAGGAGCAAATATCAGATGGGTGGTTGACGGCATCGGGATAGCGAACGATGGTGCCCATGCTACCCAACCTGACCTAGAAGGCACTGGTGCCAGGATTGCTATTGATAAAGCATTATCACAAGCAGGTACCAGTGCTGATGATTACAATGTATTAAATGCACATGCAACTAGCACACCGTTTGGTGACCCTGTAGAGTATAACGTGTTGAAAGATTACTTTCCAGAGGGAAGCCACTTGTACGGAAACAAAAGTCAAGTGGGCCATTTAATGGGTGCTAGTGGTTTAGCAGAAGTAGTATTAGGTGCAGAAGCAATGAAACAAGGATTTGTTCCAGGCAATGCTGGTTTAGTTAATCCATTCACAGATGATAATTATTTTAACCTATTAAATAAACCAGAAGATAAACAATACTCTAGGATGTTTAAAACTAGTTTTGGCTTTGGCGGCAGAAGTGCGGCAGTGAGTGTAGTAGATGAAAGACAAGTTTAAAGAAGCATTTATGGATTGTGCAGAAAGATTTGCACAATTAAGTAGTGCCAAACGGGCACAGGTTGGATGCATTATTGTAAAAGATAATAGAATAATCAGTATAGGCTATAACGGTATGCCTAGTGGCTGGACCAATGAATGTGAAAACACAGAAACTTGGAATGATATACCACACATGAGACAAGAGTGGGAAAGCCAAGGAGCAAAGTTACATCAATCACCACATGGAGATACTTGGAGTAGATTAAAAACAAAGCCAGAAGTACTACATGCAGAAACTAATGCTATTGCAAAAGTGGCACAAAGTAACGAAAATTGTAAAGGTGCTACATTGTTTTGCACACATGAACCATGTATGGATTGTGCAAAATTAATATTTCAATCAGGTATTTCAACAGTTATATTTAAACATACATACAAAGCAGACAAAGGTTCAGGCAGAGACTTTTTAGAAAAGAGTGGCTGTAATGTGGAACACATAGAATGAAGATAGCAATAACAGGACATTGTGATGGTATAGGCAAAGCAATATATGACAAACTAGCAGACAAAGGACATGAATTAATAGGCTTTGATATAGCAGATGAATCAGGTGATATTCTCAATGGTAGAGAAGAAATATTAGAAAAGTCAAAAGATTGTGATGTTTTTATAAACAATGCGTTCAATATGGAAGGAGCACAAACAGACATGTTCAACGACATATATGAACTTTGGAAAGACGAACGTAAGCAACTAATCAATATATGTAGTGCATCAAAACATTATCCAAGTATATTTAATTCAGGATTACATTTTAATTATATTGCAAAGAAAAAAGTTCTTTGGAAAAATATTGTGTCTAAATTTAAAGATACTTTAAACAAAGACGTACAATTAAGAATACACACAGTTAGTCCAGGTCTTGTTGCAACAGCAATGACAAAAGACTTAGAAGATGAAACAATTAAAACAAGTGTAGATACAATAGCATCTTATGTGTGTTGGGTTTTAGACCAACCAGACGACATAGAAATTATGGATTTATCTGTAAGAACAAAACCTATTATAGACAACGGAAAAAGATACAGTGATTATAGAAGCGATTAAAGATGTTGCAGTAAGAATAAAATGTGATTTAACAAAACTCACAGACCAAGACTATCAAGACATAAACGAATTATATTTAAAAAACTTAATAATAGTTTTTGAAAACCAACCCTTTGAAACAATACCATTTGCAAAAGTTATTCACAAGATGGGAACATTTGCCAATTGGGAACAAATGCTATGGCATCAAGATGGTACAAGCAGACCTAAATCAGAATACTTAGATCCTTTTACTTTTGAAGGAAGTGATAACGAATATCCATTACAAAGAGTTACAGGTGAAAAAACTGAGAAAGGTATGGCTACAGGCATATTTGGTAATGGTGAATTAGATTGGCATAGTAATATGAATGGCGATATGGATAGAGCTAGAGGTGTTGCATTACAAGGTGGCTGGCATAGTGAAAATACTCATACTGCATTTATGAATACTGTAAGTGCATACAGAGACTTACCAGAAGATATCAAACAAAGATGCGAAGGCGTAGTTGGTGACTTTGAATATGCACCTGAGAATTGGGCTAAAGGTGTTCCTACACCGCAACTTATGGCTATGAAAGGGTTTGGTATAGTTAATCACAAATACCAAATGAACCTATTACACGAGTCCTTTGACGGCGGAAAGGGCCTATATTTACACTTTCATAATAACTGCAAGTTCCCTACAGACCCAGAATTAAAGAATATATTGATAGAACATTGTTTACAAGACAAATATGTATATGAACATAAATGGAATCCAGGTGATATTGTTATTAGTGACCAAGTCCTTACTCTGCATAAAAGGGTTGAATGGGAACCTGAAATAATTGCAAAACGTGTTTTACACAGAATAACCTTCCATTATGACCAAATTATAGATAATTACTTTGAAAAGTACACTAAAATAAAGGAGTCAAATACGTTAGAATACTAGTTGACATTAGTATTAAAATACCGTATAATGCATACATGAGTAAAAAGTCTAAGACACAAATGACTAAAGCAGAACTAATTGACCTTGCATACACATTAGAAAACAAGGTTAAGGAGTTAGAAGAGAAGATAGAAGCAATGCAAAATGACAGAATTGCATTGGATACTATTATTGCAGACCAAGATACTAGTATGATTATTAGTGGAATGAATGCAAGAATTAAAATGCTTGAAGACAAAGTTTTAGATGTAAAAAGTAGGAAAGATTATGAATAAAGTATTTGTATATGGTACACTAAAAAGTGGCGGAGAAATTAGAGGACTTAATCAGTTTGGTGATGGTGCTAATATTGTTGGTAAAGCAAAAACACAATATCCAGATTATGAGATGTCTGACCTAGGAGCATTTCCTGGAGTATTTCTTAATGGAAAATTTCACATACAAGGTGAAGTTTGGGAAGTTGATGACAAAACAATGGAACAACTAGACGCCATTGAAGGGTATCCAGATTTTTATAACAAACAAGTAGTGCATACCACACAAGGTAAAGCATGGATGTATTTTTTACCAGACAAAGGGTACGAGCAGTACAAAGGCGTTAGAGGAAATGACGTTCACGAGGATGGAGATACATTAGTATGGCGTTAGACACATTAACACTAATAGATAGAATTGCACAATGGCATCATGATAGAAATCTTATAGAAGGATCAGATGATAAATCACAGTTTGCTAAACTTATTCAAGAAGCAGGTGAGTTATCTGATAACATTTGTAAAGGTAAAGACGTATCAGATGACATTGGTGATATGATTGTAGTATTGATTAATATAGCAGAAAGAAATAATTTATCAATACAAGAATGTTTACAACAAGCATGGGACGACATCAAAGACCGTAAAGGAAAAATGGTCGATGGCGTTTTTGTCAAAGAAGGAGACAGTTAATGACAACTTTTTTACTTATAGTTTTAGGAATCATCATAGGATGGTTTATACCTAGACCTTATCAAATTGGTGACCTTGAAGATAGATGGATAGGTCCACTAAAAGAAAAAGTTCCTTATCACTTGCGTTGGTGGTAAAATGATTGTCCGTGTAATAGTCCAACAACAATACCAAGAAGAACTTCAAGACAATGAATGGTTTGCCGATATGGGAGACTGGAGAAATGCTGAAGGTTTTATTTCTACTAAACTACTTGGTTGGTGGAGACTAAAGTACGATTATGGTACTATATTAATGTCTGAATTATTAGATAATAACATTACTAATGATGACAACTTATATGAAATAAGCGATATAGAATGGTTTCTATTACACGAAGATACAAAAATAAAATTATGTAAAGATAGAAATATAATAATTGCTAATTCAGGAGAAGCATTTTTATATGGATTAGCACAAACACATAAATTTGACCTTGATGATCCTACTATAGCACTTAATACAGAATACTTTAAATATAGTGAATTGGCTAAAAAATTTATTGTTGTTTGGGACAACATTGATAAAACTATTCCAGAACAATATCCACACATAAATTTTATTAACTCAGATTGGTTTCTATTAGAATCTATATCACACATAGATGCTGTTACAGACAGATGGACCAAAGAGATAGATGGTCAAACAATAGGAACAAGTGCAACAAGAATTAGTCCTTTGGATGGTTATGCACCATGGATTAAAAAATTACCTAATTACAGAATAGGCTATGACAAATTTATAGAACAAAATTTATCTAACTTAAACGAAAAGCAACATGATTTTGTTTGTTTGTTTGGTTTTGAAAAACCTCATAGACGTGATTTGTTTAATAAAATGAATGACTTTAATCTTATAGACAACAATGTTGTTGGTTCTTATGATAGACGTTATCCTAATGCAAAATATGAACCAACTGATTTAGGTATTCGAGATGGTGTTAGAGGACTTAATGACAGAACTATTGCACCACAGTGGATAACAGATTGTAAGGTTTGGATTTCAAATGAAACATGGTGGGAAGGAAGTCAAGCACATTTAGGTCATATAACAGAAAAGACATATAAGCCTATTCAATATGGAATGCCTTTTATTATAAATGGAGCATATGGCTCTTTGGAATATTTAGAAGATATGGGTTTTAAAACATATAGAGATGTATTTGGAGACTATATTGTTAAAGATGACTTTAGAAAAACAAATGAAAACATTATAGAGATATTAAACGACTTACACCCATATATCAAAGACAAGGTGGACTATATTACAAGTTGTGCATTACACAACTGGAATAGATTACTGCAAATGACAGTAGAACAAAGATTGCAAAGTATAGAGGCTAAGTTATGGAACTAGCAATGATTACAGCCTTATTAGTTAAACATGTAATTGCTGATTATTTCATGCAATACAGTTGGATGATAAAAGACAAAGGAACATATGGTGCTTGGAAAGGATTAGCACATAGTGGATGGCATGGAGTTTTAACTGGTGCAGTTATTACTTGGTTTGGCTTTCCTATATTGTTTTCAATATTACTAGGTCTATTGGATGCTGTTATACATTATCATGTAGACTATGTAAAAAGTAACTTCTGGAAGACAAGGAAGTTAGGTCCCAGTGACCAACTATATTGGGTAACACATGGTGTTGACCAATTATTACATTTTATGACATACATTTTGGTGGTATTTTTATGCAGATAGAAAGAGATATTAAGTTGGACTATTCAGATGTTTTATTACGTCCTAAACGTAGTAAGATGGGAAGTAGGAAAGATGTCGAACTTAAACGTAATTACAAATTTATGAATAGTGGTAAACACTACGAAGGTATTCCTATTATGGCGGCTAACATGCAAGGCGTTGGCACATTTGGAATGGCAGAACAACTTATTAAAGTTCCCATGTTCACCTGTTTAGATAAGAATTATCAACCAGCAGAAATATGGGACTGGTTAAGCAATCATGTACACAAACCTGATTTAGGTAGAAACATAGCAGTAACATCAGGTATTACTGAAGTGGATCAAGAAAGAATAGAGGCTACACTTAAACTATGTAGAAGTATAGACTATGTGTGTTTAGATGTAGCAAATGGTTACAGTGAACGATTTTTAGACTATGTTGCAAGGTTTAGAGACAAATACCCTAACATAGTTATCATTGCAGGTAACGTAGTAACTGCAGACATAACAGAGGAGTTACTCCTCAAAGGAGCAGACATTGTTAAAGTTGGTATTGGGCCTGGTAGTGTTTGTACTACTAGGATTAAGACTGGTGTTGGATATCCGCAACTATCAGCCGTCATGGAATGTGCCGATGCCGCTCATGGTCTTGGTGGACACATCATTGCTGATGGCGGTTGTAATAGTCCTGGAGATGTAGCAAAGGCTTTTGGTGCCGGTGCTGATTTTGTTATGCTTGGAGGCATGATGGCAGGCACAACTGAAGGCATAGGATATGAAGTTAGAGATGGTGGTAAAGTAGAATTTTTTGGTAGCAGTACCACTCAAGCACAGGAGGATACAGGTGGAGTTAAAGAACATAGAACAAGTGAAGGTAGAATTGTTAGCATACCTTACAAAGGCCCCGTTAGTAATGTGGTCACCGATATTTTGGGAGGCTTGCGTAGTGCTTGTACTTATGTTGGTGCTAATAAGTTAAAAAACTTATCTAAATGCACAACATTTGTTCAAGTAAACGGAGGCAAAACATATAACCCAATCTTTGAAGGTTATCAAGTTGGCGAATAGGTGTTATGAGCGACAATGCACATAATGAAAGAATATATTATAACAGAGAAGGAATGATTATACCAGATAGTAAAAAAGCAGAACACATTATATGGGAATTAAAGTTCGAAATGAATAACCCACGTAATGACGGATGGACAGGTTCAGACATGAAGAAAAGGTTATGGGATATCAAAAATGCAGTTGACAACGCATTAGTAGATGCTCCAACTTATTCAGGAGAAGAACCATAT
>MDSV01242162.1_pt1 | contig 10220 bp, 9 predicted proteins | sample 810851 | NCBI WGS metagenome assembly MDSV01 (sample SAMN05326640, study PRJNA326480) | marine metagenome | isolation source: seawater | place: Atlantic Ocean: North East | collected 2012
AATATTTGATGATGGAAGTACAGAGAAAAAAATAGTTATAGAATAACGATCAACCTAAAATTACCCAACTACTCTACGGTAACTGATTTTGCTAAATTTCTAGGCTGATCAACATTACATCCACGCATTACAGCTATATGATAAGATAAAATCTGAAGGGGTATATTAGATAAAATAGGGACTAGTGGTTCTGCAACATCAGGTATTTCTATAACATAATCAGCAATCTCTTTTACAGTCGTGTCCCCTTTAGAAACAATAGCTATTACAACCCCATTACGAGCCTTAACCTCTTGAATATTACTAACAACTTTTTCATAATGACCCTTTTTGGTTGCTATAACAACTATAGGCATATTTTCATCTATAAGAGCTATAGGCCCATGCTTCATTTCGGCAGCAGGATAGCCTTCAGCATGTATGTATGAAATTTCTTTTAATTTTAAGGCTCCTTCTAGTGCAACTGGAAAATTATAACCTCTTCCTAAGTATAAAAAATTTCGAGCATCTTTAAACTTTTTAGCTATTTGCTTAACATATTCTTCAGATGATAAAAGCTCTTCAACATATTTAGGTATTTGTTCCATTTCGCTAACTAACAACCTGTAATAAGTGCTTGAAATTGTTCCTTTTTTTCTGGCAAACATTAATGCCATTAAAATCAAAACTGAAACCTGAGCTGTAAATGCTTTAGTTGAGGCAACACCTATTTCTGGTCCAGCATGTGTATACGTCCCGGCATCACTTAGTCTAGCTATTGATGAGCCTACTACATTGCAAATTCCTAAAACAGTAGCTCCTTTATCTTTTGCTAATTTAATTGCTGCTAAAGTGTCTGCTGTTTCCCCAGACTGAGAAATTGCTAATACAACATCTCTCTCGCTAATAATAGGATTTCTATATCTAAACTCTGAAGCATACTCAACCTCAACTGAAATTCTTGCAAGGTCCTCAAAAAGATACTCTCCTATCAAACCTGCATGCCATGATGTGCCACAAGCTACAATAATTATGCGATCAGCATTAATTATTTTTTGTTCATAATCGTGCAACCCACCTAACTTTATCTCGAATTCTTTATAATTTATACGACCTCGTATACTATCTTTAATTGAAATAGGTTGCTCAAATATTTCTTTAAGCATAAAATGGTCATAACCACCCTTTTCAATAGCTTCAAGATGCATTTCAAGCTCTTGAATGTAAGGTGTTTTTGTAACGTTATCTATAGTTTTTAGCTCCATTTCTTTACCTAAAGATAAAGATGCTATTTCGCCATCTTCTAAATAAACTACATTTTTAGTATACTCAATTATAGGAGCTGCATCTGATGCTAAAAAATACTCGTTTTCTCCAACACCTATTACCAATGGAGAGCCTTTTTTTGCAACTACAATTTCATTAGGATTGAATTTATCAATTACAGCTATTGCATATGCACCTATAACTTCACTTAAAGCGAGACGAACAGCTTCAAATAAACTCACATTTTCTTGATTTTTAATTTCTTCAATTAAATGAGTTAAAACCTCTGTATCTGTATCACTTTCAAAGTTATGCCCTCTTTTTATTAATTCCTTCTTAATTGTATTATAGTTCTCTATTATACCATTATGAATTAATGTAATATTTTTACTTTGTGAAGTGTGAGGGTGAGCATTTTCATTAGATGGGGGGCCATGTGTCGCCCACCTAGTATGCCCTATACCTATAGATCCAGATGTATCTTTTTCATTAGTAATAGCTATAAGATCTTCAACTTTTCCTTTAGCTTTAAAAACTTTTAATGTCTCATTTATAACTGCAATACCTGCACTATCATAACCCCTATACTCTAACCTTTTAAGGCCCTTAATAATTATTGGAAAGGCCTCTTTTTTTCCTATATATCCTACTATTCCGCACATTAAAAGCTAGTAAAAATTATTTCTAACTCAACTTCTTCGGTAAAAATAGTTCTATTGGCGTTTATGGTTTCGAATATTGGCATACGAGATAAATAAAGATCTTCTAATGGTAGTTCTTCATTAACTATTTTTGTAAAATGTTTAGTGATATTAAATGAGTATTTATTGTCCTCTTCTAACAAACCACCGAAGTGACCATACCCCTCAAACAAATCGTCTAAGTATAAACTAGACTCTGATCGTACTAAAGTCAATTGATCATGCTGAGGAAGAAAAGGAGATGACTCAGCATAAAAATTTAAAAGCACTCTATTAATTACAGACCCCTTAACAGTGTCCATTAAAGATTTATAGCTTTCTGAATTCTCATCTATATTGACTTTCATCTTATATCCAGCCATAGATTGAACAACCCTATAATCACTAGGAACTACATGTTGGTTTTCAAAATGATTAACTTTAACAGCGGCTGTTCCCATCAATAGCTCAAAAGTTGATGTGTCATTATAAAAAATAGTAAGTTTTGATTTTACATCATTTAGGTTAAAATATAAAATTGAACCATTGATGTTAGATGCTTTAATTTTTAATCCGCCTAAATACTCTGTAAAACTAATGTTGTCAACTAGCTGATCTGACGATCCATCTAAAATATATTGCCCCACTTGATCTGCCCTAAAGGTTAATAAAGGGGCACCTATTGTATCACCATTAATATAAACATTTGTATTCGGTTGAGGTAAAAAGGAATAGTCTAAAATTGTAGATGAATTAAAATTTTGATTAGAATAATATGCTGAATCAGAAAACAGTGTTTCATTAATCATGCCAACTTCAATATTTAAATACGAAGAAGTATCGCCATAATAGGAAGTGTTTGGAGATGATGTACCTGAATAATATGCGAAAGATAAAACCGCAGAATCTAATTTTGGATTAGAGCCAAAATCAACCATGCTTTCTGACAAAAGTAATTGTGTTGAAAAACCAGCTTTTAATTCTCCAAAAATAGGATCAGAGTAGGCTCCAAGTAGAAATAATGTGCTTTGATCTGTTCTAACTGAATCATCAACAACAGAACTAAGGGTAAAGATATTTTCTTGAGTTTCTATATTTGAAATTGTAATTCTGTCTGATCCTGGCTGAATTTCAAGACCTAAATCATCAGGGTCAGTACAGGAAAAAAAGAAAATTACTATAAAAAAACTTATAAAACGTGTTTTAGTCATTTGAGTGAATTAAGATAATACTGTTACCTCTTCGAGCAGTTGGTCATATAATTCGTTATACTCAGCAACATATGTTTCAGAATTAAATGATGAAACTATAGGTTTTCCAGATTGATGGATAAATGATTCTAATTTTGGATCTATTTTTTCTCCAACAATAACTCCATCTGAAAAACTAATTGCTAGCTTATGTAAATTAGAAATATTAGGTTTTTTAAGTATGTTTAAATCAGTTTCAGAGACACCTCTGATTAATGCTTTGTTAATTATTTCAGTGCTTAAATTTTGTTCGATTGATTGATTGTAAACTGAATAAACAACCTTTGTGTCGAAGAAAATAGGATCATCTGCAAAGGCCTTTTTTAAATACATTGGAACTAATGAAGACATCCAACCATGACAATGTACAACGTCTGGTGGCCAACCTAATTTTCTGACGGTCTCTAACACACCTCTACAAAAGAAAATTAACCTCTCATCGTGAAAATCGAAAAAAGAACCATCAAAATCATGCATGAACGTTTTCTTTGGAAAATAATCCTCATTATCAATAAAATAAACTTGCATTCTAACGGGCTGCAAAGAAGCAACTTTAATAATCAAGGGATAATCTAAATTATCTAAAATCATATTCATTCCTGATAGTCTAATTACCTCATGAAGCTGATTTCTTCTTTCATTTATACATCCATATTTAGGCATAAATATTCTTATGTCTTTATCATGATCAAGGATACCATAAGGCAAGTCCCTACCTATTTGAGAAATATGATTTTCGGGCATGTACGGGGTAATCTCCTGAGATACATACAGCACTCTTTTCTTTTCCATCTTGGTTAGCTTTTTTTCTGAGTTTTGGATTAACTACAGAATTCATTTGCAAAATTACAAAATAATGAGAAAATAATCAAGGAAAATCATACATTTGAAAAGTTATTAAAATTAGACTTTGCTAGTAGTAAAAAATAAAAATTCTTTGATCAAAATTATCTCTTCATGGTTGGAGTCAAGATTATCTATAGGTTTTGTTCCTACAATGGGGGCTTTACATGAAGGGCATTTATCTTTAATAAAAAAAGCAACACAAGAAAATGACAAAGTAATTTGTTCAATTTTCATAAATCCTACTCAATTTAATGACAAAAAAGATTTGATAAATTATCCTAAAAAAACATCTTATGATATTGAATTACTTAAAGAAAATAGTTGCGACCTAGTTTTCATTCCATCAACAAAAGAAATGTATCCAAATAAAATAAATGGAAAAACTTATGATAAAGATATTGGTGAAATAATTAAAAAAATGGAGGGAAAAAGTAGGCCTGGGCATTTTAATGGTGTATGTACTATAGTAGAAAAGTTGTTTTTGCTTGTCAAACCAACTAATGCATATTTTGGCCAAAAAGATTATCAACAATTAGCAGTAATTAAAAAATTAAACCAATCAAAGAATTTAGGTGTTAACATCATTAGCTGCCCTACAATAAGAGAAAAAAATGGTCTTGCTTTGAGTTCTAGAAATATTTTACTTAATCAAGAAGAAAGAAAAATTTCTGCTGAAATTTACAGAACACTACTTTTAGCAAAAAAAGTATATAAAAAAGTAAGTGTTGATGAATTAAAAAATGAATTATCAAAAAAAATAAGTTCTGTAAATGGGTTAAAACTAGAATATATAGAGGTTGTTGATATGATCACCTTAAACGACATAATTGATCATAAAAATAGATCTGCAATCATATGTATAGCTGTGTTTGTGGGAAATGTCCGATTAATAGATAATATGATATTAAATTAAGTAATTTTGCATTATGAATATTGAAGTTGTAAAATCAAAAATCCATAGAATAACTGTTACTGGGGCTGACTTAAATTATATTGGCAGTATAACAATAGATGAAGAGTTAATAAATGCAGCCAACATAGTTGAAGGCGAAAAAGTACAAATTGTTAACCTAAACAATGGAGAGAGGCTTGAAACTTATGTAATTAAAGGAAAAAAAGGATCTAAAGAGGTCTGTTTAAATGGACCTGCTGCCAGAAAGGTTCAAAAGGGCGACGTTATCATTGTTATTTCATATGCTTCAATGTGCTTTGAAAAAGCAAGATCTTTTACTCCAAAACTAATTTTTCCAAACAAAGACAATTCAATTTAAAATGGCTAAAGTATTAAAGTATATTTTGTTTTTTGGAATTGGTGTTCTACTCCTGTTTTTAGCTTTTAAAAATCAAAATCCAAAAGAATTAATAAGTCAATTGAAAAATGTAAATTATACATGGGTTTTACTGTCAATGATTTTTGGGTTTATCGCAATAATTAGCAGAGGCCTTAGGTGGGTGATACTGTTAAAAAACATGAATTATAAATCTAGTAACCTAAATAGCATATACTCTGTTGCTATTGGCTATTTTACAAACCTTGCAATTCCTAGAGCTGGTGAAGTGACGCGCTGTACTAGTTTAAGTGAGGTTGAAAAAATTCCTTTTAATAAGCTTTTTGGAACCATTATATTAGAAAGAACTATTGATTTTTTAATCCTAACCTTCTTAATACTATTTACATTTTTTATACAATTTGAAGAATTTTTTTCTTTCTTTAATAATTTGTTTGAAACAAATTCTAATGAAAAGTCAATTATAGGCTGGTATTTACTGTCAATTTTTGGTTTAGTTTTTTTATTACTTTGGGTATTTCGTTCAAAACTGAAAAAATCGTCTTTATACTATAAAATTTCTAATTTTTTAGTTGGAGTTTTTGATGGTTTTAAAAGTATTAAGGGAATTGAAAATAAATGGAGTTTTTGGGGGCATACTTTTTTAATTTGGTTGATGTATTACTTAATGACATATGTCTGTTTTTTTGCAATAGAAGATACAAAAACACTTAACTATATAGATGGTCTTTTTATAATGGTGGTTGGAGGCTTAGGAATGATTGCCCCAGTACAAGGAGGTATAGGGGCATACCATCTTGTTGTCAAAATAGGATTGATTATTTTAGGCATCTCTCCTGCTGCTGGAATTTTGTTTGCAACAATTGTTCACACATGTCAAACATTAATGACACTAATTGTTGGTAGTATTTCTTTACTAATGTTATTTATAGCCAAAAGAAAAAATATTTTAAAATAATATGTCAAAAGTTAAAACATCTTTTTTCTGCCAAAATTGCGGCACACAACATGCACAATGGATGGGTAAGTGTAGTAATTGTGGTGAATGGAATACAATTGTTGAAGAGGTTATTTCAAAAAATGACAATAATAGTTTTTGGAAAGAAGATAAAGTTTCATTAATAGAACCCTTAGATAAGATATCAATAAAAGTAGAACCAAGAATTGAAACAAATGACAAAGAATTAAATAGGGTTTTAGGTGGAGGTATAGTACTTGGATCACTAGTTTTAATTGGTGGTGATCCTGGTGTAGGAAAGTCTACTTTAATGTTACAAGTTGCTATTAATTTATCTAAGAAAACCCTATATGTTACAGGTGAAGAAAGTAAACGTCAAATAAAAATGAGAGCCGACAGGTTGGCTGTAGAAAACTCATCATGTCATATTTTAACTGAAACAAATGTTCAAAATATTTTTTCTTCAACAAAAAAATTAAATCCTGAATTAATTATTATTGACTCTATTCAAACGCTTCAAACAAGCTTAATAGATTCTTCTCCCGGAAGTATTTCACAAATTAGAACATGTGCATCAGAGATCATGACTTTTGCAAAACATACTAATATTCCAATTTTTTTAATAGGACACATAAATAAAGATGGAAATATAGCGGGGCCAAAAGTATTAGAGCATATGGTTGATGTTGTTTTACAATTTGAAGGGGATAGAAATAATGTATATAGAATTTTAAGATCTAATAAAAATAGATTTGGATCAACAGCAGAATTAGGAATATATGAAATGCTAAGTACAGGCTTAAGAGAAGTTGAAAATCCATCTGAAATTTTAATCTCACAAAAAGATAGTGATCTTAGTGGAACTGCTATTAGTGCAACTATTGAAGGTCTTCGTCCATTAATGATAGAAGCTCAAGCTTTAGTAAGCTCAGCTGTTTATGGAACGCCTCAAAGATCAGCAACGGGGTTCGATTTAAGAAGGCTATCTATGTTGCTAGCTGTATTAGAAAAGCGCTGCGGTTTCAAGCTTGGTTCAAAAGATGTTTTCCTCAACATTACTGGTGGTATCAAAGTCGATGACCCAGCAATAGATTTGGGTGTTGTTTGTGCTATTTTGTCATCAAACTACGATATTGCTATTGACGAAAAAACATGCTTTGCAGCTGAAGTAGGACTTTCAGGAGAAATTAGACCTGTTAATAGATGTGAACAAAGGATTCATGAAGCGGAAAAGCTAGGTTTTAAGCAAATTTTTATATCAAAATATAATAAAATAACTCCTAAAAATTGTTCTATTCAAATCATTAGTGTTTCTAAGATTGAAGAAGTATTCAAAACAATTTTTTCCTAATTAATTAAATTATACAACTCATCTAGTTTTGGAGATAAAATAATTTCAATTCTCCTATTTGCTTGTCGTCCTGCTTCCATTAAGTTACTATCTATAGGGTGGAATTCGCCTCGACCAGCTGCGGTTAATCTATTTTCAGAAATATTACTACTTTCAGTAAGTATTTTTACAATTGATGTTGCCCTAACTACACTCAAATCCCAATTATCTTTAATCTGGCCACCGCCATTGAATGGAATGCTATCAGTATGTCCTTCAATCATTATATCAATACCATTCTGATTTTCTAATGCTTGAGATAGTTTAGATAATGCATCCTTACCTCTCTCATCAACATTCCAACTTCCAGAGCTAAAAAGTAGCTTTTCATCTAATGAAACATACACTTTGCCATTTTTTTGAGTAACAGTTAGCCCATCACCCTCAAAACCAAGCAATGCTGAGGAAACACGTTTCTTCAACGCATCTAAAAGAGAATCTTTTTTGCTTATTATTGACTCTAACTTTATTACGGTTTGTACTCTATCTTCAAGTTCTTTTTGAGTTTGTAAAAGCTTTTGTTGTTTTGAAGATAATGTTCCTTCTAATATTTCCAAATCATCCTCTTTAATTTGAAGGTTATTTTTTGTGTTTTGAAGTTCAAGTAACAAACTTTTAATTTCTTTTCCTTTGCTTTTTAGCATTTGACTATTATTTTCTAATAATAAATCATACGTGTTACTTAATTCCTGATAAGTGTCATTTAGGGTACGAAACTCATTTGATATTTTTGAAGAATCTTTTTTAAGACTAGCTATTTTGCTTATTAAAATCTGATTTTTTCCGTCAAGCTCTGTGTATTTAGTTTCTTGAAGTAATTTTTCTTTTTTTAACAATTGGTTTTCATCGATTAATTCTTTTTTTTCTTTTTGAGTCTCTTCAAATAACTTTGGAGAAACACAACTACTTAATATTATAAAAAATAATATGAATAAAAAAAACCTATTTGTCATAATATGATATTTATTTTGTCAAATATACAAACAGATTAAAAGGGTTCTTTAAGTATCTGTAAAGTTTATTAACAGTGTTTTTTTGATTAAAAATCTATGTCAATAAGAATTGGGCAGTGATCTGAATGCGTTGCTTTTGATAAAATTTTAGCTCCATTTAAACTAGTTTTGAGCTCCTTACTAATAACATGATAATCTATTCTCCAGCCTAAATTTTTTGCTCTAGCATTAGCTCTATAACTCCACCATGTGTATTGGTTAGGTGATTTATTTATTACTCGAAAGCTATCAACAAAACCCATTTTTAAAAACTCTGTAATCCAATTTCTTTCTTCTGGCAAAAAGCCAGAAGTGTTTTTATTTCTTATAGGGTTATGAATATCTATTTCATGATGACATATATTATAATCACCTGAAATAATCAATTTTTTTCTCTCTTTCTTCAGCTTAATAATATAATGGTGAAAATCTTTTAAAAACTTCATTTTAAACTCTTGTCTTATCTCACCGCTACTTCCAGAAGGCATATATACGCTTATAACTGAAATGTCATTATAATCAGCCCTAATAATTCTTCCTTCATCGTCATAAGCTTCGATTCCAATACCAAAATGAACCTTATCAGGTTTAACTTTTGATAATATTGCTGTTCCACTGTAGCCAGGCTTTTTTGCGGGATACCAAAAACAATTGTAACCTAATTGCTCAAAAATACTGGCATCTATTTGATTTTTCTTTGCTTTGATTTCTTGAAGGCAAACAATATCGGGGTTAGCACTTTTCAACCATTTAGAAAGATCTTTTCTTAAAGCGGCTCGAATACCATTTACATTATATGAAATTATTTTAGTCACTACTTAAATCTTCTTTCTGTTTCGCCAATTAATGTGCCTTCCATATAAAACTTGAAACTATAAATGCCATCAAGAAGCACATTTCCTCTATCCCAAACTAAACAATCATTAATTTGTGAGTTTTTATAATCTACTAATTGAATAGTTGTGTATTCAAAGTCTTCATCACCATAGTTAATTACAGATACTGTGTCACCTACTTTTAAAATTGATCCATCGTGGTGTATTATTTGGAGATATATCTCTTTAAGTCCAGGTTCTGTTACATTATTTTCTAAAATTGAATAACAAATTTTGAACTTTTGTACTTTATGTGCCTTATTTGTAATAACCTCTTTACCACTTGAGCGATAGTGTAACCCTTCAACTTCAATATTAGATATTTTAAGGACGGATGCTGTTGATACTCTATCTGAAAGTAACTGGTTTTTGTTTTCAAGAGCTCTATTTCTAAAAGAAATCAACCTATTTGCATTTTTAACACTATCATTTTCATTAACAAGGTTTTCATTTAGTCTTAATAAAGAGTCTATACCTGCTATATATTTTCGACTAATTTCTTTTAGTCTAACAATTTTTTTTTTGGCTTCCTTTAACTGACCTTTTGTTTTCAATAACTTTTTAATATCATTTGCATATACAGAAATCATTGAGTCTCTCTCAGATAACTGATTATTAAGATCACTATATTCATCTTTTAATAATTCATGATCATCAATTAAATCATCTAAATCATCTCTTAATGCATTTTTTTC
>MDSV01041932.1_pt1 | contig 10219 bp, 12 predicted proteins | sample 810851 | NCBI WGS metagenome assembly MDSV01 (sample SAMN05326640, study PRJNA326480) | marine metagenome | isolation source: seawater | place: Atlantic Ocean: North East | collected 2012
CTACTTCAAGGAAAATATGACATCATCATTGCTGGTATGTCAATTACTGAAGAGAGAAAAGAAAAAGTAAATTTTACTAACGGTTACATGACTGATGGTGCACGTTTTGCTGTACTTAAAGGTAGTGGCCTTGAAGGTTTATCAGTTGCAAAATTCACTGGTGGTGTCAATAAAGTTAATTTAAACAACGCTGGTGGAAAAGAACAAGCAGCTATTGGTCAATTAATAGCAGCAATGAATGGGGCTACTGTTTGTGTTCAGTCTTCAACAATTCACCAAAACTTCCTTGAAAAACATATGTCAGGAGCTGTAAAAGTAAAATTATATCAAAGTGTTGATGATCATAATTTAGATTTAGCAGCTGGACGATGTGATGCAATTTTAGCTGATGTTGGTTCTATAATTGATTTTATGGAATCTGATGGAGGTGTTGATGTAGCATTTACTGGCCCAACATTTTCAGGAGGTGTTTTTGGAGATGGTGTTGGTGGCGCTATAAGAAAAGAAGATGGCGATATTTTGGATATGTGGAATAAAGTTATAGCTGAAATGTCCGCAGATGGTACTACAGCTGAAATTACAAAGAAATGGTTTGGAAGAGATATTTCTATGTAAAATAAATATACATTTATATAAAAGCGGTCTAAATTTAAGACCGCTTTTTTTATGTCAAAAAACCAACCATCAAAAGAATATGATCAAAATATAAAATATTATAAAAAAATGCATTTAGAAGGTTATGATCTTACCGATGGAAGAAAAAGAGATCCTCAAGATGCCTATAATGGAAAAAGTACTTTAATATATGCAGAATTAATAAAAAAAATAATCAAAAAAAATCAAATAAAAAATATGTTAGATTATGGATGTGGTAAAGGATTTTATTACGATAATCCCTTTAAGTCACAAGTATTAAACATCAAGTCCCTAAGAGATTACTGGGGGGTAGATATTGATTTGTACGATCCGTGTTATGATAAATATTCTTCTTTAGAAAATAATAAAAAATTTGATCTTATAATTTGTATAGACGTTTTAGAGCATGTACCTTCTCAAGATATAGATTGGGTTTTAAAAAAAATAATTAATAAAGCAAAAAAATACGTTTTTATAAACGTGGCATGCTATCCGGCTATTGCATTGCTTCCCAATAAGAAAAATGCCCATATTAATATTAATGAGCCTATATGGTGGCATAACAAAATATTAAATTTTAAAAAAAACCTTAATGAAGTTAAGATTATATGTATTTGCAGTATAAAAGAAAATAACGAGACCAAATATTTCCCTTTGCAATATGATGATAAATTATCTAATTACACAAGTAGATGAACTCTCTTTTAGGATTAATAATACAAATAATTAATTTATATCAATTTGTTTTACTAATATATATTGTTGCAACTTGGTTGCTTAATTTTAATATTATTAATTCATCAAATCGTTTTGTTTATAGCGTTATGGAGGCTTTGTATCGTCTTTGTGAGCCAAGTTTAAATCTTGTTAGAAGATTTATACCTAACTTTGGAACTATAGATATTTCTCCTATAGTTGTATATTTAGGATTGTGGTTTGTTAAAAATTTATTAATTGAATATTGGCCGAGGTAAGATTATGAAATTGATTGATGGAAAAGAAATTGCACAAAACTTAAGGAATAAACTTAAAAAAGAAATTGATGATTTAAAAATTTTGACAGGTAAAGTTCCTGGACTAGCTGTAGTTCAAGTGGGCAATGTAGCTGCTAGCAGTGTTTATGTTAAAGCAAAAACTAAAAGTGCTAAAGAGGTAGGTATTAAGGTAATTGATCATCATCTCAAGGAAGAAACAACTCAGGAAGAGTTAATTGAAATTATTAATAATTTAAATAATCAAATGAGTGTAAATGGTATATTGGTTCAACTCCCTCTCCCAAATCATATTAATGAACAAATAATTTTAGACTCTATTCATCCTGAAAAAGATGCAGATGGATTTCATCCACTAAACGTTGGAAAATTGTCAATTGCTAGTCATAATGATGAAAGCTTACTTACCCCTTGCACTCCTTATGGTTGTTTAATTATGCTTAAAAGTCTTGGTATTAGTTTATCTGGTAAAAATGCAGTTGTAATTGGACGTTCAAATATAGTAGGAAAACCAATGGCGCAATTGCTATTAAAAGAGTCTTGTACAGTAACCATAGCCCATTCAAAAACTAAAAAAATTGAAGATATATGCAGTAAAGCGGATATTGTAATCGCCGCAGTTGGAAGGCCAGAAATGATTAGGGGAAGTTGGATTAAAAAAGATGCCGTTGTTATTGATGTAGGAATAAATAGAACAGAAATAGAAATAGATGGTGTAATTAAAAATAAGCTTGTAGGAGATGTACAGTTTGATGAGTCATCAAAAAATGCTTCAGCCATTTCTCCAGTACCTGGTGGTGTTGGCCCAATGACCATAGCTTGTTTGTTAAGAAATACTTTAACAGCATTTAAAAATGTAAATAATCAATGAAATTAAAGGCATTAATTACAGGAATAACCGGCCAAGATGGTTCTTATCTAGCTGAATATTTGCTTAAAAAAGGTTATGAGGTTCATGGAATTGTAAGAAGAGTTGCTTTAGAAAACCCGGAACATCGTTTTTGGCGAATAAAAAAAATACAAAAAAAGATACATTTACATTCAGGTTCTATGGAGAGTTACGCAAATATATTTAAAATTTTAAACAAAGTAAAACCTAATGAATTTTATCACTTGGCAGCTCAAAGCTATGTAGATTATTCATTTCAAGATCAATTTTCAACAGTTTCATCAAACATCTCATCAACTCATTATTGTCTTGCTGCAATAAAAGAAAGTGGGCTTAGAACTAAATTTTATTTTGCTGGATCTTCAGAAATGTTTGGAAAAGTAAATAATGTACCTCAAAATGAAGATACTCCATTTCACCCAAGATCACCCTATGGTATTTCAAAAGTTGCAGGTTTTGACCTAACTAGAAATTACAGAGAGTCCTATGGATTATATGCTTCGTCTGGAATTTTATTTAATCACGAATCAGAAAGACGTGGTTTTGAATTTGTGACTAGAAAGATTTCACGAGGTGTAGCTTCAATAAAGCTCAAGAAACAAAATTTTTTAGAGTTAGGAAACTTAGAAGCAAAAAGAGATTGGGGTTATGCGCCTGAATATGTAAAAGCGATGTGGCTAATGCTCCAAGAAAAAAAAGCTGATGATTATGTGGTTGGAACAGGGGAAACACATAGTATAAAATACTTTGTAGAAAAAGCTTTTAATGTGCTTGGTTTAAATTATCAGAAGTACTTAAAAATAAATAAAAAATTTTTTAGACCAGCTGAAGTTGACTTATTAGTTGCTGATTATAATAAAATTGAATCTAAAATTGGATGGAAAGCAAAAACTAAAATAGATAAGTTAATAGAAAAAATGGTCCTCAACGACTATAATATACTTAAAGAATAAAATTAATATTCAATTAAATTTTAAATTTTATATAAAAATTACCTCCTAAAGTAATAAAAGAATTTTTTGCTATATTATAAGTAAAAAAATTATTAAAAAGTAAATATCTTTTAATTTTGAAAAAAATTAAAAATTTTTATAGTTAACAACTTAAACTTGAAACAACTTTCTTGTAAAAGAAATCTACAGTGATGCTTTTTCTTGCTTCTTCACAATGATCACAAAGGTACCCCACTGAACCACATGGTGATTGTGGATGGTCAAAATATAAGTTCTCATGAAAGTCATAACCTATGACATTAGGGTGTATCCATCCACCTAAGTATTGAACAGCATTTTTTTTTAATGCTGCAGCAACATGAACAAAGCCCCCATGTGGACCTAAAAAAAGATCGCAATTATCAATTATTGCACAGGCAATTCTAAAATCGAAGTCAATAGAAGAATAATATGCACCTGTATATCTTTTGCTTGTTTCATGCTTAGATTGAATTATTAAATAATCATCTTTGAGTCTTAAGATTAATTCTTTCCAATTTTGCTCACCCCAATCTAGATTTTTTTGCTTGTTGTAGTAAAAGTTATTTTCGATCTTAGTTGATGTCGACTCAAAAAATATTATTGCTTTGAATTTTGATTTATTATTTTTTTCCCAATGATCTATTGCTGAATTTAATATATTTTTTGCTTTATTTTTTTCATCATTAGAAAAATATATCTTGCCTGGTGTTGGTTTAAATTTCGTATTCCATTTCCAATTTCTATTATTACTATTTTTATAATCAATGTAAGGTCTATTTCTATTATGATAATTGATAAAATGAATAGGCTTACTTCTGTCAACTTTTTTAATTTCAGTAATATTTGGATTATTTAGATAAATCAAAGAATCATAAATTATTTTTTTTTCTAAGTTTCCAATAACAATTTGTTTATTTGGATGTTTTTTCTTTTCCTGCTCAATAAAAGCGGTTATCATTAGATCATCGCCAAGACCCATTATTCACCTCAATATTTAAGTCTTAATGAATTTATTTTTATGAACCCCTCTGCATCTCTCTGATTATAGTCACCAACTTCATCAAAAGATACTAGTGATAAATCATATTTGCTGTAAGGAGACCTTCTTCCTTTAATAAAAACATTTCCTTTGAAAAGCTCTAAGCGAACATCTCCGGTTACTTTTTGTTGGGTATTATCTATTAAAGTTTGCATACTTAATCTTTCAGAGGAAAACCATAATCCATTATAAATAGTTTCAGCATATTTTGGCATAATTTCATCTTTTAGATGTGCTTCCCCTTTATCTAAAGTAATACTCTCAATTGCCCTATGTGCTTTAGCTAAAATTGTTCCTCCAGGGGTCTCATAGATACCTCTTGATTTCATGCCAACAAATCTATTTTCAACTAAATCCTCTCTTCCAATACCATGATTAAAACCATACTGGTTTAATGCAGATAAAAGTTCATGGGCTTTTAATTTTTTTTGATTAATTGAAACTGGGTCGCCTTTATCAAATGAAATTATTATTTCATCAGGTTTTGAGCTTGTATCCTTGATATGTTTGGTTCTTGAATAAACATATTCGGGAGCATCAATCCATGGATCTTCAAGAATTTTACCTTCAGATGAAGTATGTAATAAGTTTGCATCAGTGCTAAAAGGAGCCTCTCCTCTTTTGTCTTTTGGAATACTTATTTGATGTTTTTCTGCAAAATTTATAAGGTCATTTCTTGAATAAAGATCCCACTCCCTCCATGGTGAAATAACTTCGATTTTTGGATTATTTGCATAATATCCTAATTCAAAGCGAACTTGATCATTTCCTTTTCCTGTTGCTCCATGAGCTACTGAGTCTGCGCCAACTTTTCTTGCAATTTCGATTTGTTTTTTTGCTATTAAGGGTCTTGCTATTGCAGTTCCTAAAAAATACATTCCTTCATATAAGGCGTTTGCTCTAAACATTGGAAACACATAATCTTTTACAAATTCTTCCCTTAGATCTTCTATAAAAATTTCATTTACGCCAAGCAACTTAGCCTTTCCCTCAACAGGACTAAGTTCTTCACCTTGTCCTAAATCAGCAGTAAACGTTACTATAGGACATTTATATTTAATCTGAAGCCATTTTAAAATAACGCTTGTATCTAAACCACCCGAATAAGCTAAAACAATTTTTTTTGGCATCTTAACATTCTTTGTTCAATTGATTTACTGCATTCGTGAAACCTTTTAAGGTATAAACATCATTTGTTATAGTACCTCTGCTTGACTGACCTGTAAGTGTTAATTGCAAACCTTTTTTCATTGCATATATTACTTTGTTATCATCGTTAGTCCATGCTGTCTCAGATGAGTCTTCAGTTGAGTAAAATTCAAAATCTGTGTTGTCAATTGTAACATTAATTTTTTTTTCAAGATTATATTTATATCCAGCTTCGATCTGAATTATATTTTCATCACTACCAATAATTTTATAAACAAGAATATAATTTTCTCCTCTTTTTTTTGCTTCTGGTAAATCAGATTTTATAGGATAAGAACCGATATAACACCAACTCTCATCCTTAATAAAAGTCCATTTACCTTTTTCTATTGAAAAAGATTGTTTAGTGATTAAGAGTATAAAAAAAGCCAATAATGTAGATAATATTTTTTTCATGTATAAAAGTATATTTTTGTTATTATACCATTCTACAATAGGATTAAAGTTTAAGATCAATAAAATTTATAATGGAAAATATAGAATTAGTTAATCTCGCAAAAAAAATTTCAAAGGATAGGGATGAAAGGGCATTCTCTGAGCTTTTTGATTTTTTAGCACCTAAAATTAACGCCTACTACCTGAAAAATAACTTAAGTTTTGAGCAGTCAGAAGAGTTAACGCAGGAAGTCCTAAGCACAATTTGGACAAAATCAAATCTATTTAATCCAGAAAAATCAAAATTTATTACTTGGACCTTCACTATAGCAAGAAATAAAAAAACTGATTTATATAGAAAATCGAAACAAAAAAGGGCTGAGGAAGAAGATATTAGATTCTTTTTATATCAAAATGATAAATTCAACGATTTTGAAATTGAGTCATCAATTAATAAAATCAAAGAAGAATTAGATGAAAATCAACAAAAATTGATAAAAATGAGCTTTTTTGAGCAAAAAAGTCATAAAAAAATAGCTGAGGAACTTGAAATTCCTCTAGGTACAGTTAAATCTAGAATAAGATCAACTTTAAACAAAATGCAAAAATTTCTATCATGAATACAACTGCTCAAAAAAACGAACTAATTTTTGGTTATTCAAGTGGTAGTCTAGGGGAGGCTAAATCACTTTTCGTTTCTATGTATCTTTTTTTAAATAGTGTAGCTGCAAAAAAAGCATCTATATTTGATAATATTCTAGCAGATAATTTGGCTGAATTAAAAGATGTGGCTCCAAAAAAACTAAGTTACAAAGATTGTATAAATTTATCTTCTAACCAAAATTCAAATATCGAATCTGTTAATGACTTCAATCCACTTGTTAGTAGAATAGGTAATTTAAAAAATCTTAAGTGGAAATCAGTTTATAAAGGCTTCAAAGAATTTATTATTAAACTTCATGACAAAGACTCTATTAAACTAATAAAAATGGATCCTGGGACTTCTGTACCACTCCATTCACACAACGGTAAAGAATATATTCTTGTATTAGAGGGTAGTTTTTGTGATGAGTATGGAGAATATAATAAAGGTGATTTGCAAATAAACGATCAAAAAATAAAGCATACTCCTATAGCAAACAAAACTAATGGTTGCGTTTGTCTCTCTATTACTGAAAATGAAGTTGTATTTTTTGGTAAATTTGCATCTATTTTAAATCTTTTTACTTTTATAAAATCTTTTTTTAAGTAATTTTTAATTAATGATTTATAAGATGCTGTGAGCAATCTTAGCACATCTATAATTCGAGGTAACGTAATAGAAAGTCAACATAAAGTTAAATGTTACATTGGTTCAGCTAAAGATGAAAAATTATTCTCTACTAATAATGATAATGATATAATATTTCCAAGATCCTCAATTAAAATTTTTCAGGGATTACCTTTTTTAAACTCTAAAGCTATTAATTACTTTAAATTAAATAAAAAACAAATTGCTCTTTCTTGCTCATCTCATTGTGGTGAAAATTTTCATTTAAAAGAATTGGAAAATTGGATTAAAAAAACAAAATTAAAAAATTCGAATTTAAAATGTGGCATTCATAACCCTTTAGATAAATCATCATCAGAAAAACTAATTTTATCTGGAAAAAAATCTTATCAACTTCATAATAATTGTGCTGGCAAACACCTAGCAATGCTCTCAAGTTGTTTAGTAAATAAATATCCTATTAAAAATTATCTTGATTTTGATCACCCTCATCAAAAAAGCATAAGGGATGTTTTTTCAAATTTCACAGAGTGTAAGATTAAAAAAAAATATTATGGTGTTGATGGTTGTAGTGCGCCTCAATATGCATTTAAGATAAGAAATCTCATTACAGCGTTATCTAATCTTTTAAAAAGTTATAAGGGAAATTTTGACTATTCAAAAAAAACCAAACTTGCAATCAACTCCATAATTAGCAATCCTTTATTTATAGGCGGGTCAAATAATTTGGATAGTAATCTGATAAGAATTTCAAACAATAAAATTTTCTGCAAAGGTGGCGCAGAAGGTGTTTTTTTATTTATTCATTTAACAAAGGGTATTTATGGGATTTTTAAAGTAACAGATGGAAACGAAAGAGTTTTACCTTCAGCAGTATATACTTTGTTTAAAAAAATGAATATTCTCTCTAAAAATGAATTAGAAAGTTTTAAATTATGGAATAGTTTTGATTTGCAAAATCATGCTAAAATAAAGATTGGAAGCATTGAAACTATAATTAAATAATAGCTAAACTTAGGACTATAAATAAAGTTAGGGGAAGCCTTAAACTTAAATAAATCTTCTTTTCATGTTTCTTAATAAAAATGAAATTATCAAAAAGTAATTGTATTATAAAAAGAATTATAATAATTAATTTTACCTCAAAAGATTGGAGGTACATTAATATAATAAAAATTGTAACTAAACTTGGCATGAATCCTATTATTGTTTGTTTAGTTGATATATTTTCCTTTAAATTCCAATTAGTAGCTCCTATAAAAACAAAAATAATTAATGAATAAATAATAATAAAATCACTAACTATGTAATAATTAAGGTGTTTAAAAAAAAATTTATCTAATATAATAATTAAGAATGGAAGAAGACCTAAATAGGAAATTAAAAACTGTAAATTAATAATTTTGATCATTTGTGAATATTAAATATCATATTAAAGAAATAGAAAAATTATTAAATAAAGAAAAAGTAAATAAATATAACTTACTACAAGTTTCATTTAATATAGCTTGCTTAGAATTTGAGTTATCAAATGGAAAAAAATATATAGCAAAATATTATCTTAATAAAAAAAATTTATTCAATGCGTTAAAAGCTGAGGCAGACAATCTAAAATTCTTAAATAATAAATTTAATATGTTTCCAAAAATAGTGAAATTTGATAACCGATATTTGATTATTGAATATATTTACAATGATAAGAATAAGCCAAATTCAACGAATAAAGATTTTTTGAACGCAATCATTAAGTTGCACTCGGTATCAAATAAAATGTATGGCTTTAGTTTTAATACGCAAATAGGTGCACTTGAGCAAACTAATGAATTTGAAAATAATTGGACAAGTTTTTTTATTAATAAAAGATTAATTCCTATGTTTGAGTTAGCTAACAGAGATGGATTTATGGGTGATTTTATTAATAAAAAAATTAATTTAATAATTAATAATATTAAAAACTATATTCCTGAGAATCCTCCTGCGCTCTTACTTCATGGTGACTTATGGGAAGGCAATATTCTGTTTAAAGAAAAAAAATTTATGGGTTTTATTGATCCAGGTTCATTTTTTGGTCACAATGAAATGGAGGTTGCATATTTAAGATGGTTTAATCCATCATTTATTGATTCGAGATTTCTTGATAAGTATAATGAACAAATAAAATTAGATAAAAACTATAAAATTTATGAACCTATATATCAAATATATTACGCACTATCTAATGTTGTATTGTGGGATAGATCTTATATACAAGAAACTAAGAGGTTATTGATTGAGTTAGGAATTTAATGACTTACACACAAGGATTTGGATCTCCTAGATGTATATCTTCTATATCTGAAAGAATTTGTTTATTTAAAATTAAATCAATACTATCTATATTTTCTTTTAATTGAACCATATTAGTTGCACCAATAATATTGCTGGTTACAAATGGACGGTTGTTAACAAAAGCGTTTGCAAAAGTAGAAGGTGCAATTTCATACTTTTTTGCTAATTTTACATATTTAGCAATTGCTATCTCTCCTCTATTAGTATGGTGTCTTGAAAATCTACGTGGCCAAAGAGTATATCTTGCATTTTTAGGGGTTTTTTCATCAATATATTTTCCACTCAACCTACCTCCAGCAAGAGGCGAATAAGCTAATAAACCACAATTTTCAGCAATAGAAACTTCAGAATGAGAAATATCAAATACTCTATTAACTAAACTATAAACATTTTGAATAGACATCATCCTAGGAAAGTTTTTTTCTTTTGCAACTTCTAAAAACTTCATCATTCCCCAAGGTGTTTCATTTGAAAGACCAACATAGCGAATTTTACCAGAGTTAACTA
>MDSV01120684.1_pt1 | contig 10219 bp, 9 predicted proteins | sample 810851 | NCBI WGS metagenome assembly MDSV01 (sample SAMN05326640, study PRJNA326480) | marine metagenome | isolation source: seawater | place: Atlantic Ocean: North East | collected 2012
CTAAATTACAAATCTTGCTTACACTTTCTGTAAACAAAATATATTCATTAGAATCAATGCTATTTTTCATTAGCCTATGAGCTAAAATTACATTTTCTCCAGCAATTTCTTCAAATCTACTTACTTTTTTTATTACAAAATCACCGTAATGCACAAATGACTTTAACCTAAGATTACCCATTTGATGACATGCATCACATGGACAAGATTCACAGAAAATAATATCATTTAATCTTTTTATAAACACTTCAAAACAACCTTGAATTTTATCAATTAGTAGTTTTGGATAATCATTTAGATTTTCAGGGTTGGAATAGAATAACACAGCATCACCCTGAAGTTTATTTACAGTTAAAGTGCCCTCTAACTCTTCAATAACCTTTTCAAGAAGGTCACTAATTATGTGTTCTGCATGGGTCTCAGTCGTCTCCTTTGCTCTCTTTCCAATAAATGGTATTTTACTCATATTATGAGATCTAACAAATTTTGTGTAACCGCTAATATCAGCTAAAACAATGAAACCAGTAACACTATCCAAGGCTTAAAACTCCATTTTTAAATAAAATTAATTTTAACACTTTCTAACTTTTATTACAAATAATTATCTTTTAGATGGTCTCCATCCAGCATCTTCAGCATCTTTTAAATTGCAAAACCATTTTTCTCCTCGAAAAAGATCAATCTGAGTTATACTGTAATATGTCCCTCCGGGTATGTGATATATTCGATCTCCATTTGAGGAAATATTACCTTATATCAAACATTCAAGATTAATTCGGTTTAAATTAGAGTCTTTTGTTTATTTGTTTTTTTTATTTTTTCTCCATTGCCATGGCACTACAAAATGACTTGACCATAAACCTAATTTTTTTGATTTAGCCAACTCTTCATCTTTAATATAAACATTAGAGTATTGTCGATAAGCTAAAGCCCACCCAGAAGCCACCATTGACTTGCCTATATCTATTCCATCCACAAAGCATACAGCTAAAATACGTTTATAAAAATCAGTTCCTTTTTTTGTACAATTAACTTTTTTATTTGAAATCAATTTTATCAAATTATTGGTAGCAACTACACCACATGCCCATTTTTTGTTATTAGTTGTACAAGTCTGATTCTTTTCAGGAGTATCGATGCCGAATATTCTTATACGTTTATCATCTATTTGCAAAGTATCACCATCAATCACCTGTTGAGCTAATAGAGGTGTAGAAATAATTAACAAAATTTTGAATAGTAGAATTGTAAAATATTTTTTAATCATAAAAATTTTTATAAAATTAATAACCTAGAAACTTATAGAGGTAACCTTAGACCAACCCAAAAAGATGCACCCTTACCTATGCTTGATTTTTCAAGTTGGATTTCTGCTCTCTTCATACCATCGTTCTTTCCAGAAAAATATATACCAAGTAGAGAACCACAGACGTGCGAGGTTGAAGATGCATCTATAATTTGACATCGAGCACCAGGTGAGATTGTTAAGATTTCTCCCAGCAGCAATGGCTCTCCTTTTCCAATTCTGATTTTGAAGTCTGGACTAATACTTGCTTCTATTACTTTTACCGGAGCACTTGAAACGATAATACTTTCTGATATGGCACCAAGAGTTATTCTTGAGTGCAAATTTGTTGATTTAACCTCACCATAACTCAAATTAATTTTAGGCCAAATTTCAATATTTTCAGTTTTTCCTAACCCTGTGATAAATTTTGCTGGTATCTTACCTGTTGTAGAGATACCTGATGTAAACCCTTCAGTATCATAATTACTTTTCCATTGAAGGGTAGAAGCTTCTGATGTTACTTCCCCTTTTCCAAACAAATATGTATAGTGCCATGCCAAAATTAAATTTTGTGAAGCACTCGTTAAACCATATAACCCCAGAGACATCGAGGTCTGGCTATTATCAGCTCTATCGGGAAATCTCTGAAAATGTTTGTTGTATTGAAAGCCTATAGAAGCACCTAAAGTACTTCTTTTTGTTAATAGTTTCTCTAGAGCTATATTAATATTTGCGTTTTTTGATAAATTTCCATTTTTATTTTTAAAATAATATAAATTTTGGCTCATAATTAAATCAGTATTAAGCGATATTGTTTCTTTTTTGTTTGTATTAGAAGCAAACTCTAATATTGAACTATCATAGAAAAATATTGTCTTGGGATGAGCAGCTGAGACAACAGGTTGTTTAAAAATGGTATCAGTTTTCTTGGTCTTATTATTTGAGTCAACAGGTTGCTTAAAAACAGTCTGAATTTTATTAGAATTATCGTCTGAAAAAATAGGTTGTTTAAAATTACTCTTACTAGTTTCTTCAGGGTCCGTTCGAGCAATATGCCTCTGAACAGCACTATCTATTTGATCACGCTCATTTTTCATAAAATTTTGAATTATATTTTGTAAATCTAAATCTACAGCTTGGGTGATTTCTTCAGCAGCTTCGATAACTATTGGATCTTCTGCAATGTTTTCAATACTTCCAACCAAAACTGGTTCACCAAAAATATAAAAACCAGCACCATCTGATACTACCTGAGAAGGTGCAAAGGATGTAATTACTATTTGAAAAGTTTTTCCACCTTCTAAATTTGTAGTTATTTTTGGGCAAAATCTAGCAAAAGGACCGCACCTACCCATAACAACTCCTCCGGCACCCAATCCATCAGAATCATCATTAACAATAAGCGCATTCGCAGATGGGTTAGATGGATCAAATCCATTTTCGTAAAGTATAAGGACAGTGTCTCGAGTACTTCTGGATAAACCAAAGACGTAGGTGCCTGTTACACTAGGCGTGAAGGTTTGAGATAAAAAATTTCTATCAGCAGCTGAAGTATTTGAAAGATCACCAATAACTCTTAATGCAGTACCTCCACCGTCAAAAGAACCCAACGTTGCACCAGAAGTACCTGCGTTAACTGTCGACTCAGTTAGAGTTGGAGCAGCCGAAAGATCAGAATTTAAAAAAATCAAAAAAAGACTTATAAACAAAAATAAAAAATTCGTTGAATAAAATTTATTTTTACAACAAGAAAAAATTGATTTTTTTAACATTATGCTTAAGCCTAAGGTGAATAATATTCTTACCATCTTAAATAAATACAAAACCCAATACCAAATTAATAATTTTTTATTTGAATAATACATTTTTTAATAAAAAACTAAAGATTTTTATTTAGCTTCTTCTTCACAAGCTGATTTTAAAACCAAATTCGTTAACATAAAATAAAAGATTTCTATATTTTGCTTCACTGTGGGATTAATAAGAAGAAAAATAACTGATTTTATTACAATTTTTCAATACACTTATCTAACAAATATTTTAAACCAAAATAATTAAATATAAAAGCAAAGAAGATAAGCAATGCAATTTATTTATTACTTAAAAAAATTATACTACCCTTTTGCTGAATAGAAAAAAGGTATAATTCTCTGCTTATCAGTTTTATTTATATAAATATATCAATAATCAGTCTGATAATTTTATACAAATATCTAGTACTTGTAAAAAAATATTTAATCATATATATAAACCCTTGAATTAAATTTAAACCTCTTAAGTTTTGTAATTTTTTATTTTTTATAGTTTTATGATTCCTTTAGTTCCCTATTAATTATCATAGAATTTTCTAAATGAGTTATTTCAGAAAAAATACATTAATTTTATTTTTAAAATCTTATGAATATAATTTTAATTTTTTCGTTTTAGCGAACTTTATTATAATTATTAGAGAGAAGTGAATGTTAAAAAATAATTTTGAAGAATTACTTATAAAGCCACCTTTCATTCGTGCCCTATTAGAAAAAGGATATACGCAACCTACACCAATACAAAAAAAATCTATACCAATAGTGCTTGAAGGAAATGACATTCTTGGCATTGCTCAAACTGGATCGGGTAAGACAGCTGCATTTATTCTTCCAATATTACAATTACTCAATAAAAGTCAACCAAAGAAAAAAAATAGAAAAGTAAGAACTTTAATTCTAGTGCCAACCAGAGAGTTAGCTATACAAATAGGAGAAAATATAAATCACTATGGTAAATATATAGCTTTTAAGAAAGTAATTATTTATGGAGGAGTATCTCAAAAACCTCAAGTTCATTCTCTGAATAAAGGGGTAGATATCATTGTAGCAACACCTGGTAGAGTTCTTGATTTGGTTAATCAAGGGTTTTGTAATTTAAATAATATCGAGCATTTTGTTTTAGATGAGGCAGATAGAATGCTAGATATGGGTTTTATCAAAGATATAAAAAAAATTACCAATCAGTTACCATCTAACAGGCAAACGTTACTATTTACAGCTACTATGCCTGATACTATTGGCAAACTAGCTGAAAAGCTATTAACCAACCCAGAACACATTTCAATAGATTCAGAATCAACTGTTATTAGGCAATTATCACAATTCGTTACTTTTATCGATTCAAACAACAAAAAAACATTTTTAAAAAACCTCCTTGAGGATCCAAAATTTAATAGTGTAGTTGTTTTTACAAGAACTAAACATAAAGCTGATAGTATATCGAATTTTCTTCAAAAAAATGGTATAAAAGCTGATGCTATACATGGAAGAAAATCGCAAAACACTCGTATTAGAATTTTACGTAGTTTTACATTTTCAAAGTTAAGAGTTTTAGTTGCAACTGATGTTGCCTCAAGAGGTATCGATATATCTGGAATTACTCACGTAATTAATTATGAAATTCCGAATGTACCAGAAGATTACATACATAGAATTGGTAGAACCGCACGTGCAGGAGCAAGTGGTACAGCAATATCTCTTTGCTCACCTGAAGAGAAAAAATATTTACTTAATATTGAAAAATTAATAAATTGTGATATTGAACATTATGATAAATCAAATAGTTCTGTATTTTTAGATAATCAAAATGATTTTAAATCTGTAAAAGTACAAAAAAAAAATAGTAATAAAAAAATTAAAAAACGTAAAAAAATTAAAAAACGTAAAAAAAATACTTAATATTTAACAACACTTACAATTTTTTGATAATTCAGATTTTTGTTTTTGTTTAGATTTTTTTTTGATATTACGTTCATATAAATTTTTCGTTTTCTCTTCTATAAGAATTTTTTCTTGACTAATTTTATATTCAAAATATTCGTGAAGAGAATTGAAACCTAATTTTGATGCTTTTTTTTCTTCATAATTTTTTCGACCTTTAAGATTTGAAATTCTCTCTAATATTTCATTTTCCATATTATCATAACCTAATAGTGATGATGGCGGGTGTGATAGGGCTCGAACTTAACGCCACCCTAATAGTATCAAGGACTTAAGTCAAATACTAACACATCCAGTAAAGGATACTGCTCTAAATAGGGGTATATGTATAGAAAATTGTGGGCTAATTGGAAAGAACCCGACACTCTTCAAAAAAGTTTTACCCGCAAGTTAAAAGTTAAGAATTAGGAATTATATCGGGCAGTCTATAAATTTAGAACCAACCGTTTCAATAACTTTTGGAATTTTGCCTACATTATTGCATATTTCCATTAAATTGTGACAATCTTTAAACGGTTCTCCATTGCACGCTTCTCTCAGTATACCAAAGCCACCAGTCTCTAAGACCGTCTGTACGCAAGTATAAATAAAAATATCTGCATAAGAACATTCATCGCCCGTTACATATTTATTCATATTTATTTTTTTTAAATGATTTTCAATATACTGAATTCTTTTTTTATGAAGGACAGTTAGATTTGAAACACCAATTTCTTTCCCTCCCTCTGCTAAAGTATCCGTAAGACGTAAATTTCTCCAAAATGGATTGTTGTTGCCTGTAATAATGTCATGAAAAGGAGATAGGACAAACGAATAATAGTCTTGCGCCCATGACCAATACATTGCAGTTAAAGAGGAATTTTCAGGTGATTTTGGTGTAAGTGGTCCAGGGTATTTGTTTACTAAATATTGAACAATAGCTAATGAGTCGTTTAATTCTATACCATTAGAATGATCTTTTAGAAATGGTATTGTTCCAAAAGGTGCTTCGGTATCTTTATCAAAGTCTTCTCCCATTGGTTTGCTCATCAAAAAATTTGTTTCTATGCCATGCATAGCGCATATTATATTTAATTGAAGACCTCTACCTACTATAGGTAGATATACAATATCAACATTACCCATTTTACTCCCCCTTTATTTTATTATTGTTTATATAATTATCTTTTCATATGTAGGATTAATATCAAGCTTTTAGTTATTTTTTTTTGAATAATTTACTCAATCTCAATTCATCTATAAAATCCACCACATTATCTTCTGAATTATCACGCCATCCCATATCAAACCACTCATCACTAGAAATTTCAAAGTTTACGCTCTCGAAATATTCTTTTGCTTGTTTAGGTGTATGTTCTCCCATAGAAAGTCTTAGTCTCCCTGAATCTTCTGGCCACGTACCAAAGAGTTCCCACTTTTTTCCCTTTTCGATACGCTTCACCCAGTATTCCGTAGTCCAACTCAAACCTGGACCGCCAGAATACATATGGCTACCTAAATAAAATACGCGTTGTCGGGGAAGTTTGGATTTCTTCCTGCTTTTCTTTAAGTCAGGAAAAGGAATGACATTAGTTTTAATAGTCATCATTATGCTCCTCTCTTTAGTGCTTTTGGCGGAATACCACGGTGCACAAGCTGAAGTTCAAATACCGTCTATTTCTCAATAGATAAATTATTATATGATATTTTGTTATGTAATTTCAAGTAATAGAGGAGATTATGTTTTTTGAAAGTTTACTGCGGTTTTGTATTTAAGATAATGGCGGGAGTGACGGGGCTCGAACCCGCGACCCTCGGCGTGACAGGCCGATACTCTAAACCAACTGAGCTACACCCCCGAAGCTTGATTTATACTATAGGAAAAAAAAAAAATCAATCTTGGTTTTTAACCCATTCTACTATACTTCTTTGAACACCTTTTTTTGTTTTTTGAGGTAAGGTCTCTAAAGTAAGTTTTCCTGAGTCTAAAGAAGCTATTCTAGTTTGTTTTTCTCCAACCCAGTTAGGGTACATACTTGATAATACATAATGATGAATTTTATTTTCCTCAATAACATACTTGCCAGAATAAGAAAAATATGAGTTCCAAGCCTTTATTTTTTCTTTATCATCCGCTGTTAGCATTTCCCCTGACTTTAAGTGTTCCCTTTTAGCCATAAACAATGATGCAGACATAAAGCCATCGCCACTATACACTAGATAACCTTTAGCATCTTCTCCCATAGGAAAAATAACTCTTCCATGATCATAGACAGTTTTCCATGAAATCAATCTCCATGCTCCGACTACTTCATATAAATTATTCATATAAATTTTACCTATGTTTCATTAAGACTATTATGGGAAATTTTGCTCAATTCAATATATATAATTGAGAGAGCTGTGACTATTAGAGCTAAACTTATGAAACTCAATGACCTAAATACAAAAGATATAACAAAAATACCCATGAAAGAAAGATTTGGTTGAAAGACTGATTGAATTATTTGCCCTAAAAATATTGTTGCTGATATTGTAAGAAACCATATAAAAAATATAACTAAAGATATTTTAATTGTATTTCCTTTAGTAATATTCCAGCTATTAAAAAAATTAAAATCTTTATCAATCGCCAGAACTGGAAGAACAAATGCAAGTCTAGAATAAAAAGCAATAATTAATACTAAAGTTATCAAAATACCTATTGGACCTAAAGCGGTGAAAAGTAAACCAAACATTCCTATCATTATCACTAGCATAAAAATTGTTATTGTTGAATAAAGATACCTGGAATGCCTTTTCTTCCATAATAAACTTTCTTTTAAATCACAAAAATCATTAGGTATTAAATAAAACCGATGCCAACCAACAGAAAAACAAATTATGAAAAATACCACCACTGGTAAAGACAAAAAAATTGGGAGAAGCATATCAAAACTTACTACAACTGGTCCAGGAGAAGAATTTAGACCTAGATTTTCTGGCTCTACAAAAACTATTGATAAAACAGTTGATAAAATACTAAGTATGACAATTGCTGGAAAACATAGATTTATAAATGAATTCCTATTTTGCCATAAAAAAATAAACGATCTTCTAATAACATCAAATATGTCTAAGTTATTATCAGGTGATGTATGACCAAAACGCATCAAATTTATTTTTCAAAAATAATGGTGGGCGATGACAGGATCGAACTGCCGACATCCGCGGTGTAAACACGGCGCTCTCCCAGCTGAGCTAATCGCCCCATAAAAATTAATAACAACATTGTTAAATAAAAAAAACAAAAAATTCAATAGAAAAAAAGGGCGCAAGCTCATACTTAGCGCCCATTTAATTTAAGCCTTGTAATAGTTAATTGACCGATTCCTTTAGCCCTTTACCAGCCTTAAACTTAGGTTGATTTGAAGCTGGAATCTGGATTTTTTCACCTGTACGAGGATTTCTCCCCTCAGACGCCTTTCTTCTTGCTACACTAAAGGTTCCAAAACCTACCAGACGTACCTCAGTACCTGATTTTAAAGAATCAGTTATTGCATCAAAAACACAATCGACTGCTCTAGTTGCATCAGACTTTGAAAGGTCAGCTTGACTCGCGACAGTCGCTACCAGATCATTTTTATTCACCTCAAGACCCCTTTTCTGCTTGTTTAAGCTCTAAATCTATTCACGTATTGAATTAACCCTCTAATTCTATGGTGCAGATAATAGACACGTCAAAAAAAAAATGGCTTTTTTCTGCTATTTCTTTAAATATTTACAAAAAAGTTGGTTTTTTTGAGGTTTTTTTATAAAAAAACTAATGTTTAATCACACCTTCTTGATTTTTTGGCTTTTTTGGCTCAGAAACTTTATCAATAGAATCATCAGATTCTTGCCATTCTATAGGAACAGGCTGAGTAACTAATGCATGCTCCAGCACCTCATCTACATGCTTTACAGATATAATTTTAAGACCCTCTTTCACATTATCAGGTATTTCTTTAAGATCCTTCAAATTTTCATCAGGGATAAGCACTGATGTTATACCGCCCCTTAATGCCGCTAAAAGCTTTTCTTTTAGTCCTCCGATAGGAAGAACTCTACCCCTTAAAGAAATTTCACCAGTCATTGCAACATCTTTGCTAATTGGAATTTGGGTTAAAGATGATACAATTGATGTGATCATTGCAACACCTGCTGAAGGTCCATCTTTAGGAGTAGCTCCTTCAGGAACATGAATATGCATATCCCTTTTTTCAAAGAAAGTTGGTTTAACACCAAAATCTACACTTCTAGCCCTTACATAACTCCATGCAGCTTGAATAGATTCCTGCATCACATCACCAAGTTTACCTGTATATTTAATATTACCTTTACCAGGTACTTGAAGAGCCTCAACAACGAGTAACTCCCCACCTACTTCTGTCCATGCTAGACCGGTGGTCATTCCTATTAGACTTTCTTCTTCAATTTCTCCGAATCTATATTTTTCTACGCCAGCATATTCATTTAAGTTATTGATATTTATCTCTATACCTTTCTTGTTATTTTGCACTAATTCTCTTGTGCATTTCCTTGCAAGATTAGCTAACTCTCTCTCTAAACTTCTTACACCAGCTTCTCTAGTATATACTCTTATGAGGTGCCTAAGCGCTTCATCGTCTATAGACCATTCACCATCTTTCAAACCATGAGCATCCATCTGTTTTTTTATTAAATGCCGATTAGCAATTTCAACTTTCTCATCTTCGGTATAACCAGAAAGACGTATTACTTCCATTCTATCAAGTAGTGCTGGAGGAATTCTAAGTGTGTTAGCAGTGGCTATAAACATTATATCGGATAAATCATAATCAACTTCTAAATAATGATCATTAAAAGAGGAGTTTTGTTCAGGATCTAAGACTTCTAAAAGTGCAGATGATGGATCACCCCTAAAATCTGACCCCAACTTATCAACTTCATCTAACATAAAAATTGGGTTAGAATACTTAGCTTTTTTCATAGACTGTATAATTTTTCCAGGCATAGAACCTATGTATGTTCTTCTATGACCTCTGATCTCTGCCTCATCTCTTACTCCACCAAGTGAAATCCTTGCAAAATTCCTTCCTGTTGCTTTAGCAATAGACTTTCCAAGAGATGTTTTACCAACACCTGGGGCTCCAACAAGACAAAGTATTGGGCCTTTCATTTTTTTTACTCTTTGCTGAACAGC
>MDSV01014565.1_pt1 | contig 10218 bp, 11 predicted proteins | sample 810851 | NCBI WGS metagenome assembly MDSV01 (sample SAMN05326640, study PRJNA326480) | marine metagenome | isolation source: seawater | place: Atlantic Ocean: North East | collected 2012
TACTAATGGAAATCAGAAAATAAAAAAAATTGAAATCAACAATGATATAGATAGCGTTTTAATAATAAATATTGAAGATGAGATAACTATAAAAACAAAAAAATTTGAAAAATTCACTTCGCAGATTTCAAATGAATTCATAATTACTAACTCGTTGTATGCTGATGGTTTGAAAAATGGTATTCCTCAAGAAGTTTTAATAAAAATTATTAAATTATTTAGTTTTGATTTAGATTTTCAGAGAGATATTAGAAAAGATACAGTCGTCTCGGTGTCATATGAATTTAATCAAATTAAGGAAAATAATAAATTAGAGTATAAAGATATAAACTATGCATTAATTTTAATTGAAAATAAAAAATTAGAATACTTCAAATTTTTAACAGATGACGGATATATAGATTATTTTAATAGAGAAGGTAAAAATGTAAAAAAATCAATTTTAAAAACCCCTTTAGATGGTGCAAAAATATCTTCAAATTTTGGAATGAGAAAACATCCTATATCTGGGTTTAATAAAATGCACAAAGGTGTTGATTTTGCTGCACCTAAGGGAACCCCGATTTATGCTGGTGGGAATGGAGTAGTTGAATATGCTGGTAATAATGGTGGTTATGGAAAATATATAAGAATTAGGCATAACAACGAATATAAAACTGCTTATGCACATTTATCAAGCTTTAAAAAAGGTATATCAAAAGGAGCAAGAGTAAATCAAGGAGATATTATTGGATTTGTTGGTAGTACTGGTAATTCAACAGGACCACATTTACATTATGAAATAATTTTCCAAAATAAACAAATTAATCCATTAAAATTAAATTTACCCTCAGGAAAAATCCTTAAAGGAGATGAATATGAAAGATTTAAGAAAAGCTATAAAATAATTTATGCAAATCATTTAAACTTATTATACGAATAATTTACTTAGATGAACGAGATCTTTTTTCTTTTGCTGGGTCAGCAATAAAAGGTATGGACTCTATAGTTTCCTCTTCTGCTTTTATATCTTCTTTATCTAAGGTTTCTGAAATTTCCGTCTGATTTGTACTTGTGTCATCATTTAATTCATCTTTTAAAACTTCGCTTTGAGAGTTTTCTTCGATATTTATACCAAGCTCGACCATCAGCCTGTAGTAATGATCAGTAAACTGATAATAATATTCTGACTGAACCCTATCTCCTGATCTAAAAGCTTCTTTAGCTAATTTTAAATACTTGTTATATTGTTGAGAGACATTTCCTTTATTTCTATGCTTAAAACTTTGATAACTACCAGTTTTTTTATAACCTGTTCTTCTATTAGATTTATACGTCGTTCTACCGTTATTTTTTTTATACATCATTGTTTTATGGAAATTAAATATTTAATTTAAAATTAAAATGTTTAATTTATTAATATTGGTTATGTATATATATATACAGAATAAATTCAACTTATATCTTAAAAAAAGTAAGAGTTCTGTCAATTTTTTGAAGATCTTTAGATATTTTTTTTAGAATTAATTTAGAATTTTGGAAAATAGTCATGCATGAATCCAACTGATTATTGCCAATTTCACAAACAAAAAAAGAATTTTTTTTCATGATTTTATCAATTTTTTGAGCAAATAATTCATAGAATTTTAGACCATCTTTACCACCTAAAAATGCAATTTTTGGCTCAAATTTCAATATTTCTTCTTGTGATTTTGCAAAATCTCTTTCTGATAAGTATGGCGGGTTAGATACAATTATATCAAATTTATTTTCTATATCTGTAAATTCTTTTACTTCCGTAGTAATTCTTTTATCTAAATTATTAATTTCAATATTTTTTTTTGCAACACTTATTGCTTTTTTTGATATGTCAATGGCAAGTACTTTTGAGTATTTTAATTCTTTGGCTAATGATATCGCTAAACAACCTGATCCTGTGCCTATATCTAAAATTGTTAATTCCTTGTTTTTATCTTCAACATTATTTAATACTTCTTCTATTATTAATTCTGTTTCTGGTCTTGGATCTAAAACATCATAGTTTACAAATAATTCACTTTTCCAAAAAAATTTTTTTTTAATAATTTTTGATATTGGTTCTCGATTTAATCTTTTCATAATAAGAGAGTTAAAATAATTAAAGTCTATATCTTCAATGTTAATATTACTTAAAATTATGTCTTTTTTACTTGAAGAAGCTTCTTTAAGTAATAATCGCAAATCTAATTCTGGGTTAGGTATATTTTGCTTTTTTAATTTTAAAAGACTAGAGCTTAAAATTTCATTCATGTTTCATATCTGCAAGTTTTTTACTTTCTTCTTCAGCAATTAACGGACTTATTAAATCCTCAATTTTGCCCTCTAAAATTTCAGTTAAATTATATAACGTCAAATTAATCCTGTGATCAGAAACCCTTCCCTGTGGGAAGTTATATGTTCTAATTCTTTCTGATCTATCTCCAGATCCAACCTGTGTTTTTCTCTGCTCTGATCTTTCTTTATTTTTTTGCTGCATTTCATTATCCAATATTCTTGAGCGTAATATCTTCATTGCCTTTGCCTTATTTTTATGTTGTGATTTTTCATCTTGTTGTGAAACAACTATACCTGTAGGTATATGCGTAATTCTCACAGCACTATCAGTAGTATTAACAGATTGACCTCCAGGACCACTGGATCTAAAAACATCAATTCTTAAATCCTTATCTTCTATTTCTATATCAATTTCTTCAGCCTCAGGCAAAACCGCTACTGTAGCAGCAGATGTATGAACTCTACCACTACTTTCTGTAGTTGGAACCCTTTGAACTCTGTGAACTCCGGACTCAAATTTTAATTTTGAAAACACATTATTTCCTGAGATATTGCAAATTACTTCCTTAACACCTTTTAGTCCAGTTTCAGAAATTGATAGAATTTCAAATTTCCAAGAGTTTTTCTCGGCAAATTTTTGATACATTGTTAGTAAATCAGATGCAAATAATGAAGCTTCGTCACCTCCTGTACCAGCTCTGATCTCCAAAATAGAATTTTTTGAGTCATTTATATCTTTTGGGATTAGTAATCTTAATAATTCATTTTCAAGAGATTTGATTATATTTTTCTTTTCTATTAATTCTGTTTCTGCAATTTTAATTATTTCTTGATCAGAATCCTTAATCAACTCATTTAAATTTGATATTTCGTTTTGTTCTTTTTTATATTCTTCAATTTTTTCAACAATTGGTTTTAATTCAGCATATTCCATATTTAATTTAACTAAATTTTCAGAGTTATTGTTTTCCATACTATTTAGAGAATTTTCAATTTTGTTGTATTTTTCTAAAATGTTAGAAAATTGATTATCAAGATTTATCATTTAAAAATTTTGCAATATTATCTATTTCTAATTCTGATTGTTCACCTGTGCCTAGTTTTTTAATTGTATAAAAATCATTGCTAAATTCATTTTCTCCAATAATTATTATATGAGTAGCATCATCAGAATTTGCCTTTGACAATGATTTTTTTAAATTATATTTATAATTCCAAGAAAAAGGTATCTGATTTTCTTTTAAATATTTAATAATTTTTAAAAGATGATTTTTGTACTTTTGTTCGGTAATAGCTATATGTACAATATTAGCTGAATTAAGATTTTTTTTCATTAACATTGAAATTCTTTCTATGCCTGCAGCCCATCCTATACCTGGAATGTCTGGTCCACCTAAATTACCAATTAAACCGTCATACCTTCCGCCACCTAACAGTGTGTTTTGACTTCCTAAATCATTAGTTTTGAACTCAAATACAGTGCTACAATAATAATCTAAACCCCTGACTAGTCTTGAATTTTCTTGATAGCCTATATTATAATAATCTAGACCTTTTTTAATTTCTATGAAATGATTCTTTGATTCTTCTGAGAGAAACTCTGATATTGAAGGAGCATTATTTGAAATTTCAATATCATTTTCTTGTTTTGAATCTAAGATTCTAAGTGGATTAGAATTAATTTTATTTCTACTTTCTGCAGAAAGTTTGAATTTTTTTTCTTCAAAATATTTACTTAAGCCTGTTTTGTAATCAATTAAATTTTCTCTTTGTCCAAGGGAATTGATATTCAAAGTATAATTAGATTTTGGAAGTATGGCTTTTAATAAATCATTCCCTAATGTGATTAATTCCAAATCTGCAATAAAGTCATTAGTTCCTAAAATTTCAAAATTTATTTGGTGAAATTGCCTGTATCTTCCTTTTTGTGGTCTTTCTCTTCTAAACATAGGTCCCATTCCATAAATTTTTAATGGTAAATTGTTTAGTAAATTATTTGTTATTGCTGCTCTAATCATAGGAGTTGTATATTCTGGACGAAGAGTTAAGAAATCTTCATTTTTATCCTGAAATGTATACATTTCTTTCAAAACAACATCAGAATGTTCCCCCAATGGTTTTGAAAATAATTCAGTAAATTCAAAAATTGGAGTTTGTAATTCTTCAAAATTAGATAACAAAGCATGTTTTGAAACTATATCTTGAATTTTTTTGTATTTTTTTACTTCATCTCCAAATAAATCATGAGTTCCTCTAACTGTTCTTAAATTCATATTATTTAACTAACTGCATATCTTCAGATTTTTTTCTTATTATTTTTTCTAAATAATCTTCTAAATTTATATTTTTGATAACATTATTTTTTTTTCCATCCACATAAATCATATGTGTTCCATTTCCTCCTCCAGTAATACCTATATCAGTCATTGTTGCTTCTCCTGGACCATTAACAACACATCCAATTATAGAAACTGTTATGGGTGTAGAAATATCATCTAATCTTTTTTCTAAATTTTTAACAGTATCTATAACTTGAAATTGCTGTCTTGCGCAGGAAGGACAAGATATTATTTTTACACCTCTATTTCTCAAACCTAAACTTTTTAAAATCTCAAAACCAACTCTTACTTCCTCCTCTGGCTCATCAGAAAGAGATACTCTTATAGTGTCTCCTATACCCTGTAAAAGCAAGTTTCCTATTCCTATTGAGGATTTAATTGATCCAGTTCTTTTACTTCCAGCTTCAGTGATTCCTAAATGCAATGGATAGTCACAAAGTTTAGCAAGTTTACTATATGCATTTATAGACATAAAAATATCAGATGATTTCACGCTGATTTTAAAATTAGTAAAGTCATTATCTTCAAGAATTTTAATATTCAATTGCGCACTTTCAACTAATGCATCCGGATTAGGTTCAGAATATTTATCAAGTATTGTTTTTTCCAAACTACCTGCATTTACACCAACTCTTATTGAACAATTATTATCTTTTGATGCTTTTATAATTTCTTTTATCCTATCAATACTTCCTATGTTGCCAGGATTAATTCTAATACAAGATGCTCCATTCATAGCCGCTTCTATGGCTCTTTTATAATGAAAATGTATATCAGCAATGATAGGAACAGAACTGTGTTTAACAATTTCTTTTATAGCTTTAGAAGAATCTTTATCTGGAATTGATACCCTAACTATATCAGCTCCCAACTTAGCGCTTCTATCAATTTGATCAATTGTTTCTTTAATATTTGATGTTAAGGTATTTGTCATTGTTTGAACAGCAATTGGGTTATTGCCTCCAATTTTTACTTTTCCTACATTGACTACGCGTGATTTTCTTCTATGAATTTTTTGGTAAGATCGAAGCATTATTTTAATTTTTAAAACTGTTATCTAAAATAAATGAATCTAAAACTTCCCCATAGTCTCCAATTTTACCTCTCACTTCTTTGTTTACAATTACTAATATATTACCAGCATTTCCAGCAGTGATATTATATTTAAGATTCATATCATAAGAAAATTCTTCACCCTTGTCCATTAATTGACTTATTATTATATTATGAGATTGATCTCTTAATTGCAGCCAAGTTGAATTTAATATTTTTAATGTAACAGTTAAATCTTTGTCAGATTTATTTGTATTATTAGATGCATTTGCACTGGTGAAATCAGATACTTCATCATTAAATAAACTATTATTTATTTTAACAATTTCATCTTTATTTTTATTTAAATTAGCTTTTTCAATAATTGGCTCATAGCTCTCTGGCAGATCTGGAATAAGTGCATAATCAATACTTTTTTGGCTTTCATTTATGAATAAAAGATAAAAACTTATAAAAATTACAAATATTAAAGTCATTGGAAAAAATTTTTGCAAACTTAGGTATTGATTACGCATAATAGGTTTATTAATTTTTTCTATAGTATCGTTTTTATTAAAAGATATTTGTTTTTTAAATATTTTTATTATTCTGTCTGAATCCAAATCTAAGAAATTACTATAGGATCTGATATGTCCTATTAAAAAAATAATATCACTATCATTAGTATAAGAGTTAGATTCTATTTTTTTGATAATATCACTTTGGATATTTAATTCTTTAGACACTTCTTCAATAGATATTTTTTTTGAAACTCTATTTGATTTAATTATTTCAGCTATAGTATCCATTATTTAATCATTTAAATTATATGCTTCATGTAATGATTTAACAGCTATTTTTGTATATTTTTTATCAATTAAAACGCTTATTTTAATTTCAGAGGTGGATATTGCAAGTATATTAATTGCATTATTTGCCAGAGTTTTAAACATTTTTTGGGCAACTCCTGATTGAGACATCATACCCATTCCTATAACAGATACCTTTGAAACATTCTCGTCTGTTTTCAAAGAGTCATAACGTATGTTTTCCGAATTTGATTTTAGTATATTTTTTGCCTTAGTAATTTCATCATTTGGTGCTGTAAAAGTAATATTTGCAGATATTCCATCTTGTGAAATATTTTGAACAATCATATCCACGTTAATATTTTCATCAGCTAACAGTCCAAATATTTGAGCTGAAATTCCTGGTTGATCAGGAATACCAGAAATAGTTATTTTAGACTCATTATTACTATAACTTACTCCACTAACTATCTCTTTTTCTATTAATTTTTTATCATCAATAACTAAAGTTCCGGGTTTTTTTGTTATAGAAGATAATACTTGAAGAACTAAATTATTTTTCATAGCTAATTCTACAGATCTTGTGTGTAAAACTTTAGCTCCAGTCGATGACATTTCTAGCATTTCTTCAAAAGCAAGTTTAGATATTTTTTTAGCGTTTAAGACAATATTTGGGTCAGCAGTATAAACTCCATCTACATCAGTATAAATATCACATCTTTCTGCATTTATTGCCGCAGCAATTGCTACTGCTGTTGTGTCAGAACCTCCCCTACCTAAAGATGTAATGTGTCCCTCTTGATCAACACCTTGGAAGCCAGCCAAGACGATTACATCGTTTTTTTTTAAGAAATTATTAATTCTATTTTTATCAATTTGTAAAATTTTTGCCTTTTGATGATTGCCATCTGTAATTATTGGCAACTGCCATCCTAGTAGTGGAATAGACTTGATATTTCTATTTTTTAATATTGCAGATAAAATTCCAACAGTTACATTTTCTCCTGCCGTTAAGATTAAATCATTTTCAATATCTTGTTCAGATTTAATTTCATTAATGAACTTTTGCATTTGATTGGTAACACCAGACATGGCTGAAAGAACAACTATTAATTTGCTTTTCTTAGCCTCAATTTCGACAATGTCTGCAACATTATTAATTTTGTTTATATCAGCAACAGAAGTGCCTCCAAATTTCATTACAATAAGACTCATTGACTTAAAAATACAATTTAATTAACCTAGCTATTATAATTATTATATTAAAAAACAAGAAATTTGATGTCTTTAAAAACAAAAAATAAAGAATATGAGCAATTTGATAATTTATCAAATGAATGGTGGAATGAAAATGGTAAATTTAGAGTCTTGCATGAAATAAGGCCAATTAGAATAGATTATATTTTAAAGCAGATTAAGAATTATAATGTTAATAATTTAGAAATTTTGGATATTGGTTGTGGTGGAGGCTTAGTAAGTGAGTCTCTTGCAAAATTAGGAGCAAGGGTTACAGGAATAGATTTTGTAAATAAAAATATTGATAATGCTAAGCAACATGCAAAAGAAAATAAATTAAAAATAAATTATATATGTAATGATATTGAAAAACTAAAATTAAAAAAAAAATATGATTTAATTATAGTCTTTGAAGTTTTAGAACATTTAGATAATTGGAACTATTTTTTAAAAAATATTAAAAAAAACTTAAAAGATAATGGTAAAATAATTATTTCTACAATTAATAGAAATTTATTATCGAAATATACTGCAATTTTTATTGCTGAAAATATTCTTAATTGGATACCAAAAAATACACATGACTATAATAAGTTTATACGTCCTGATGAAATAAAAAAGTTTTTAGAAAAAAATAAAATGTATCTTGATGACATAACAGGTTTAGTTTTCAACCCGTTAGTTAATAGGTGGTCATTGTCTAATAATACTTCCATAAATTATTTTTGCACTTTATCAAAAATTAATTAGTTTTTTTTGAAGAGAAAGGTAAAGGCAAAACATCAATTTCTTCATCAATAAGTTCTTTAGTTTGCTCAAGAGTGGCTTCTCCATAAATTGATCTATCTTTACTTTCACCATATTTAATTTTTTTTGCTTCTTCTGTAAAATTATCACCTACATAGTCGAAATTTTTTTCAACTATCTTTTTAAGTTTTTTGATGTTTGAAGCCATAGTTTTTTTAGTTATACTATTTTTAGAATTTGTTTTTTTATTTAAATTTGGAGCCATTAATGCTTTACTAACTCTATGGGTATTGCATGATGGACAATTAATTAACTTACGTTTTTTTTGATTGCTAAAATCTTTAGAATTATTAAACCAGCCTTCAAAACTTAAATCACACAATTCACATTTAAGGTTAAATACAATCATATCACTTATATATTGTTACATATTTTATTTTTCAATAGCAATTTTATCAGAACAATTAATTTCTAATATAGTTGAATTTTTTAAATAATTTACATTACAGATTGTATCAATAGGCATAGTTACTCCTGTTAAAGGGATTAAATTAAAATTTTTATATTTATTTGTAGCTATATCCTCAATGTCTATTATTAATTTATCATTTAAACACAATATTAAACAATTATTTAAAATTTTATAGTTTACTAATGTTTTAGGTGTTTTAAAATTTTTTAATTTAACATTTAAGAATTTATGAGTATTTTCTAAATCAAATAAATACTCATTATCTTCAAGATCTTTAAAAGATAATTTATCAGACATATTAGATAATTTTTCAATTAATTGAAATTTTAGAATCTCTAAAAACAAAGTTCCCTTTATTTTTTCATTTATACTTATAAACTGTTCATTGATAATTTCTTGAAATTGTTGAATAAAAGATTTCATATAACTATATTATACTTTTTGAAATCAAATGATAAATAAAAAATATCTAAAATTAATCAGATCCAGGGAAAGATCTAGGTCTACAAATTTTATTTATAATATAATTGCAAAAAGGATTATAGATTCTATTGATCTTTTGAGCGTAAATTTTCAAAATATTTTAGGTTTAGGAAATAATGATGATTTGATCAATGATTATTTACAAAAAAAATTTATCCACGCAAACTTTTCAATAGTTGATATAATTGATATTAAAGAAATAAAAAAAAATAATTTAAAATATAAAAAAGTTGATCTTGATAATATTAGCATAGGTAATAAAAAATATGATCTTATTTATAGTAATTTATTAATTCACTTATCTGATAATTTTGACAATATTTTAAAAAAAATATTGAGTCATTTAAATAACAATAGTTTTTTTATTGCTGCAATTCCTGACGTACAAAATGCCTATCAATTGGTTAATTCCCTCTATAAAACAGATCTATTTTTATATGATGGTGCTTATAAAAGAATCAATCCAACCATAGATATTAATAATATTTTAAAAAATTTAAAAGACCTAAATTTTTATATTCCTACAGTTAATGCTGATTCAATAAAAATTGAATACAAATCTTTTGATAAATTAATTAATGATATTAGAGAAACTAAATCATCTTATTGTCATATTGACAAAAGACAAAATTTTGAAAATAAAAAATACCTAAAAGTTTTAGAAAATTTTTATAAAGAAGATCACTATAACGGAAAGTATGAGTTAGACATAAAATTTAATATAATATCAGCTTGGAAAAAATAAATTATATTTTAAGATCTATAATCTGCATTAATTCTTACATATTCATGTCCTAAATCATTTCCA
>MDSV01126094.1_pt1 | contig 10218 bp, 8 predicted proteins | sample 810851 | NCBI WGS metagenome assembly MDSV01 (sample SAMN05326640, study PRJNA326480) | marine metagenome | isolation source: seawater | place: Atlantic Ocean: North East | collected 2012
TGAGTTTTATTTTTTCCACCATGAGTGAAAACTGACCATGAGTCTCCTTCTTTTTTTGCATCAATTGCAACAACAATACATTGTGAGCCAAATTCTTTAGAAGCGTGCTGTATTAGTTCAGGCTCTAAGATTGCTGAAGTATTAATAGAAACTTTATCCGCTCCAGATTTTAGTAGAACCTCAATATCTTGAATTTTTTTAATTCCTCCACCTACTGTGAATGGTATAAAAACTTGATTAGCTATTGCTTCAACTGTAGCTAGAGTCGTAGATCTCTTTTGATAAGAAGCGTCTATGTCCAACATACATATCTCATCTGCGCCTTCGAGATCATACCTTTTTGCAACTTCTGCAGGATCACCAGCATCTACGATATTTTCAAAATTTATACCCTTAACAACTCGCCCATCTCTTACGTCCAAACAGGGAATGATTCTAGCCGTAAGTGACATTAACTTTTAAACCTCTCTAAGATTTCATCTAAATTAATCGAGCCTTCATATAGGGCTTTTCCACATATAGCTCCGTAGATATTTTTTAATAGAGACAATTTTTCTAAGTCTTCCAACTTACTTACTCCCCCTGATGCAATAACTGGAAATTTAGACGCTTCGGCTAGTTTTTTTGTTTCTTCAATGTTTGGACCCATCATCATGCCATCTTTATCAATATCTGTATAAATAATCTGGAAAATAGGCAATTCTTTAAAGTCTTCTACTAAATCAGTTGCCAATACGTCTGAAGTTTTTGTCCAAGCCTCGGTTGCAACAAAACCTTTCTTTGCATCCAATCCTAAAATAATTTTCTTAGGATACATTTCACAAGCATTTACGAAAAAGTCTTTGTCTGTAATTGCAACACTACCCAAAATAAAATAATCGATGCCTAAATTCACATAATTCTTCAAGGTGTCGAGATTTCTTATTCCGCCACCCAGTTGAAAAAAAATATCTGGAAAAGATTTTTTAATTTTTTCTATAGCTGCAAAATTTGTAGAGTTTCCATTATATGCTCCATCAAGATCTACCAAATGTATTCGTTTAGCGCCTAGTCTTATCCAATGCTCGGCTGCGTCAGTAGGATCATCAAAGTAAATTTTTGTTGAATCAAGATCACCTTTTTGTAATCTGACACATTTTCCATTTTGAATATCTATTGCAGGGATGGGAATCATATTTTCCAATCAATAAAGTTTTTTAAAAATTTTAATCCAGGATCGCCGCTTTTTTCAGGATGAAACTGAACACCAATTATATTCTCATGAAGAACTGCAGAATTAAAAATCTCTCCATGCTCAGTTTGAGAGAAAATATTTTTCTCATTAAGTTTTTTTGAAGCAAAAGAGTGTACAAAATAAAAGTTGCTTGAATTGGGAATATCATTATTTATAAAGTGATCTTTCTTAAATTCAACTTGATTCCACCCCATGTGAGGAATCTTTAAATTCCCTTTTTTAGTAAGTCGTTCTACTTTTTCTGGAAAGATATTTAATCCCTTATCTTTTGGAGATTCCTCACTAAGAGAAAATAAAACTTGTAAGCCCAAACAAATTCCCAAATACGGTTTTTCAGATAACGACTTTTTTAAACTTTCAAACAGATCATTTTTTTTTAGGTTATTGATGCAGGAACCCATTGATCCTTGACCTGGAAGAATTATCTTATCAATAGATTTTAATTCTTCAGGATTAGTAACTATTTTTGCTTCGGCTCCTAGAAAACTTATTGCTCTGAGAACAGAAAAAATATTACTTGCACCATAATCTACGATACCTATTTGCATTACGAAAAAAACCTCCTAAAGGGAGCCTTTGGTAGAGGGGATTTGGTCAATTTTAGCCTCATCGAGAGCGCACGCTTGTTTAAGCGCCAATGCAAAAGCTTTAAAAATTGTTTCAGCTTGGTGATGAGCATTTATACCTTTTAAATTATCAATATGTATTGTAGCGAGGGCTTTATTTGTAAAACCCTGAAAAAATTCTCTTAGCAGTTGTAAATCAAAGTCATTTATAGTGTCTTTAGTAAACTCTACATTCCAACTTAAACCAGGTCTGCCTGAAAAATCTACAACAACTCTCGATAAAGCTTCATCTAATGGAGCATAAGCAGAACCAAATCTTTTGATGCCTTTTTTTTCGCCTAAAGCTTTATTAAATGCATCTCCCATACAAATTCCTACGTCCTCTACTGTGTGATGAGCATCTACTTCAAGATCACCGGTTGCGGATAAATCTATATCAAAATCGCCATGCTTTGAAACTTGTTCAAGCATATGGGAAAAAAATGGCAAATCAATTGCATGGTCACTTTTTCCACTGCCATCTAAATTTAACGATAAAGAGATTTGAGTTTCTTTTGTATTTCTTTCTAAATCTATTTTTCTCATAAAGAGCTATTATAACGGAGCACAGGATTTAAAATAAGTTTATGAATAATTTTTCTCAAAAAATTATATCTTGGTATGAGGTAAGCGGAAGAAAAAATCTTCCTTGGCAAGTTGAAGATCCCTATAAAATCTGGATTTCTGAAATTATGCTGCAACAAACTCAAGTTAAAACTGTAATACCCTATTTTGAGAACTTTACCTCGAAATTTCCAAATATTGAAAGTTTGGCAAAAACTAGTTTGGATGATGTCCTCTCCCTTTGGTCTGGTCTTGGATATTACTCTAGAGCAAAAAATATTCATAAAACTGCAATAATTTTAGAAAAAGATTTCAATTGTTCTCTTCCTGATACTTTAGAGGACTTAATGACGCTTCCCGGGATCGGATTTTCAACAGCTGGGGCAATACTTTCGCTTGGATTCAAAAAACCAGGAGTAATTCTTGATGGAAATGTAAAAAGAGTTTTATTGAGGATGTCAGGTAATAAATCGCCCATGAATCAATATAAGACTGAAAAATCATTAAAAGAGTTCGCTAAAATTCTACTTCCAAGCACTAAACATAAACAGTATTCTCAAGGTTTAATGGATCTTGGAGCCACAATATGTAAGCCTAAAAACCCTGAATGTAATATGTGTCCAGTAGTTATCGACTGTAGTGCCAATGAAAAAGAAATCCAAAACGAGATACCTGTAAAAATAAATAAAATAGAAAAAAAAGAAAAAATAATTGAGTGGGTTTTAATTAAAACAAAAACTAAAGTTCTCCTTAAAAGAAATAAGGAATCAGGGATATGGCAAAATCTTTGGCTGCTTCCTGAAAAGAAAATTTTATCACTCAAAAAAATTACAAATCTTGATCCAATTGAAGAAGATTTTCCAAGCTTCGTGCATCAACTTTCACATAAAAAACTCTTAATTTCTCTCAAGATTTACACTATAAAAAATAAAGATAGATTGCCAATTAATAGAAGTCTTTTTAATTGGGTAAATATATCTGATTCAGTTAATATGGGAGTCCCAAAACCTGTAAAAGAAATATTAAATAAAATATGAGTGAAGTTGTATTTTGCAGAAAATTTAAAGAGGACTTGCCAAAAATGGTCAGGCCCCCCTACCCTGGACCAAAAGGTGAAGAACTTTTCAATTCTGTTTCTAAAAAAGCATGGGATGAATGGGTTGTCCTTCAAACAACGCTAATAAATGAAAAGCAATTGGATCTTTCAAGAAAAGATGACAGAGATTATCTCAATACTCAGCTAGAGTTGTTTTTAGATAATAAAGATCACGACAAGGCTGAAGGTTTTACAGAAATTTAATTTAAGTAAAATCTAATGTCGGATATAAATAAATTATTAGAAAATCTCACTTTAGAAGAAAAAATTTCTTTACTAACTGGTTTCAACTCATGGTATTCAAATAAAATACCTAGGCTTAAGATCCCGAGTATAAAAATGTCTGATGGTCCCAACGGTGTGAGAGGCGATTCTACTTCTGGCAAGAGCTCTGCCTGCTTCCCTTGCCCCATCTCGATTGGATCAACTTGGAATAAAAAATTAATAAAAAAAATTGGCGTGGCGCTGGGCGAAGAAGCTTTAGATAAAGATGTAGACGTTCTTCTTGGACCAACAATAAATCTTCATAGACATCCATTAGGAGGAAGACATTTTGAAAATTTTTCTGAAGATCCAGTCTTGACTGGAGAGATTGCTGTGGCATACGTCAAAGGTGTTCAATCAAAAAAGGTTTCAGCTTGTTTGAAACACTTTGTTGCGAACGATACAGAATTTGAAAGACATACAGTGAGTTCTAATTTAGATGAAAGAACTTTAAGAGAAGTCTATCTTTTACCCTTTGAAATGGGAGTAAAAAAAGCCAAAGCAAAGTCTGTCATGTCAGCATATAACAAACTAAATAATATTTACTGTAGCTCTAACGAGTATTTACTAGTAAATATCTTAAAAGAAGAATGGGGTTTTGATGGATATGTAGTTAGTGATTGGGGGGCCGCATTAGAAACTATTGAAAACGCAAAAGGTGGTTTAGATATGGAAATGCCTGGGCCAGGACATACATGGGGAGAGAAGCTAAAAGAAGCTGTTAAGAAAAATGAGGTACCCCAAGAACTAATTGATGACAAAGTTAGAAGAATCTTAACAACTATGGAATTTACTGGCAGAACCCATTCTCCTGAAAATAAGCCCGAAAAAGAAGAGAATAGAAAGCATCATAAAAAGTTATTAAGAAAATGTGCTAGTGAAGGCATGGTCTTATTGAAAAATGAAAACTTTTTACCCTTAACAAATTACAAAGATAAAACTATCGCTGTGATAGGCCCTAATGCAGAAATCAGTCAAATCATTGGAGGAGGAAGTGCAAGTCTTAAACCTCATTATCAAGTTCATCCCTTAGAAGCATTGAAAGGATATGTAAAAGAAAAAAATATTTCCTACGCGAAAGGCACTCATACTTACAAATATCTCCCTAAGTTTAATGAATCTTTATTTATCGATTCTAAAGGATTTAAAGTCGAATATTTTGATAGTGAAATAAAAGAATCAAAACATCTAAAAACAGAAATGCTTAAAGGTAATAAATTTTGGGTTTTTGATGGTTTTGCAAAAGATATTATCAACAAAGAAGAAAGGCCTAATATCAAGGTGAGGTTTTCGTGTGAATACATCCCGGATATTCAAGGAATCCATGAATTCGAAGTATTTGGAATTGGGCCATGTGTGATGAAAATTGATGGTGAAAAGATAATTGATAATGCAAATGACATTATTCCTGGAGAAGCATTCTTTTCTTTTGGTAGCGCGCCTAAAAAATCTAAGCTGAATTTAGAAAAAAATAAAAAATATCTAATTGAGATCATCTATTCATTTGAGGGAAGATTTCCTGCGGTTCAATTTGGCTGTCTACCACCAGATAAGATAAATTTGCTGGATGAGGCTAAAAAATTAGCTAAGACATCAGAAGCTGTAATCATAGTTGCGGGAACTAATTCCGATTGGGAAACTGAGGGTAACGATAGAAAAAATCTTGAATTGCCATGTAATCAAGACGAGTTAATTAATCAAATTACCGAAATTAATTCAAATTGTGTAGTGGTTCTTAATACTGGAGCACCAGTGAGTATGTCTTGGTCCAAGAAACCTAAAGCCATTATCCAATCATGGTTTGGTGGTCAAGAATACGGAAATGCTTTGATGGATATCATTTTCGGAAAAATAAATCCTTCTGGAAAATTGCCTACTTCCTTTCCTACTAAAATTGAAGATACTCCAGCCTATTCTTCATATCCTGGAGAGAATTCTCAAATGAATTATGAAGAGAAATTATTAATTGGCTACCGATGGTATGAAAAAAAAGAAATTCAACCGTTATTTCCTTTTGGTCACGGACTTTCTTACACAAATTACAAATACGAAAATCTAAAAATAGAAAAAAAAGCTGAAAAGATTTTCTGTACTCTAGAAGTTTCTAATATTGGTAAATTTGACGGAAAAGAAATTATTCAATGTTATGTAAGCAGTCCCATAACTAATGAAGAAGAACCCATTAAAACCTTACAAAGTTTTAAAAAAGTTAAGATAAAAAAAGGACAAACAAAAACCGTCAAACTGAAACTAAATGAAAGAAATTTTTCATATTGGGATACCACTTCAAAAAACTGGAAAATAAAAGAAGGAGATTATCAAATCTCGATTGGTTCTTCTTCAAAAAATATTCATTTAAAAGATAAAATTTCTTATTGAATATTTATCCTTTCATTAAAAAATGTATTTGCTCTTGGGTAAGGTTAATTCTTAAAGCTTTCATACAACTTTCAGATTCAAATAAATTTCTTGGGCCTATTAGCGGGAATATATTTTCATTTCGATTGACAACGTATGCCAAGGCCAATTCTATTGGCGTACAGTTCAATCTCTTAGCTAACTCGAAACACCTTTTTCTTCGATTTAGATTATCTTCACTGTGCCATACTCTGGTTTGTTCCTCCAGAGTTGGATTTGCTCCATGAACAAATTTTGGAAATAACTCTTTTTGAACAAAAAACCCTCGGGCTTGGCTAGACCAAGGAAATAAATAAATATTATTTGATACTAAATAATCCAAAAACTCTTCATCACAACTCACACATCCTGGCCAAACTGGTTCGTTCATTGTTGCTAAACTAAAGTTGTTACTTAATATTTTAAATCCTTCTTTATTATTTTTATTAGCATACTCGTTAGCCTTTCTAAATCTTTCAAAAGTCCAATTAGAAGCTCCGAATAATGTAAATAACCCAGACGATTTTAATTCGTTCAATTCTTCAATGAATTCCTCAACTGGGATCTCGGGATTGTCCCTATGCAAACAATAGATATCTAACCTATCTAAGTTCATACGGTCCAGAGATTCTTCTAATTGAGGTCTGATATTTTTTGGCTCGCAGTGAGGAGTGTGTACCCCCTTTCCTAAAATTATAATTTCATCTTTGAGATTACGTTCATTTATCCATTTGCCAAGATATCCATCGGAGAGCCCATCATTATAAATATATGCTGTGTCAAAGATTCTCCCTCCTTGCTGATAGAAATGCTCAAACATACAAAAAGCATGTAATTCTGAGATTTGATTATCGCACCCAAAAACAATTCTTGGAGCTAGCTTTCCTGAAATCGACAATAATTTATGATGATTGTCAGAATTAAATTTAAAATCTAAATCTTTTATTGGCGAATTTTTAATTTCGTTACTCGGAAATTTAATTCCAAGTTCTGAATACCATTTTTCCAACCATAAAATATTTCCCAAAGTATCTTTATGTGACATTAATGACGATTCAAATTTATTTTCTTTAATGCAATTAGCGGCTTCATCTATTTCTCTCGTAAACAATCCAACTTCGTCTGTAATTTCAAAAGTTTCTTCTTTCCCTTGATTTGAAAACTTAATTAAAGACTTTCCTTCGTTGAATTGACCACAATGCCAAGGATCAGGAACTTCAAGTCTCAAATTATCTGCTTCGACTATAAGATTATTTTCATACTCTTCCTGAATAGCAGTTTTAATTTCGGCAGAAATTCCATCAGAAAAATTTATTGTCGCAGTGGACTTAGCATCCACTCCTGTCTCATCCAGCTCTCCCTCAACAACTATTTCTAAAGGATCTGCAAAAGGTAAATTCTTTAACCTACCAGATATTAATCGCACCATAGAAAGAGGATAACAACCAACATCGAGAATTGCCCCGCCTGCTAAATAAGGATTTCTTAGTCTATGTTCTTTTGATACGTTTACTGAAAAACCAAAAGAACTTTGTATTTTTACTTCCTTATTTAAAAAATGTTTCTCAATTAATTCTAAAACCTTAAAAGTTTGGGGATGACATCTGTACATAAATGCCTCCATCAAAAAAACACTTCTTTTTTGGGCTTCATTTATCAAAATCATTGATTCAGAAGAATTTAAAGTAATAGGTTTTTCACACAACACATGAAGGTTTTTATGAATGCATTTAAGAGAGTAATGAAAATGCGAATCATGAGGAGTTGCTACATATACTGCATCTAAATCGCTGTCTAAAAAATTATCTAGATCATTAAAAGAAATTATTTTATGTTTTTTTGCAAAGGCTTCTGATTTAGATTTATTTCTTCCAAATACAGATTTAAGCTCTGAAGTTTTAGAATTCTTAATAGAGTTAGCGAAAGCATTTGCGATAGCGCCGTTGGCAATTAATCCCCATTTAAGTTTTTTTGTTGTCATAAAATTTCTTGGCACTAAATTTATTCTAGTATTTTAAATTGATTGCGCATTAAAGACGATTCTTCTAATATAATTTCTTTTCCAAGCCCAGATAGCTCAGTTGGTAGAGCAAAGGACTGAAAATCCTTGTGTCGGTGGTTCGATCCCGCCTCTGGGCACCTTTCTGAATCAGTAAATTTTTGTGAAACTTTTTAAAAAAAAACAAATCCTCTACCCAGCTATAGATCCATACAATACAGGTTTTATTAAAAGTGGAGTTCATGAAATTTACTATGAGGAATGTGGTAACCCTAAAGGCAAGCCAGCAGTATTCTTGCATGGTGGACCGGGCGGCGGAGCTGGGAAATTTTCAAGAAGATTTTTTAATCCTAGAAAATACAGAATAGTACTTTTTGATCAAAGGGGCTGTGGAAAGAGTAAACCTCATACTTGTTTGGAAGAAAATACCACTTGGCATTTAGTTCAAGACATAGAATCAATCAGAAAAAAATTAGAAATAGAGAGATGGTTAGTGTTTGGGGGATCCTGGGGTAGCACTCTTGCTTTAGCATATGCACAGAAACATCCTGAGTGCGTCTCTGAGCTAGTGCTCAGAGGTATTTTTATGTTGAGAGAAAAAGAATTGAGATGGTTCTATCAATATGGAGCCAGCGAAATATACCCAGAAGCATGGCAAGGTTTTTTAAACGAAATACCCAAAGAAGAGCATTCAGATCTTATTGAAGCTTACCGAAAAATCTTTAACGGAGCTGATGAAGAAAAAAAATTGTCCGCTGCGAAAGCTTGGTCTAAATGGGAAGCTTCAACGAGCTTCATCAATCATAATCCTAATGCCATAAAAGATTCTGTAAACGCAGAGTTCGCTCTGGCTTTTGCTCAAATAGAGAACCACTATTTTGTTAACAATGGTTTCTTAGATCACGAAAATCAACTCTTGGATAATATTGATATTATCAGGCACATTCCTGCAGTGATTGTCCAAGGCAGATACGATATAGTCTGTCCTCCTACTACTGCCTACGAATTGCATCGACGCTGGCCTGAATCTGAGTTAAAAATTGCACCTTTTTCTGGGCATTCTGCTTTTGAAAAAGAGATTTCTAAATTATTAATAGAGACTACTGATAAATTTTCAAAAAATTAGAAGATTGACAGACTTAAGATAAAATCAATATCATTGTTTCCAGTTAATATTTTTATATATGTCTGAAAATTTACTATTAAAAGGTATTAAAGTAATTGACGCCGCAAGTTTTATTGCAGGTCCAGCTTCTACCACCATACTCTCTGATTTTGGAGCTGAGGTAATAAAAATTGAACCTCCAAAAATTGGTGATAGCTTAAGACACCTTATTCTTAGAACAAGAAGAGTTAATCCTCAAAGCGAAAAAGATTATTGCTGGCATTTAACTTCAAGGAATAAAAAAAGTTTAGCGTTGAACTTAAATACTTCTAAGGGCCAAGAAATTTTAAAAGAATTAGTTAAAGACTCAGATGTATTTGTCACAAATATGCCTGAAAAGACTAGAGAAAAACTTAAGATTCGTGCTAAGGATTTACTTCCCATAAACGAACGTTTGGTTTACGGATCTCTTACAGGATATGGTGAAGATGGCGAAGATTCTCATCGAACTGCTTTTGATGTATTAGCTTGGTGGGCAAGAAGTGGTTTAATGGACGTCGTTAGGCCATCTGATAATTCCTCTCCTGGTTTTGTGCCTATTGGCATTGGCGACCAACCGAGTGGCGTAGCTTTATTTGCAAGCATAATGACTGCTTTATACAGAAGAGAAAAGACTGGAAAAGGTGGAGAAGTTTATACCTCGTTAATGGCTAATGGAGCATGGTCAAATGGTAGTTATATCCAAGCCGGTTTATTCGATGCAGAATTTCCAGACCGTAAAGAAGAATCTCCATTGCACCCTTTCGGTGGAAGATATAAAACCAAAGATGGAAGATTTTTACTTTTAGCCATCATCGATGCTGCTAAAGAGTGGCCAAAGTTTTTGAAAGCCATGAACTTAGAATATTTAAAGGAAAATGAGAAATTTTCTAGCTTTAAAAATCTTAATGCTAA
>MDSV01165630.1_pt1 | contig 10218 bp, 11 predicted proteins | sample 810851 | NCBI WGS metagenome assembly MDSV01 (sample SAMN05326640, study PRJNA326480) | marine metagenome | isolation source: seawater | place: Atlantic Ocean: North East | collected 2012
GAATCGTTGAACTAACTCTAAAAAAATCGTTGAGTAATCATTATATTTAGCAGGTGAGGTTAAAATGATTAAATTTATTACTTTTTTATCAACTTTTTTGGTATTTGCCTTTGGGTCAGCCAATGCAGATCCTAAGAAGATTGGTTTTATCTACATAGGTCCACCAGGTGATCATGGTTGGACTTACATGCATGATGTTGGTAGAAAATACATGGAGAGTCAATTAGGTGACTCTATTACTTCTACTTATATAGAAAACGTTCCAGAAAATGCTGATGCTGTTAGGGCAATAAGAAAATTAGCAGACTCTGGTCACGACCTAATTTTTACTACTTCATTTAATTACATGGATCAAACTCATGAGGTAGCAAAAGATTTTCCTGATATAAAATTTGAACATGCAACTGGTTACATTCAAGCAGATAATGTAGCAACATATTCAGCAAGATTTTATGAAGGTAGAATGATTGAAGGTCATATCGCAGGACATATGTCAAAAACTGGTACTATTGGATATATAGCATCTTTCCCAATTCCTGAGGTTGTAAGAGGTATTAATGCTTTTTATTTAGCTGCTGCAAAAATTAATCCAGATATTAAAATGAAAATTATTTGGGTTTTTACTTGGTATGATCCAGGTAAAGAAGCTGATGCCGCTAACACATTAATTAACCAAGGAGCAGATATTATTGTTCAACATACAGATACATATGCTCCATGCCAAGCAGCTCAAAAGGCTGGAGTTTATGCATTTGGTCAAGCATCAAATCAAGAAGCTTTTTGTCCTGATGCACACTTGACATCTATTGAAGATATTTGGGGTCCATATTATGCTGCAAGAGCTAAAGCTGTTGTAGATGGTACTTGGTCTTCAGGAGATACATGGGATGGTATGGATAAAGGTATGGTTGTTATGTCGCCATATAATACATCTCTAATGCCAGCTAGCTTAATACAAGAAGCTGTAAACATGGAAGTTGGAATCAAGGATGGAACTTTACATCCTTTTACTGGCCCAATTTATAATCAAGCTGGTGAACTAGTCGTTCCAGATGGTGAAGTTGCTCCTGATGGTATGTTATTAGGAATGAACTTCTATGTTCAAGGTATTGATGGAGAAGTTCCACAGTAATTATTTTAAATAACCTCTCTCTTTAGAGAGAGAGGTTTTAATCTTATTTAAAAAAGGAATTCAGAATGGCTGACTTACATATTTCATTTGATGAATATAGACAAAAAACCGAACAATTAGCTGCTCAAATTTATAAAGATGGTTGGAACTTCAATCAAGTTGTTTGTATTGCAAAAGGAGGAATGAGAGTTGGGGATATTATGGCTCGAATATTTGATGTTCCACTAGCTATACTATCAGTGGAATCTTATAAAGGCGAAGGTGTTAAAAACAAAAGAGGTGCCATCACCTTCTCAAGAGATTTGGCTAAAACTAGTCCTAATATTGGCTCTAAAGTATTAATAGTAGATGATTTAGCTGATTCAGGAATAACATTAAAGAAAAGTATAGAATGGCTTCAACATACATATGGGTTTTATATTGATGAACCAATAAGAACAGGAGTCTTATTTTATAAAGCAGTTTCAAAATTTAAACCCAATTATTATGTAGACTTTTTAGAAGACTCACCTTGGATACATATGCCTTATGAAAAATATGAAACAATGAAACCTGAAGAACTTGTTTAAAATATAGTTGATATTTCTTCTAAGTATTTTTTTTGTTTAGCAAATATTGGTACTGTAGCTTTTTTATCTGGATAACCAACTACTAACAAAACGAACGGTTTTTCGTTACTTGGTCTTTTTAATATTTTATTCAAAAATGTCATCGGGCTTGGTGTATGAGTTAACATAGCTAATCCTGAAAAATGTAAACATGATATTAAAATACCCGTTGCTATACCTACTGATTCTCTAACATAATAATTTTTAACTTTTTGTCTTCCATTCTTAGAAAATTTTTTTTCAAAAATTGCTATTAAATATGGAGCTCTCTCAAGAAAATCTTTATTTGAGTTTGTTCCTAAAGGTTTTAGAGCATCTAACCATTCTTTAGGAGCTTTTGAGTTATAGAATTTCTTTTCTTCCTTTTCAGCCGCAATTCTAATTTTATTTTTTATTATTTTATTTTTAACTACTACAAAATGCCAAGGTTGAAGATTTGCTCCACTAGGTGCAGTTCCTGCGGCAAGTATAGCGTTATTAATTATTTTAATATCAAAAGATTTGTAATTAAAATGTCTTACACTTCTTCTCTGACTAATTGATTTATAAAATTTTTCAGAATTTAATTTCATTTCATTAATGGTTTGAATTGAAAATTCTAATTCTTCAGTTATGTATGAATTTATTTTATGCATTGGTTAGTAATAATAATTGGAATCATATTAATGTCTATATCAATTAGTAATCCATTATATCGTCTTGTTCTAAAAAAAAGAATAGAATTAAATTTATTTTTTCAATCATTATTGAGAATTTTAATTTTTATTTTAAGTATAATAATTATTTTTGGAGGATTATATTTGGAAAGTATAAATTAATACCTTCTTATATTTCTGTCAATTAAAGCAGCCCAAGCATCAATTCCTCCTAAAACATTAACACAAAATGGATAACCTTGAGCCTTAAGCCATTTACAAACTGCTTGGCTTCTTGTGCCTGTATGGCACATTACGAAAACATTTTTTTCTTTATCTAATTCTACATGTCTTTGTGCTATTTCAGATAATTTCATGTGTATTGTACCCTTTATATGTGCGTGATCTCTTTCTGTGTCTTCTCTCACATCAATAATTTGAATTTTACCATTATCTTGTCTTAATTCATTAAGTCTATGAACAGTAATTTCTGAGCTATTATAGAGGTTCATATGCTTATTTTATATATTTAAAATAAATTATCTACTATTTAATTAAATCTCTTTATATGTATTGAAAAAAAAATTTGTTTAATTATCTTATTTGTTTATAAGCGACTCATAATTCATCATGACAAAAAAAATTACATTTTCAGCATTCGGAAGGGACTCTTACTATCACAGAGATTGGTTTAAAAAGAATGGTTTTAAATTTGATAGAAGTTCAAGAAAATGGACAGTTGAAAATCTTCCTATAGATAATGCTGAAGAATTTGCTAGTTACTGTAGAAAATATGGCTTAACTTTTGAAAGGTCAGATAGAATGATAACCGAATTTGATTACGCTGATTATTTGTGGGATGGCAGAAGAGAAGAGTTCATGAAAGAATCAGAGATTTTTAAAATACCACTTCCTAAAAATAAAATATAATATTTGAATAAAAAATACCCTGTAAATAACTTAATTTTATTAATTATCCTTTCAGCAATTTGGGGATCAGCATTTTTTGCCATTAAGGTTGGTTTAACAAGTTTCTCACCAATAGCTGTCGCATCATTAAGATTAATAATTGCATCACTTTTTTTATTATCGCTGTTCTATATACAAAGTAAAAAAATAGTATTTACTAAGGAAGTTCTATTTTTATTAGTTTTAATTGGAATTATAGGTAATTTTATTCCTTTTTTTTTAATAAGTTGGGCAGAGCAATTTATACCTTCTTCTACAGCTGGCATGCTTATGGCAATTGGTCCAATTATAACTTTAATAATGTCGCATTTTTTAACTAAAAATGAAAAATTTTCATTAATGAAATTTATTTCAATTGCAATTGGTTTAGTAGGTGTATTGTTTATATTCAATTTTAATTCTTTGGATAGTCTTCTTACTAACAATTCGATAGAAATTATTGCAAAATTATTAGTTATATTTGCAGCTTTTGGTTATATGTTTTCAAATATAATAGCCTATGAAAAATTAAATGAAATAGATTCATTTTCAATTACAACATTTGCTACAACATTTGGAGCAATTATTTCTATACCTTTTTTTATATATGATATGAGTATTAATAATTTTAATTTTAATTTTAACTATAATTCTATTTATGCTATCGTTTATTTAGGTATTTTTCCAACTGCAATAGCATTTCAATTTAGATATTATATTACTAAGACCTCTGGTCCTGTTTTTTTATCCTATGTGGCTTATCTTATACCTGCATTTGCAGTTATATGGGGATATATTCTTCTTTCAGAAAAAATTGGAATAAACTCGATGATAGGTATTTTTTTAATTTTATTTGGCGTTTATTTAGGTCAAGATAATTTAGTGAATAAAATAACCAAAAAAAACATATAAAATTAATAAAATAACAATTAAAATTGATACATTTTTAAAACTAAAATACTTCATTTAATATTGATCTTTAAGTTTTTTTAGTTCAATATACTCTTATTATGACTGATACAATTAAATATATTTTAGAAGAGAATAAAGCTCCAAAGTTTTGGTATAATATAAATTCAGATTTACCAAGTCCACCACCACCACCTTTACATCCTGGAACAAAACAACCGGCTGGACCAGATGATTTTGCACCTTTGTTCCCAATGAGTTTAATAATGCAAGAGGTATCAACAGAAAGAGAGATTGAAATTCCTGAACCTGTGAGAGAGGTATATAAACAATGGAGGCCTTCACCTTTATTTAGAGCTAGAAGATTAGAGAAGTTCTTAGATACTCCCGCAAAAATTTATTACAAATATGAAGGAGTTAGTCCTACAGGAAGTCATAAACCTAATACGGCAGTTCCTCAGGCTTTTTATAATAAAGAAGAAGGAATAAGTAAGATTTTTACTGAAACTGGAGCAGGGCAATGGGGAAGTTCATTAGCTTTTGCCGGGCAAATATTTGGCATAGATATTGAAGTGTTTATGGTTAAGGTAAGTTTTGATCACAAACCTTACAGAAAATTAATGATGCAAACTTTTGGTGCTAACTGTCATCCAAGCCCTTCATCTTTAACTGATTTTGGTAACAAACTTCTTTCAGAAAATCCTGATAACCCAGGAAGTTTGGGAATAGCAATTTCTGAAGCTATTGAGGCTACTGTTAAAAGTGGTGGTAAGGCTAAATATTCGTTAGGAAGTGTTTTAGGTCATGTTTTGATGCATCAAACAATTAATGGAAATGAAGCAATTATGCAAATGGAGATGGCTGGTGATTACCCAGATATTATTGTAGGTTGTACAGGTGGTGGAAGTAACCTTTCTGGATTATTGTTTCCATTTTTAGGTCAACAATTAAGAGGTGGTCAAAAAATAGATATTATTGGATGTGAGCCTGCCTCATGTCCTTCATTTACAAAAGGGAAATATGCATATGATCATGGAGATATGGCTAAAATGACTCCATTAATTAAAATGCATACTTTAGGATCCGATTTCCTACCCCCTGCAAATCATTCTGGAGGATTAAGATATCATGGAATGTCATATCATTTAAGCCATCTTTATGAGCTTGGTTTAATGAGAGCAAAAGCTTATGCTCAAAAAGATTGTTTTGAAGCTGGTTTAATATTTGCCAAACAAGAAGGTATTATTCCTGCACCTGAAGGTAATCATGCAGTGAAAGGTGCTATAGACGCTGCTCTTGAATGCAAAGAAAAGGGTGAGACTAAAACCATTCTTTTCAATTTATGTGGTCACGGATATTTTGATATGACAGCATATGATGATTATTTAAATGGTAATATGGCAGATGATGTAATAGATGAACAAGGTATTAGTAAATCTATATCTCAAATACCAGAAGTGGCATAAATTTAAGTTTTATTTTTAAATATTTAACTTAAAGGTATTTTCAAATTATGGTTGAAATAAAACCTTTCAAGGGCACACGTCCATTTAATGAAGATGCTATAAATTTAATAGCTCCTTCAACTGATCATTTAAGTATAGAAAATATAGAAATCTTTAGAAAAAATAATTACTGGAATTATTTAAAAATACTTAATCCAGTTGGACAGTTAAAGGAAACTGATACTTTATTAGAAGCTAAGCTTCATTTTAATGAAATGAAAGAAAATGATGTCATCAAAAAAGATAATGATGATCATTATTATGTATATCAAATAAAACTTAAAGGGCATAGTCAAACTGGGTTCTTGTCTCTTGCTAACATAGATGATTTTACAAATGAAAAAATAAAAGCTCATGAAAAAATTTATGAAAATAGGATGAGAGAAAGAGCTGAACAAATGCTAAATATCAAAACTCAAATAGGACCTATATATGTAATCTATCAAGAAAATAAAAATATATCCAATCTTTTAAATTCAATTGTAAATAAGAAACCTGATTATGATTTTGAAAGTTTTGATCAGTCTATTCACAAACTCTGGTGTATTTCAAATAAAGAATTTATTTTAGAATTATCTTCATTCTTCTCAAACCAAATTGATAATTTTTATATTGCTGATGGTCATCATAGAATGGGAGCAATGAAACTAATTAGTGAATTAAAATATAATAAAAATATTAATCAAGATAATTTTATGATAGCCGCATTTTCAAGCAATGAAGCTAAAATATTTGATTATAATAGAGTTGTAAGAGATTTAAATGGTTTGTCTGAAGAAAAATTTTTAGAACTAATATCTGAAAAATTTATAATAAACAGAGAAGATAGGCCATTCAAGCCAATTAAAAATAAGCAGTTTGGAATGTATCATGAAAACAAATGGTATTCTATCGAGTACAAAGAATTATTAAAAAATAATAGTATTATTGATAATCTTGACATTAATATTTTAAATAATTTTATTTTTAAAAAATATTTAAATATTAAAGATGTTAATAATGATGAAAGAATACGTTTTATTGCTGGATGCCATGGTCTTGAGGCTCTTGAAAAAAAAGTTAATGAAAACAAAGATAGTGTGGCATTTTCTATCTTTCCTTCTGACGTAACTGATGTTATGAGTGTCGCAGATAATAAATTAACTATGCCACCTAAATCTACATGGTTTGATCCTAAACCATTGGATGGTTTAGTTGTATATGAATTCGAAAAATAAATATGAATAAACCAAACCACAAACCTGCAAATCCTAATTTTTCAAGTGGTCCAACTGCAAAAAGACCGGGTTGGGATATTTCAGCATTAAAAGGAGCTCTTACTGGTAGATCTCATAGATCTAATGAATGTAAGGCTAAATTAAAAGAAGCAATCGATAAGTCTAAAAAAATATTAGAATTACCAGAAGATTATTTATTAGGAATAATGCCGGGTTCTAACACAGGAGCTTTAGAAGCTGCTATGTGGTGTCTTCTAGGTAAAACCGGTGTTGATATTCTAGCTTGGGAAAATTTTGGTAAAGATTGGGTTATTGATGCAATAAGTCAATTAAAGCTTGAAAACTTAAGTATATTAGAAGAGGATTATGGAAGGCTACCAGATCTTAGTAAAGTAAATTTTAATAATGATGTAATATTTACTTGGAATGGCACTACAGCTGGTGTGAAAATTCCTAATGGTGATTGGATACCAGATGATAGAAAAGGTTTAACTATTTGTGATGCAACTTCCGCAATTTTTGGAATGCCGATTGATTATAACAAATGTGATGTTATTACTTGGTCTTGGCAAAAAATTTTAGGTGGAGAAGCAGCACACGGAATGATTGCTATTTCTCCTAGAGTTGTTGAACGTTTAGAAAGTTATACACCTTCATGGCCTATTCCTAAATTATTTAGAATGGCTGATAATAAAAAATTAATTAAAGGAATTTTTGAAGGTAATACTATTAATACACCATCCATGATTTGTGTTGAAGATATAATAGACTCATTAAATTGGGTTTCTCAAGAGGGTGGTTTAGACTCTTTAATATCTAAATCTCAAAATTCATTAAAAAAAATTAGTGAATGGATTGATCAAAATAATTACTTAACTTTTCTATCTGAGTATAAAGATATGAATTATATTTCTAACACTGGTATAACTTTTAAAATAACGGAGGAATGGTTTACTGTTAAAGAAGAGTCAGAACAAAGATCTGTTATGTCTGAAATATGTAAATTGTTATCTGATAATAATGTTGGGTTAGATTGTAATGGCTACCCAAAAGCACCACCTTCATTTAGAATTTGGGCAGGCGGAACTGTGCAAACATCTGATGTTGAATTATTACTACCGTGGATAGATTGGGCTTATAACGAAATAAAAACTAAACATGCCTAAAATATTAATTTCAGATGCAATGGATAACATTGCATCAGAAATACTTTTAAAAAATAATCTTGATGTTGAGATAAAAACAAACTTAACACCAGAAGAATTAAAAAATATAATCTCAAACTACAATGGCTTAATAGTTAGATCAGCTACTAAGGTTACTGGTGATATAATTGATGCAGCGACAAACTTAAAAATAATTGGTAGAGCGGGAGCAGGAGTAGATAATATAGATGTTGAAACTGCTAAAAGAAAAAATATTATTGTTATGAATACTCCAGGAGGAAATACAAACGCTACTGCTGAACATACTATCGGACTAATTTTTGCATTATTAAGAAAAATACCTTCTGCTAATGAGACTACTCATAAAGGATTATGGGAAAAAAAGAAATTGAAAGGGAACGAGTTAAATGGCAAAACAATTGGAATAGTAGGTTTTGGTAATGTAGGAAAAAGAGTAGCTGAAATCTCTCATGCCTTAGGTTTGAAAGTTCTTATAAATTCATCTTATTTTAATTCTGTAAAAGATAATTTTAAAAACTACTTTTCAAGTGACTTAAAAAATATTTTATCAAATTCTGATATTATTTCTTTTCATTGCAAGCCAAATAAAGATGGAAGCTCAATTATTACAACTGATGAATTTAATTTGATGAAAAAGAGTTGTATATTAATAAATACAGCAAGAGGTAATCTCATTAGTGAAGTTGACCTTATTCAAGCACTTAAAAATAATATAATTAAAGGAGCTGCATTAGATGTTTTTAAAAAAGAACCTCTTGAAGAAAGTGAATTATTTAATTTAGAAAATATAATTTTAACACCACATATAGCTGCTTCTACTGATGAAGCACAAATAGTTGTTGCTGAAATGGTTGCAAATCAGTTCTGTGAATATTTTAAAAATAATAATATTATTAATTCAGTTACTTAATAAAGATTTCTGTCAAGTTTTCTAGATATTTAGAAGGATTTGACAATACGTTTCCATCAAGAATATTAGCTTGATCTAATACAAGATTTGACATTTTTTTATGATCAATCTTAGTTAAATTATTTGATAAATTAACAATCATGGGATGAGTAGGATTAATTTCAAGAATTTTCTTAGATTCAGGTGTTTTCTGATTATGCATTTTCATTAGTTTTTCCATATTAATGTCCATGCCCGTTTCCTCTGCTACTAATAATATTGGACTTTTTGTTAACCTTTCTGAAATTATAACATCTGATAAATTTTCTTTAAGTTCAGTTTTGAGTATATTAATTAAATCATTGATCTTACTATCTATTTTTTTGTCACCTTCTTTTTTATCTTTAGTTTTTTCCCCAACTTTTGAAACATCTATTTTTCCCTTTGTAATTGACTTAAATTCAAGATCTTTAAATTTATTTACATTTTGAATCCAAAATTCGTCGACTGCATCTACCATAAATAGAACTGGGATTTTTTTGTCTACAAAAACTTCTAATTGAGGTGAATTTTTTATGTGCTCTTTATCGGTATTGGCAAAATAGTATATTTCATTTTGATCCTTTGCCATTGTTTTAATATATTCTTCTAAAGATATTTTATTTCCATTTATTGAATTCTCAAATCGAAGTAAAGGAAGTATTTTTTCATGATGATCATTGTGTTCGTATAGACCTTCTTTTAATACTGGGCCAAAATTATTCCAAAAAGTTTCAAATTTTTTCTCTTCTTTTTTTGCTAAATTTTCAATTTCGTTAAGTATTTTATTAGTTAAACCTTTTTTAATTTTAGAAATTATTGGATTATTTTGTAACATTTCTCTACTTATATTTAGAGAAATATCTTGCGAGTCCACTACGCCAGGTATGAATCTTAACCAACTTGGAATGATATCTTCACATTCATCTGTAATAAATACTTTTTGAACATATAGTTTAATCTTATTTTTTCTATCAGCATTAAACAGGTCCATTGGCTGATTAGTAGGAAAATAAACTAAAACTTTATAACTTATTACTCCCTCCGCATTGTAGTGAATTGTTTTAAGAGGTTCATCAAAGTTGAATGAAATATTATTATAGAATTGTTTATAATCTTCTTCTTTAATATCTTTTTTATCTTTTAACC
>MDSV01210197.1_pt1 | contig 10217 bp, 8 predicted proteins | sample 810851 | NCBI WGS metagenome assembly MDSV01 (sample SAMN05326640, study PRJNA326480) | marine metagenome | isolation source: seawater | place: Atlantic Ocean: North East | collected 2012
ACACAAGCAGAACGTTCAACTAGTGCAAAATATGGTGGAACTGGTTTGGGCCTTTCTATTTCAAAACATTTTGCTGAGATGATGGGTGGTGGTGTTGATGTCACAAGTGAAGTCGATAAAGGGAGCACATTCTCAATTTTTGTGCCAAGATCGTCCTCTGATGATGAAACAGAAGAAGTAGATCAAGATGTTGATAATCCGGAAATAAAAGAAGGTGATGATTATATTCTTTTAGTTGATGATGATAAGGCTACCCATGATGTTGTAAAAAGAGCAATTAAAAAAGAGGGTCATGTTGTATTTAGTGCATTTGATGGTGACGAAGGCATGGATCAAGCCAGAAAGAATAAACCAAAATTAATTTTACTTGATGTATTAATGCCAGGAAGAGATGGTTGGTCTGTACTTAAAGAAATTAAAAACGATAAAAATTTAAAAGATGTACCTGTAGTTATTACTTCTGTTTTAAATGAAGAAAGCTTAGCCTCATCATTAGGTGCAGATGATTACATGAAGAAGCCAATTGATCGAACTTTTTTCCTAAATGTAGTGAAGAGGTATATTACTGAAAAAGATCAAAAAGTACTAGTTGTGGATGATGATGAGAATACTAGAGATTTATTGACAAGAATTTTGAACAATGAAGGTTACTTATCGATTGATGCAAAGAATGGAGAAGATGCTTTAGAAAGGGTAAAGGAAAAACCTGATCTTATAGTACTGGACTTAGATATGCCTCGAATGGATGGATTTGAATTCATTGAAAGATCTAGAGAACAAGGCTTATCAATCCCAATTGTGGTGTTTTCTGGAAAAGATATTACAGCAGTTGAAGAAAAAATGTTAAATAAATATACAGAGGGTATAGTCAAAAAAGAATCAAAAGTTAATTCACTTGTAAAAGAAGTTAATCAAATTTTAAAAAGCTCTAAGTAAACTTACCAATTTTTTCCAGCAATCTTTGAATATCCACTGGCTTTGTATCAAAATCATCAGCTCCAGCTTCTAATGCTTTTATTCTGTCAGTTTCAAGAGCGTGCGCAGTAAGAGCAATAATTGGTATTTCTTTTAAATCTGGGTCAGCTTTAGCTTGTGACGTTGCTTGCCAACCATCAAGAACAGGAAGCCCCATGTCCATTAATACCAGATCTGGTTTTGTTGACTTCATCATATCAAGACCTTCCTGACCATCTAAAGCAAATTTTATTTCGAAACCTCTTCGCTCTAAACGCCTACCGAGCATATCTCGATTCATTTCATTATCTTCAACAATTAAAATATAAGCCATAACTTTATTTTAGATTAACCATCATTTAAATAAAATCTATTTCTACCATTCTTTTTAGCTAAATAGAGTCTTTCATCTGCTTTGTTTATTAGGTCAGAAATGCTTGTTGACTCATTAGTTATTGAGGCACCGCCACTAACAGTTACTTGAATATCATTATTATCAACAGTAGTAATTTCTTTCTCAATTATTGCCCTAACTTTTTCACAGATTTCTGAAATATAGTTTTCTGAGCAATTATAAATAATTGCAAGAAACTCTTCTCCGCCTATTCTCCCAAAAATATTAGGATCAGATATTTCACTTTGCACTACATTGCTAACTTTCTTAATAATTTCATCGCCTGCAGCATGACCAAATGTATCATTTACATTTTTAAAGTGATCTATATCAAAAATTATTACGCTAAAGTGTTCTTTTTTCATTTCATTGATCTCTCTAAAGCTTTTTTCTAACTTTTCAAAGACAAATCTCCTATTTGGTACACCAGTCATTTCATCTGTTACTGCTTGATAATGTAATTCATCTAGGAGTTGTTTTTCTCTTTCTCTTAGAGCTTTTCTTTCTAATGTTGCTGCAACTTTAGCTAAAAGAATTGTTGAGTTAAGAGGTTTTGGTAAATATTCATTTGCGCCTAGCTGTAAACATTTAGAAATACTTTCAACATCATCAAAAGAAGAAACCATAATAATTGGAAGCTTATCAAGATCAAAATTCTTTCGAGCTTTAATTAATACTTCTAAGCCATTAACTTCTGGCATTAAAACATCAAGAAGAATTAAGTCATAATGATTTTTATCGATTAACTCTAAGGCCTCTTTTCCAGACATAGCTATTTCAGTCAAAAAACCATAACTCTTTAGTCTCCTCTCAAGGACATCACAGTTAGTTTTATTATCATCAACTATAAGTATTTTTGATTCTTTGATGTCTTCTTTAATTTCAATTTCAAATTCAATTTTTCCTAGAGAACTAAATAAGCTGTCTACACTATCATCTCCAACATCATCCACTTTAAGGCTTCTTTTTCCGTCTTTGAGAAAATCGACAAAATTTGAAATTGCACTTTCTACTTCTTTAGCAAGATTTATTACATATCCAAGATCTACTTTATGATTATCTTCAATATCTTCTGCAAAATCTTCAATTAGTATTTCACTGTAACCAATTATTCCATTAAGCGGTGTTCTTAAATCATGTCTTAAAATTGAAGCTTCTTCATCAGTAGAAATTGTTTTTGATTTTTGTTCAGCAAAATCTTTGAATGCTTCTATAAAATTAATCCGTAAAATCTTTGCTGATTTTTTAATATTCTCAAACTCTTCTTTAATTTCATTATCATAGTTTGAACTAGCTTCTATTATTAAGTTAATGTAATCTGCAATTGCATCTACGGGAGTTGTAAAGTCTTGTTTGATTTGTGTAAGAATTATTTTATCTTTCTTGTCACTCACTATTTAGGTCCTCTAGAGAACATGGTTTATGTAAGTAAAATCCTTGACCTATTTCGCATCCTAAATTTATTGCTTTTTCAATTTGCCAATCTTCCTCTAAACCTTCACAAATAAATTCCATAGCTAAAGAATCAGCCATTAGTTTTGCTATCTGGAATAGACTTTGATTGTGGTTTTCTTGCAGTTCATTGGTAAAACTTTTATCAAGTTTAAGAACATCTACTGGTAAGTCTTTCAAGTATCTTAAAGCAGAGTACCCTGCTCCAAAATCATCAAGCGCAATTGAAACACCTAGATTTTTAATACTTGATAGCCTTAAAGATGCAGTACTAAGATTATTTAACTCTGCAGTTTCAGTTACCTCGATACCAAAGTCTCCTGGTTTTATGCCAACTCGATTAATAAAATCTTTAAAAATTGGTAAGAAGTCTTTATGAAGAATCGTATGCGCTGAAACATTAAAGTACAATGGAATATTCTCTAGCCCTTTTTCTTGGCGTGCATCAAAATATTGTTTGAGAATATCCATTGATGAAATTACAACTAGAGAAAAAACATTTTCGCCCTCTATGTACGGAATAACTTTGTCATTTGGAATAATCCCACCTTTTTCATCAAAAAATCTTACTAATGCCTCGATTCCTTTTAACTCTTTCTCTCCTGTTAATTTGTATTGTTTCTGGTAATACATTCCTATTCGATCATGCTCAAGACAAGATAGAATTGTTCGTAGTGCAAATAGGTTTTCCTTTGATGAAGAAACTATTTCAACTAAATAGTATTTTTCATCATCGACTGGAATAACATGCAGCAATACCCTCATCACAAATTCTTTCTTTCTGAGTGTAATCTTCATAAAAACATCAAATGAATCTGCTATTTCAGAGTCAAATTGTGCTCTTTCTAGATCTTTTTCGTCAATAAATAATAAATTTGGCTTATCATCATCGGATAACGAAAAAATATATTTACTTGCATTATTTAGCCACTTAACTTTTCCTGATGTATCAGTTATAAGAAATGGTCTTTGATGCATAAGCAAAGATTGAGATAAAAATTTTAATTGGTTTTGAGGTTCTGTCATTTTTTAAAAGTATCCTTTCTTATCTCAATCTCTTCATCCACTATTGATGCGAAATCCGGATTAAATGTTGATTTACTTTTGTTCCATATGTCTAAGTTTAATTTGTTATCAATAAAAAGTGTTCCTAATGCTTTTCTCATAGTTTTCCACTCTTCATCATCTAACATTCCCATCTTATGTTGATAGTAATGATTCTCTCTTGCTCGCAAAATTGCAGTCATATGAATTCTTAATGCAACTTCTTCTTCAATCTCAAGATCTTGTTTTTTTATTAATTTCATTTTAGCTTTCATTAATAGTGGATCTAATCCAGCTAAAGTGACTTCTTGATGGGCTTCAGCAATAGATTGTCTTGATGCTGCTTTACCAACTTTGATTTGCGTTCTTATCTGTGCAACTAAAAACCACACACTAAAAATTACAGCTGGGCCTGTTATTATATTCACTACTTTATTTACAAGTTCAATCCAATATTCAAAACCCATTAATTTACTCCAAAGATTGCTTTCAAAATAATAAAGAAAATTATTGATAGAATGGCCCCACCTGGAATCGTCACAAACCATGATGAGATTATCTCTACAACCGATTTATAATTTACTTTATTCCCACTAAAATAACCAATACCCACTACTGCACCAACTAATGTGTGAGTTGTTGAAAGTGGTACACCAGAAATACTTCCAAAAAGAACTACTATAGCTGTAGACATTTCTGCAGCAAAGCCCTTGCTAGGTTTTAATTTAGTAATTTTTTCACCAACTGTTTTTATAACTTTATAACCAAGCGTTAACATCCCCAAAACTATACCAATTGCTCCTGTTAAAAGAACCCATTCAGGTACTACTGACTTAGCTTCGATGGAACCTAAATTTTCTATTGTATTTATAATTGCGGCCATTGGGCCTACAGCATTTGCAACATCATTTGAACCATGAGCAAAAGCTATTGAACATGCAGTGAATATCATTAATACAGCGAATTTTCCTTCAATATCAGGATTTTCAGATGTAGAAACATAATGTGATAAAAGCAGCCTAGAAACCATATAACATATTAAAGCTGCTCCGAAGCTAAGGATAATAATTGCAACCAAAAGATCTGAATTACCAAATGCATTAGTGAGCATTAAGGGAACATCTGTATTTGCTAAGCTTTTATTTAAAGTCATTGCTGAAATTATAAAACCTACTAGACCTGCATAAATTGGTATATATTGTCTGCCAGATTCTAAAGGATTTTTTGATTTAATGATCAATCTTTTTGCTGAAATATAAATTACACCTGAGAGTAAGGCTGCAATAAGAGGTGTAACAATCCATGAAAATGTAATCCCACCGATATAAGTCCAGTTAACTGATCCCCATCCTATATAAAAGACTGAAAAACCAGCGATAGCACCAATAATTGAATGTGTAGTAGATACTGGAAGTCCGAATGTTGTTGCCAAAAGAAGCCATGCACCAGCGGCAAGAAGACTAGACATCATTCCCAATACAAAAATTGATGGATTGTCGGAAAATGTTGTTGGAGCTACAATATTTTCCTTAATTGTTGTTGTAACTTCTGCTCCTGCTAAATAAGCACCAAGGAATTCAAAAATAGCTGCAATGACTAAAGCTTGAGTTAATGTTAATGCCTTACTTCCTACAGAGGTCCCCATAGCATTAGCGACATCATTTGCTCCAATACCATAAGCCATGAAACCACCAAAAATCAGGCTTGTAATAATTATTAAATAAAAGTTATCTATTATGAATTCCATAATTCTCTAAGGTAAGAATAATAGTAACTGATAAACTTAATCGTGCAAGAAACTTTTAAGAACGTCGGATCTTGAAGGATGCCTTAATTTTCTTAATGCTTTAGCTTCAATTTGCCTAATTCTTTCTCTGGTAACATCAAACTGTTTTCCCACCTCTTCAAGAGTATGATCATTGTTCATACCAATACCAAATCGCATTCTTAATACTTTAGCTTCTCTTACTGTTAGTGAAGCCAGAATTTCATCTGTAGAATCTTTTAAACTTCTTATTGAGGCATCATCGATAGGAGAATTAATTGATGTGTCCTCAAGAAAGTCTCCTAAGTTTGAATCTTCGTCATCACCAATTGGAGTTTCCATAGATATAGGCTCTTTAGCTATCTTCATAACCTTTCTCATCTTATCTTCTGGTATATCAAGTCGTTTAGACATTTCTTCAGGAGTAGGCTCTCTCCCAATCTCTTGCATCATTTGTCTTGATAATCTATTTAGTTTGTTGATTGTTTCTATCATATGCACAGGAATTCGAATTGTTCTTGCTTGATCAGCAATTGATCTTGTAATTGCCTGTCTGATCCACCAAGTAGCATAAGTAGAAAACTTATAACCCCTTCTATACTCAAACTTATCAACTGCTTTCATTAATCCTATGTTCCCTTCCTGTATTAGATCTAAAAATTGAAGGCCTCTATTTGTGTATTTTTTTGCGATTGATATAACCAATCTCAGGTTTGCCTCTATCATCTCTTTTTTAGCTCTAAGGAGGCCTCTGTATGCCTTATTAATTCTCTTATTTAATGAGAGAATTTGAGTAACAGGCATTAAGTTATTTTCATCTATCTTAATTAAATCTTTTTGAATTCTAATAAAGGTTGGCTTTATCTTTTCAATCTCTTTCTTTTTAAACCTTTTATCTTTTTCAAGTTTTGGTAAGAGTCTGATATTAATCAGATTTGTTTCTATCAATTCTCTTATTTCTTTATTAGGCACTCCAGCAGATTTTAGGAGTTGTTTTAATTCTTTTTCGAAACCACCTACTAAAAACCTTTTTTCACTTGGTATCTCAACTAAAGTATCAAAAACTTTTGAATTAAACTTAATGTTTTGAAATTCAAGTTTTAACCTATCTAAGGCCTTTTGTCCTTTAGTGTCTAGCTTATTATTACTCAGTGATTTCAAGTACCTGTTATATTCTCTTTTTATAATCCTTATTTTGCTTGCACACTCTTCGAATGATACTGCAGTAACTTCTTCTTCTTCATCTTCAGTCTCATTCTCTACAAATTCCTCTTCTACTACTTCTTCAACCGGATCATCAATCATAAAACCAGAGATCAAATCTTGAGTTTTCTTCTCCCCAATTTTTATTCTGTTAAAAAAGTCGAGGACATATTCTATGCAGAGAGGATATTCTGCACAAAGTGCAAGAACTTCTTTCATTGCGCTTTCAATTCTTTTAGCAATGTCGATTTCTCCAGTTTTTGTTAGCAGATCTACACTTCCCATTTCTCTCATATACATTCGTACTGGATCAGTAGTTCTACCTGACTCTATTTCTGTCTGTGAGAGTGCTGCTACCGCGTCTTCAGCTGCAACATCATCAGTTTCTTCATCCTCTCCAAGCATTAATTCATCTTCATCTGGAGTGTCTTCAAAAACTTTGATTCCCATATCTTTAAGAACTTGGACTATTTCTTCAAAATTATCTGAATCTGTAGAACCATCAGGCAATGTATCAGTAATATCCGCATGAGTAAGATAACCTTGATCCTTTGCAAGCTGTATTAACTGAGCAATTTCATTTGATGCTTTACTTTTTTCTACTGAATTGTTTTTTTCTGCCATGGGTCTCTATATGCTAATTAAAATCTAAAAATCAACTATCTGAGTTTAGAGTTTTTATAAGCTCCTCTTCCTGAACTGAGATATTATCACTCAAATTTAGTAGTTTTTGCAGATTTTCTTTCCTTTGTGCTGTCAATTCGTGTTTTTTGTGTAAATCTTTTAGATATTCTATAAAGAATTTATCAAATTCAAGTCTAATGCTATCAGTTGCTCTATTAAATTCATTTAATGCTTCTTCAGTCGATAAATTAATGTCTATCATCATAGCTTTTGCATACATTGAGTATTCTTTATGAGTTTTTTCCTTTTTAGAAATTGATATTATTATCTCCTTTAGTTCATTCAATGCATCATTTTTATCAGCAATTAAAAATTTTTCAAATGATTCAGCGTCATCTTTAACTATTTCATAAAAATTTTCATATAAATAAATAATAAGACAGGATTGATTGTCAAAATCTAATTTTGCTTTCTTATTCTCAGAAACATTAATAATTTTCTTTCTTGGTGTGTCTTGGGTAAGTAGTAGCTCTTTTTTCATATTCAGCTCTTTTGCAAATTTTTGCAGAAGAGTTTCTTTTAAAGTTTCAGATTTTGTCATTTCTATTATTTTTTTAAAATCAAAAATAATTAACCTGACATCTTCGGGTGAATCCATATTTCTACCTCTTTTAAGAAATTGATAAACAAAAGTTTCTATTACCATTGATCTTTCAACTTTGTTTAAAAAAGCTTCTTGTCCATTTTCTTTTACAAAAGAATCTGGATCTTCACCTTCTGGAAGGAATAAAAATCTTACAGTCTTATCATCGAATACTTGTGCTAAAGAAATTTGTAAAGATCTCCATGCTGCCTTTAATCCAGCCTCATCTGAATCAAAGCAAAAAACTATTTTTCTTTTTAGTTTAAAGAGTTTCTGTAAATGGCTTAAAGAAAATGCAGTCCCCAAAGACGCTACAGAGTTTTCAATCTCATGTTGTGAGAGCATGACTACATCCATATAACCCTCTGTAACTATAAAAAAATCATGCTTATGGTCTTGTTTTGCTGAATGAAAACCATAAAGCTCTCTAGATTTATTAAAAAATTTACTTTCTTTAGAATTGAGATATTTAGGCATAGAATCATCTATAGTTCTTCCTCCAAAACCAATAATCTTTCCAGTAGAATTTTTAATTGGAAACATCAATCTATTTCTAAAAAAAGGGTATAGTCCTTTTTCATTTTTGAGAAAGTTTCCACTTTTTAAGAGAGTAGCTTCACTAAATTGGTTTAATAACGTTTTTTTTAATTCTTGCTGATTAAAATCAGCAAATCCAATCAAAAACTTTTTTGCTGTACTTCCAGATAAACCTCTTTCTTTTAAGTACTCAACTACATGTTTATTTTTCTTTTCTTTTAAAGCTGAAAGGTAGTGATCAGCAATAAGCTGATTAAGTTGATAAATGTTTGAATAATCTTCTGTATTAGACTTAGATTCTCTTGGAACCGTGACATTATTTATTTCTGCTAACTTCTCAACTGCCTCTACAAAACTTAATCCCTCATATTCTTGAATGAATGTAAGAACATTGCCGCCTTTTCCACAGCCAAAGCAATGATATATCGATTTTTGCGGGCTTACTGTAAATGATCCAGTTTTCTCTTCATGAAATGGACATTTACAAACATAATTATTTCCTTTTTTATTTAGATCTAAATAAGCACTTAATACTGAAACAATATCTGAATCAGTGACAAGTCTATCTATAAAATCTCGTGGTATTAAATTAGGCACTTTTATTATTAAACCATTCTTCAAATATCAATGTAGCAGAATATGAATCATAATCTTGCTTCTTTTTCTCTTTACTTACAGCTTGACTTGTAAAATCTTCATTTACTTCTGTGATACTGATCTTATACCTGTCTTCAAAGCTTTTGTAAAAATTTCTGTATGCTTCTTTAAAATCTTCTTTCATTTCTCTAGGCTTGCCAATAATGCAAAAATTAGGGAGCCATTCATTAATCACATTATCTAGATTATTAAACAAATAGTCATCATTCTTCAATACTGGTAGTGGAGAGCTTTGTCCCGTATAAGTTTCCGCAATACATACTCCAATTTTTTTAGTCCCGAAGTCTAAGCTAATTACTACGTTCGCCTGTTTACTCAAATCTAGCCCTCTATGAGATTGTCCCAGAAAAGTTCTCCAGGATTTATATCTGATCCTTTATGGATTTCTTGTAAGCATGTAGGAGAAGTAAGATTAATCTCTGATAGCTTGTCTCCCAACATGTCAGCTCCAGCAAAATAAATTTTATTTTCTTTTAAAAAAGGAATAATTTTTGAAGCTATCTTCTTATCTAAATCTGTAATATCTTCTACTTTTGATGTAGCTCCAACGGCAAGGTTACCCCGGAAATCACTATGTGAAGCTAGTCGAATAAGTTTCTTTGGTAATAATTCGTAATTAATGAAAGTAAGTCTATTGTCGCCATCTACTGCAGCATCGACAAATTCTTGCGCAATGATATGCTTCCTACCTCCTTGTGTGATAGTCTCCCAAATAACATTAAGATTCTTATCGTCTTTATTAACAAAAAATATAGATTTACCTCCCATACCATCGAGTGGCTTAAGCACTACTTTCTTAAAACCTTGATTAAAAATAGTTTTAATCTCTTCTAATGAATTAGTAACTTTTGTATAGGGTATTAATTCTGGAAAATTAAGAATTATAAGTTTTTCATTATTTTCTCTTAAAGATTTTGCTGAATTAATACAATCTACTCCTGATA
>MDSV01230125.1_pt1 | contig 10217 bp, 10 predicted proteins | sample 810851 | NCBI WGS metagenome assembly MDSV01 (sample SAMN05326640, study PRJNA326480) | marine metagenome | isolation source: seawater | place: Atlantic Ocean: North East | collected 2012
ATGATGAAGTTACTTTCGACGTAGCTGAAGGACGTAAAGGTCCTAATGCTGTTGACGTTAGGTTAGCATAAAATATTTTTTTCTTGATTACAAAAGGCTATCATTAGATAGCCTTTTTTTGTTTGCGAAATAACTCATTTTAATAATCAAGACTGAAAAAAAATAACTCTTATCCAAGCTAAACACATGATATTTCACCAGAGCAGGAATCACTTGAAGCCCCAGTTACTGATGATAAAATATTAGTTTTATTATTAATACGTAAATACCCTAACAACCCAAAAATTATCGCTTCTTTAAAATCAATTATTTCATTTGAAGGAACAATAATATTACAGTCCGAGAATTTTTCAATACAATTCATTAAAAATAAATTTTTAACTCCTCCTCCTGTAAATAAGGCCTTCTTTGATCTACCTCCAACTAAATAACTTCCAATCACCTTACCTATATGTTCATAATAGGTTCTTAATTTATCTTCAACAGCCGATTCATAATCATCAAGTATGGGGATAAAATCTCTTTCTATATCTTCTATTCCTAAACTTTTACCCTCAGTATAGTAAGACCAAGTTTCCAATTTCTGCAGTAAATCATCTTTTATATTGCCCTTTTTTCCGAAGCCACCATTTTCATCATATTCCGCACCAAGCTTCAATGAAAAAATATTAGAAACAATATTGCAAGGAGAGATATCTTTTGCTATTCTTTGATTTTCATGAAATGTGCTATAATTTGATATTCCACCAAGATTTACACAATAATCATATTCTGAAAATAACAAATCATCTCCCACGGGAACCAAAGGAGCTCCTTGCCCACCTTTTAAAACATCTAATCTTCTAAAATCTCCTACGGTTTTAATCCCTGTAGTTAGAGCGATTCTGTTTAAATCTCCAATCTGCAAAGTAATTCCATTTGCGGGTTGATGAAAAATTGTATGCCCATGGGAAGAAATTAAATCAGGCTTTTCTTTTCCTTTTAAAAAATCAACAGCTAACTGCCCTAGTAAATCACCAAAATTAACATGTAAATCTGACAACTCCTTTTTTGATAATTTACGAGCATATCTTAAGAGTGAAACCCATTCATCCGAATATTTATACGTAAAAGCCGAGAGGAGTTTATATTTTTTACCTCCGTCAAAAAAACGAACTAAAGCTAAATCTAACCCATCCAAACTCGTTCCAGACATTAAACCCAAAACTACCATACACCTTTATAGATAAAATATTTTGTGAAACATATATTTATAAAAGAGTCATTATATATAATTTCTAATATCAACAATCATCATTCCAGCTTTCGATGCCGCTACTATACCAGGATCACCATCTTCAAAAACAACGCAATCCTTTGGATCAACCCCCATTTCAAAAGCCGCTTTTATAAAAGTTTCAGGATCTGGTTTATATTTTTTAACATCATCGCAGGTAACGACCGAATCAAAAAAATCTTTAAAACCAATTGCGTTTAGAGTTAATTCCACAGTATTCTTCTGCCCTCCACTACCAATAGCCATTGGCACCTTACCTTTATAAGATTTAGCAAGTTCTGAAACAATAGGCAGCGGTTTCACCAATTGAATAAATTCTAAAAACGCTTGTTCTTTTTGTCGACCTAATTGATCACCATCAACTCCCTTAATTTGTAGTTTGTCAATCAAATTCCTAAATACCTCAAGAGTGGGCTTACCTGCTTCTTGATAAAAATAATCCTTTGGAAAATCAAAACCATTTTTATTACAAACTACCTGACAGGCTTTATAATGAATAGGCATTGTATCTGCCAAAGTTCCATCTAAGTCAAAAATAAAAGCTTTGAAATCAGAAGGAAGTTCAATCATAATTAAAATGCGAAATATTGGTTAGTTAATTTAGGAATAAGTCTTCGTTTTACGTAAACATCTGCTTTCGAATATGCATCTATTGATGCTTTAGAACGACTTAACTGCAATCCTTTTGTTGGGGGAATTACTTCAGAAAATACGATTTCACCGTTACTTATCTTAACGACTTCAACATTACCTGTTAACTCAACTTGGTAAGTTCCTCGATTACTTCCTAATATTTTTGTATTAGAATTGATTAAAAGAATTAAATCAGCTTCTTTTTGAGCGTTAACAACCTGCAATCCTCTTGAGTTTAAAACCTGTTTTACCGTTGGTAAAAATGATGGTGATTTTGTCTTTCCAAATTCTTTTTCATTAGATTTCACAAAAACCCTCGGTGGTCTTACCTTAAGCTTAATTTTGACTGTTTTAGCCGGAATATAGTTAAGCAGTTTAAGTATTGTTCTATCCTTAGTTTGATTAGCCGTTAATTCTTCAAAATCCAAGGTAGCTATAATGAACTGTTCTTGCTGACTTTGTTTTATTTTACCAATCGACACTTCTGCTCTACCCAGAGCATTAGAATGTATTTTATAATTTTTAAAAAAGACTGCTTTATACTGACACTTAAGTGGAATTTGAGACAACAATACACCTTCTTTATTTTGCACAAGAAAGTAAATATCATCTTCTTTTAAATAATCGCCTATTACAATAGAGACTTCTGGCAATGAGGGTCGCAATATAATTTCATCAACCATCTCTTGCGTATAACTCATTACCTCTGTTGCAAAATGAACCTCTTTGCCATCAACTAATGTTTTTAAGGGCTGATCTAAGTATTCACTTACGCTTTCAAGAGACTTTATACTTAAAACAAAGGCTTCATGATAGTTATTCTGATTATGATTCTCTTTTGACCTTCGGAAGTAATCCTTACCCATAGCCAAAGCCTTTTCTATTCTATCTTTTTTAATTTGAGCATATTTGGACTTTAATAATCGATAATACACCCAATATTGGGTGTCATTTTCCCACGTACCGACCAATTCGTAGCCTTCTATATTCTCAGTAGATTTAATTTTTATTTTTTGTTCATACTCTTGATTAAAAGCTCCCCCTGTTTCAAGGGTTTTCAAAACAGACTCACCCGATATATTTACTGAAATCTCACTTGCTAGATTCTCTAGAGCTCCTCTTTTCGCTTTATCTCTAAAATCAACCCCTATTTTGTCAACACTATAAACTCCAATATAATAATCCGGATGAACAGGTGTTGACTGAACCCAATTTGGAGTAGTTTTTCCCTGTGAAAAAGGAGCTTTAAGAGGTTTGCATCCTAAAAAAAGGAAAGAAGTAATAAGGTACAAGAAATACTTTCTCATTATTTTTCTGGATTAAAGTCAAATACTTTCTTAGCTACTGAGGAACCTATAGACTTTAATGCATCCATACGTAATTCAGAAGAAGCTCTCATATTTTTATTTGCTGTGAAATCACTTCTAAAATTATTCACCCTATTCCTAGCTGTATAAACCCTATCACTTGAAGAATCCTGAAATCTTAAATTCCATGTACCCGGATATAAATTATTATAATTACCTGCATATGTGCTATAATTGACTTCACTTCTAAACAGTTCTTCTTCTATTCCTGAATCTAAAACTTCGCCTGTTTCCGTTGAAACTAAAATGTACTGAAAAGATGCACTTACTTGAGTATATCCCTCATAATTATTATAATAAACCTTATCATACACATATTTAGTTTCTGTTCTTTTAGTCTCCTTGTTATAATACTTTTCGGATCGTCTTTTGTAAGCTTTCTCTTTTCTTGCCTTTGGAGAACGAATTTCACTCTTTACAGATAATAGTTTTCCACTTAAAATAGCCTTAGCTCCCAATATTTGTCCCGTTTTTACAGCACCGCTACCTTCGACCCAACCATTCATAGCTAAATATTGTTCATCCAGTACCTTGTCCATATGAGTTCTGTCCAAAACTTTCAAAAACGGTCCCTTTTTAGACAACAAATCACTAATAACGTTAGCCTCTGTAATTGCAGCGGCACCCCTATCTCCTGAATAGTTTTTAAATTTAAGAACTGCAACGGGATATTCCGATAACTCTAAAGCCTCATTAAGCTTGAATTGAGCATCTTTATAGGACGAATTTTTTCCAACAACCTTCTTGAACTCAAAATAAGCAGACCGATTCTTTCCTAAATCAAGAAACTCGTTACCTTTTCTATAAGGCGGTTCTAATTGAGCAATCTCTTTTAACTTTTCTAAATCACCTTCCTTATAGGTAGGTTCAATTTTTTGAATCTCAAGAAACACAGCCTCAGCTCCTTCAAACTGTTCTTCACTCATTAATCTATTAGCAAGTTCAAATTCCTCCTCTAAGAATTTATTCTTTGCGTCTAAATAATCTTCTATCAAATTACTTGGCAAATTAAATTCAACGTTATAATTAGATGTCTTTTTCTTGAAATTTTGAATATCTATATAAGTATAAACTGCAGATTTATAATTATTAGAATTATACTCTTTAAAAAATTTAGATTGATAATTGGAAATCACTTCTGAACCACTTTTTCTCAATCCGATTTGAGCTTCGACGTTAGAACGGTCACGATTTAAGGCCTGAATATAATATTCAATAGCTTCTTTATGAATTCCAGCAGCAGCAAGTTTGGTAGCCTTCTTTGTATATGCTTTTGAACCATTACAAGAAGCTAAAAGCACTGTTATTAAGAAAATAAACAATTTCCCTTTTTGCAGAAATACCCTCATAACTCTTAATTTAATTTCTTTTTATATAATTCGCAACAACAAACTCTATTCCAAATAATATATAGCCTGCTTATCAAAGATATAAATCTCTTTGAATTGTCCATAAGAAGTTAAATTTTGTTATTGCCTATAGATTCATAGAGTTTGAATAAATATACTTTTATCTTTGGGGGACATTATGAGATTTTGTATTATTTTTTTTATCACACTATTGATACTTTCATGCACTGAATTTAGTATTCAAGAATTAAGTGACCAAAAAAATAGTAATCAGATATTATTAGACTCTATTAATTATAAAGAAGTTGTAATTCCAGAATCAGAAGCTCGAAGTATAAACGAATTTTTTGAAAGTTTTGTTTCGAAAAGAAGATTTAACGGTCATATTATTGTTGCAAAAAAAGGAAAAATAGTATTTGATACTACTACAGGATTCGCAAACATAAGAAAGCATATAAAACTTAAAGAAAATTCAGTTATCCAGCTTGCCAGTATTACAAAACCGATAACCGCAACAGTCATCTTACAATTACTTGAAGAAAAAAAGCTTAACCTTAAAGACACAATAACTAAATACCTTGCTAATCTTCCGGATTATTATAAAAAAATAACGATTAAGCAATTGCTTACTCATAGGTCAGGACTATCTCCATACCCGTATTATTGTCACGACATGATTGACGACAAAAGCAATTTAATAGACAACGATACAGTTCTTTGTGTTATTGACTTCCATAATCCTAAACCCTATTATACTCCAGGAAAAAAATACAACTACTGCAATACGAACTACATGCTTTTAGCATCGATAATTGAACATATTGAACAGGAGCGATATGTTGATGTCATCGATAAAAGAATCGTTCAAAAATGCAATATGAAAAATAGTTTTGTACTAGATGCAAAAAAAAACAAGCAACCTCCTAATTTAACACTTGGCCATACAAATTCGAATAAAACTTTCGAACTTGACTACTTAGATGGGGTAGTTGGAGATAAAGGATTTTTCTCTAACGCGAAAGACATGCTTCAATTTGACAGAATGTTATCAAAAGGTAGAATAATAAGTGATTCAACAGCAAATATAGCCTATACTCCTCAAAATAAATTTAAAAACAATAAGTCCTATGGACTTGGCTGGCGTATAAAAATGCATAATAGATTAGGGAAAATCATTTATCATTCGGGCTGGTGGCATGGTAATAGGAACATATATATTAAAATCCCAAAAAATGATTACACAATAATTATTTTAAGTAATTCAATTCAAGGATCAGCTTATAACCTAAGCTACCTCCTTGATGAATTTGATTTTCCAAAAATTTAATTACGATGTAAAGTTAAAAACAGGATAACTATTTACCCTTTTTAACTTGCTAGTTCATCCAATTATCAGCCTGAAGAGCAGACTTAAAAACCTTTGTAGGCTTCTTATGATTAAAAGAATTCTCCATCACCCTTCCTATAATATCTGTTTTCTCGTTATTAACTAAAATAGCTTTATGACTAGAAAACATCTCCAACTTTTGATTAAGCAAACTTAAACCTTCCAAAGTTGCTCCTTCAACCCCTTCTAAATTAAGTAAACTTGATCTGTTTTTCATACCATTAATTTCACTGTATTCATCAAACAGTTGGATAACCAAATCAGTATTAATAACTGTATCCTCCTCAAAAGAAAAATTAACTATTCCGTCTTCTTCCCATAATGTAACATCAGAAGTGACTAATCTTTGATCTTGTGTTGTTTTAATTGCTTCCATACGTCAAAGATGGTCAACATTAAGAACGAAAAAAATTAAACTATTTCATTAAAATACATAAAACCGAAACCAATAAACACTATCAAAACACTAAAAAACAAGCAGTTACACATTTATTAAATACAAAAAAAGCCACTCAAATGAGTGGCTTTTTTATTAAATTTTTTATTTTTTTTATCCTCCAAAGTCATCAAAAGCAACATTTTCAGGAGGAATACCCCAATCATCTGTCATTTTAATAACCGCTTGATTCATCATAGGCGGACCACAAAAGTAGAATTCAATATCTTCAGGGGCATCATGAGCTTTTAATTGATGGTCAATTACAGCGTTATGAACAAATCCTAAGAAACCATCACCTTCATCGTCTAAACTTTTCTTTTCCTTCCAATTGTCAGACTCTTCTGGCTCAGATAATACAATATGAAATTTGAAATTTGGAAATTCACGTTCAATTTGGCGGAAATCTTCTTCGTAAAACAACTCTTTCTTTGATCGGCCACCATACCAGTAAGTAACTTTTCTTCCTGTTTTCAGAGTGTGGAATAAATGAAATAAATGAGACCGCATAGGGGCCATTCCAGCTCCTCCTCCAATATATATCATTTCAGCTTCTGTCTCTTTAATAAAAAACTCACCATAAGGGCCAGAAATTGTAACTACATCACCTACTTTTCTTGAAAACACGAAAGACGAACATATTCCAGGATTAACATCCATCCAATTATTTTTTTCTCTATCCCAAGGCGGAGTGGCAATACGTATAGTTAGCATTACAATGTTACCTTCAGCCGGATGATTCGCCATTGAGTAAGCTCTAAAACAGGATTCCGGATTTACCATTTTTAAACTCCATAATCCAAATCTATCCCAATCAGCTTTAAACTTGTCTGGACCTAATGGATCAGAAGGATCTGGTTCAATATTTATATCTTTTTGAAAATCTACTGTCAATTCAGGAACATCTACCTGAATGTATCCTCCTGCCTGAAAATCTAAAGTTTCTCCTTCCGGAAGCTTTACTGTAAAAGCTTTAATAAAAGTTGCAACGTTGTAATTAGAAATAACTTCACAATCCCATTTTTTGATTCCAAATATTTCAGCAGGAATTTCAACCTCCATATCTTGCTTAACCTTAACCTGGCATCCTAATCTATAATTTTCAGCTATGTGCTTTCTGGAAAAATATGGCTTTTCAGTTGGTAAAATTTCTCCTCCACCAGAATGCACTTGACATTCGCACATAGCACAAGTTCCACCACCTCCGCATGCAGATGGTAGGAAAATTTTATTACTACCGAGAGTTGACAGTAAAGTGCTACCTGCATCTGTCTCAATAACTCTCTCTCCATTCACCGTAATCTTCACCTTACCCGATGGAGATAATTTTGATTTTGCAAATAGAAGTAGTGCAACTAATAATAATACTACTATCAAGAAAACTACTACGCTTATAATTATAGTCATATCTATTGAATAAAATTTTTGTTACTTAACTATTAAAGTTCAATTCCTAAAAAAGCCATGAATGCTATTCCCATTAAACCTGTTATAATAAAAGTGATTCCCAATCCTCTCAAAGGAGCAGGAACATTGGAATAACGAATTTTTTCTCTAATCGCTGCTAAGGCAACAATTGCAATCCACCAACCTATACCAGAACCGAAAGCAAAAGCAGTTGCTTCACCAATTGATCCATATTGTCTTTCTTGCATAAACAAGGCTCCACCGAGTATAGAACAATTTACTGCTATAAGAGGCAAAAAAATTCCTAATGCACCATACAAAGCTGGAGCAAACTTTTCCACAATCATTTCTACTAGCTGAACGATAGATGCTACTACAGCAATGAACATTATAAACGAAAGAAAGGATAAATCCATCGTTTCGCTTCCGTTAATACCATATTCTGGATCGAGCCAAACCAATGCTCCTTCTGCTAAAACATAATTTTCTAAAAGATAATTAACAGGGACTGTTACACATAAAACAAAAATTACAGCAGCTCCCAATCCGGATGCTGTTTTCACCGACTTTGATACAGCCAAATAAGAACACATACCCAAAAAGTAGGCAAAGATCATATTGTCAACGAATATACTTTTAACAATTATGTTTATATAATCTAACATATTTCTAAATTTTCTCGATTACCAATTATTATTTAATTCTCTTCAATTAATTTTCTGTTTTTAGCTCTTTGAACCCAAATAATTCCTGCAACTAAAAACAAGGCAATAGGCGATAATAACATTAAGCCATTGTGCTCATAAAAGCCCCCGTTATCAATCATCCAAGATTCAGGAATAAATCCATCTAATCCAAACATTGTTAAAGAACCTGACCCGAAAATTTCACGAACAAAACCAACAACGAGAAGAATCCATGTATATCCAAAGGCATTACCTACGGCATCAAAGAAAGCTGGGCCAGGTTTATTCCCTAGAGCAAAAGCTTCCAATCTCCCCATAATGATACAGTTGGTTATTATTAAACCTACAAAAACAGATAATTGTTTAGATACTTCGTATACATATGCTTTAAGAATTTGATCTACGGTAATTACCAATGTTGCAACAATAACCAATTGAACAATAATTCTTATTTTATCGGGAATCATATTTCTAATTAAGGATACAATTACATTCGCCATGATTAAAACGAATAAAACTGACATAGACATTACAAATGCGTTTTCTAACATTATGGTTATGGCCAATGCGGAACATATACCCAATACCTGAATTGAAACCGGGTTAGAATCGTTTAATGGATCCTTTATCAATTTCATGTTTTTTTTAGAAAACAATGATTCTCTTTTTGTACTCATTGTGTTTTATTTAAAACTTTAGTAATTCTTTTTTACTTAATCTTTTCCCAAGCCTTCATGTAAGGCTTAAAGGCGCTTTTCAGCATTGCTGAAACGCCATTAGAAGTTATCGTTGCACCTGCGATAGCATCAACTTGATGATCCGGCTCCTTAAGACCTCCTTTTACAACCTTTATCCCCATATATTTATCCTTTTTCATCACCATTTTTGGCGTATCTGTAAACATATTTTGAAAAGAACTCTCTGTTATTTTTGCTCCTAAACCAGGTGTTTCAGACTTATGATCAAAAACGATTCCAGAAATTGTATTTTGGTCTGCTCCTAAGGCAGCAAACCCCCATACTGGACCCCACAGCCCGTTACCAGCCATAGGAATCACATAACTAGTATCGTTTCCATTTACACAAGTAAATACGGGATATCTACGAATCTTTGGTTCGTTTTTTGTAGCTTTAAACTCTTTCACAATGTCAATTGAAAAAGCATTCTCCCCATCAATAGGTTCACCATTAAAATTGTACACAACACTAGTGACTGATTTCTCGAATATTTTCTCAATTTCTGACTTTTTGAGACTCTTTAAACTATCTATGGATGCAAATCCTGCAGCAGAAAGTATAAATTGCCTTTTCTCATTAGCAACATTAGCTTGCTGTGGTTCTTTTAACTGCGTTGCTAAAAAAGCTAATAGTGCGCCACATATACAAACTAAAACTACAGCGAAACTTACTGTATAACTTGTAGTATTTTTATTAATTGCCATTTTAAATTAATTAATGATTTCCGGTTTGTAATTTCAATCTACTTAAACGTTGCTTAATATTCCCCTGTATTACGTAGTGATCTATTAAGGGAGCCATAACATTCATGAATAGGATAGCTAACATCATACCCTCAGGGTAAGCAGGATTAAACACCCTGATCATGATACAGAATAATCCAATAAAAAATCCATAGATAACCTTGCCAACTTCAGTTTGTGCAGCTGAAACAGGATC
>MDSV01220710.1_pt1 | contig 10216 bp, 9 predicted proteins | sample 810851 | NCBI WGS metagenome assembly MDSV01 (sample SAMN05326640, study PRJNA326480) | marine metagenome | isolation source: seawater | place: Atlantic Ocean: North East | collected 2012
GAAATTTTTAATATTTATTGTCATTATTGCTGTTTAATTTAAATTAATAATACATATATAGTTTTATAATGAATTTATTTACAAGAACTTTAAGTAAAATATTTAAAAGCTCTAATCAACAAGAATTAGACAAAATTCAAAAAATTATATTATCTATTAATAACATAGAAAGCGAAATTATGTCCTTAACTGAGGCAGATTTTAAAGAAAAGACATTTAATTTTAAAAAAAATGCTCAAAATGGATCTTTAAGTATTGAAGAAATTATACCTGAGGCCTTTGCTTTAGTAAGAGAAGCTGCAAAAAGAACTTTAGGTGAAAGACATTATGACGTTCAACTAGCTGGTGGTTTAATTCTCCATAAGGGAAAAATAGCTGAGATGAAAACTGGAGAAGGCAAAACTCTTGTTTCGACATTACCTGCTTATTTGAATTCTTTGAAGGGAGAAGGTGTGCACATAGTAACCGTAAATGATTATTTAGCTAAGAGAGACTCGGAGTGGATGGGTAAAGTTTTTAATTATCTGGGAGTATCCACTGGATGTATAACAAATGATATTGATGATAATGAGAGAAAAAAAAATTATAACTATGATATTACTTACGCTACAAATAATGAGCTAGGTTTTGATTATTTAAGAGATAACATGAAGTATGAACTTGGAGAAATGGTTCAGCGTAATCATAATTTTTGTATAGTTGATGAGGTAGATAGTATTCTTATTGACGAGTCAAGAACTCCATTAATAATATCAGGCAAGCTCGAGGACAAAACTACTCTTTATTTAACTTCGAACGAACTTATTAAACAGCTTCAAAAAAAAGATTTTGAATTAGACGAAAAGAATAAAAATGCAATACTTACAGATTTGGGAATTGATAAAATTGAAAAACTTGCAACACAAAGAAATATATTAAAAAATAACAATTTTTATGATCCTGCCAATTTAGATCTTGTTCATCATATTAATCAGGCCCTTAAAGCTAATTTACTTTTCAAAAAAGATACAGATTACATTTTAAGAGATGGTAAAGTGCAAATCATAGACGAGTTTACTGGTAGAGTTTTGGATGGAAGGAGATTTTCTGATGGACTACATCAAGCTATTGAGGCAAAAGAGAATGTTAAGGTAGAAGAAGAAAATCAAACATTAGCCTCTATTACTTATCAAAATTATTTCCGACTGTACAAAAAATTAGCTGGCATGACTGGTACTGCTATAACTGAAGCTGAAGAATTTTATGACATATATAAATTAAATGTTGTTTCTATTCCAACAAATAAAAAAATGTTGCGAAAAGATTTTAATGATCAAATTTATAGAACAGAAAAAGAGAAATATAATGCTATTACAAATAAAATTATAGAGTGTAATAAAAAAGGCCAGCCAGTTTTGGTAGGAACAACGAGTATTCAAAAATCAGAAAAGATATCAACTTATCTTGATAATAAAAGAATCAAACACAATGTCCTAAATGCAAAACAACATGAAAAGGAAGCTCGAATAATAGCAGAGGCGGGTAAAGTCGGAACTGTAACAATAGCTACCAACATGGCAGGGCGAGGCACAGACATTAAGCTTGGGGGAAATAAAGATTTTATATTTGACGGAAAAAAAGAGAATGAAAATGAAGTAAAAAAAAATGAAGATAAGGTAAAGAGTCATGGAGGATTATGTATTATCGGAACTGAACGCCACGAAAGTAGAAGAATAGATAACCAATTAAGAGGTAGAGCTGGAAGACAGGGTGATCCAGGTAGCACTATATTTTTTATAAGTTTACAAGATGAATTAATGAGAATTTTTGGAGGAGACTCAATTGATGGGATGCTTAAAAAACTAGGATTAAAAGAAAACGAATCAATTGACCATCCCTGGATAAATAAGGCAATGGAAAGAGCCCAAAAGAAAGTTGAAAGTAGAAACTTCGATATAAGAAAAACACTTATTAAGTTTGATGATGTGATGAACGATCAGAGACAAGTCATATTTTCACAAAGAATGAAAATTCTTAAAGAGGTTAATATAAATGGAATTTTAAAAGATTTTTTTGATGAAATATTACTAATCTTAAATAATTCAAGATCAAATTATCAAAAATCGTATGACGAAAAAAGTTACCTAACTGAAGTAAAAAATATAACTGGAAATTCTATAAATGACTCTCAGCTTTTAGACTATGGAAAGCTTGAAAAGAATAAATTTAATGAAAAAATTAAAGAATTATATTCAAATAAAAAAAAGTCTAGAATTGAAATTCTTGGGGAAGATCAAAATAACAGTTTAGAAAAGAAAATTTTTTTACAAATAATTGATTTTTCATGGAGGTCACACTTACAATATTTAGAGCAACTAAGACAAGTCATTGGGCTACGGCAGTATGGTCAAAAAGATCCTCTTTCTGAGTTTAAGAAAGAAGCTTTTGTACTATTTGAAGAATTGCTGTCAAAAATTAAAAACGATTTAATAAAGTTTCTTTTAAATCTGAATATTGTCATCTCTAACAAAGAGGACAATAAAGAAAAAACTATAGAAAAAAAATTAAATAAAAAAGGAAAAATAAAAAGGTGGTAGAAATTAAAAGAGAACTTGTGTTTTAAAAAAAATTTAATTACTAGATTTTTTTAAATGCATTGAGAGCTTTTTCTCTAGCTGCTTCGTGATTAACTATAGGAAAAGGGTAATCTTTTCCTAATTTAAAATTATTATCTTCTTTTATTTCCCAAGGCTTATGAATATATTTTTTTTCAACTTTTTTTAGTTCAGGAATCCAGTTTTTCACATAATCACCCTCTTTATCAAATTTTTCTCCCTGCAAGATTGGATTAAATATTCTAAAATATGGAGCAGCATCCGCCCCTGAACCAGCAACCCATTGCCATCCTGCAACATTATTTGCTGGGCTATAATCTAACAAACAATTCTTAAAGTATTTTTCACCTTCCCTCCAGTCTATTAACAAATGTTTAACTAAAAAAGATCCAACGATCATTCTTACTCTGTTATGCATCCATCCTGTTGAATAGAGTTGTCTCATACCAGCATCAACAATTGGGTATCCGGTCAAGCCTTTCTTCCAAGCTATTAAAAATTTTAAATTTTTTTCCCACGGAAATTTATCAAATTTTTTTGAGTAATTATTTTTAATCATATGAGGAAAATGATTAATCAGCGAGTGATTGAATTCACGCCATCCAATCTCAGCCAAAAATTTTGATGTTCCTAGTGATTTTGTTCTATTTTTTTTACACTCATTCCAAATTGTCTCAACGTGTATCTGACCGAACTTAATAAAGGGTGACAATTTTGATGTACCAATTATATTTGGGAAATTTCTTCCTTCTGAATAATGTACAATTTTATTTTTAATAAAATCACGTAGAATTTTCAAAGCGCTTTCTTCACTTGGTAACCACATATCCTCAAAATTTTTAAACCAATTTTTTTTTGGTAGTATTGTTTCGGGATTAATACAATCTTTAAAATATTCTTTTACCTTTATACATTTTTTTATTACTTTTTCCTTTGGTGGAATTTTTTCAAAATAATGTTTCTCAGCGTTTCTCCAGAATGGCGTAAATACTTTAAATGGATTGCCATCATTCTTCTTAATTTCGTTTACTTCATTTAAAATATTGCCTTTACAAATTTTAAATTGAATATTCCTAGTTTTAAAATTTTCTAAAAGATGCTCATCAAATTTTAAAAAATCAGGTTCATAAACTTTATTCCAATATATTGAAAAATCATCTTTTTTAGACAATCTATTAAAAAAAACTTTGAAAGAATCAGTTTCAATAATCTCAAGATTTATATTAAAATTATTTAAATTTTTTTTGAAATTTATAAGAGATTTACATAACCACCATTTTTGAGCTTCCCGGTTTTTAAAAACATGTTTTTTATACAAATAAAAAACTACTACTTCATCGTGATTTTTGGTTGCCTCTATAAGTCCATTATTTTTTGTTATCCTGAAATCGTCTCGAAGCCAGAATAGACCAATTTTTTTATTCATAAATTAATTATAAATAACAGATTAAGTTTTTCATTTCGATGTGTAAAACTGGTTAATGGTGGCCTTGGTAAGAATCGCACTTACGACACATACCTTTTCAGGGTACTGCTCTACTACTGAGCTACAAGGCCATAAATTTCAGAACCTTAAGGTTCTACATTAATTGACTGATACTTTCTATACATTATTAATAAAACTATAATTTTCCAACTTTTCTTAATTTTTTTCTTATAATAGTCGCAGAAATTCTTTGAATTTTTTTTGGTAAAATTATTTTGCTTATTTTATATCCTACCTTTCTTCCATATATTATTTCAGAAATATTAGGCAGACTACTAATTTTAATTCTTTTTTTAAAATACTGTAAATCTTGTAAAATCCTTTTTTTAATTTTATTAAAATTGTAAGGATTGTCACCAATTTTCCAAACATTTTTTACCTGTATATTGACTTGCCCAGATTTTAAAAGTGCTTTTTCAAAAAGCAGCCTATGTCCTTTATGCCATGGCTGAAATCTTCCAAGCATTTGCACCGTAGGTAATTTTTCCTTCCAGCTGTAACCTAAAACTTTATCAATTACTGCATATGCCCATAAATCAGCATTTTTTGTAGTTACTTTTACATCGTAATGTTTTGGTTCCTTAAATATTTTATTAATTCTAGGATATCTGCTCTTTTTGATTGTATCCATCCAAACAATTACATTTGGTCTGAATATCTCAATTTGTTTTTTTAATGGACAAATAAAATCGGCGACAACAAATTTTTTATTTGATTTAATTGCAAGTTTTTTCATTCGATAAACTTGTCGGACAATTCCAGAGTCACTAAAATCCCAATCATTATATTTTCCTCTAACTTTATCGGCATTTAACCACTCTGCTTTCAAAATATTAGATACTTTTTTTGCTAAAAATGTTTTACCTGAACCTGGCAAACCCATAATCAAAATTTTCTTTTTCTTCATAATTTTAAATTTTTTTTATTAAAATTTTTTATAATTGATAACAAAAAATTTACGCAACTAATTGGATATTTACCAATTGCAGTTTCTGCTGCGAGAACTAAAGCAGATGCACCCATTTCCAAAGAATTATAAATATCATTTGCCTCAGCTCTGGTTGGAGTTGGATTTTTAATCATACTCTCTAAAAAGTTAGTAGCAATAGCTACTTGATTTTTCTTTTTTTTATTTTTAAAAATAAATCTTTGTGCAATTGGTATTTTTGAAATTTGAACTTCTCTTGATAAATCCCCTCTATCTATTAGAAAATTATCAGCAATTTTTGTCATTTGTTTGAAATTTCTTAATGCTTCTTTAGTTTCAATCTTAAAATATTTATTTTTGTTGGGCAATAAACTGTTAAACTTTTTAATATCATCGCAATTATTTGTAAATGACAGGGCAAAGTTTTTGATGTTGTTTTTTTTTGCAATCTCGATAGCTGTAAAATCTTTATTAGTTAAAAAATTAATTTTTATTCTCCTATTTTGGATATGTACACCTTTATTTGTTTCTAAAAATCCTGAAGATAAACATTTTAAGGTAATTTTGTGTTTATTTATTTTAATAATCTTTCCACATAAATTATCGAAACCAATAAATATATTATCATTCAATTTTAATTTAAAAAAAATATCTTTTGGATAAAATCTTAAATTACCTTTAGTTCTGTAAATATAAAATGTTTGTCCTTGGTTTATTTTCTTGGAAATTTTAACTTTTGTTCTTATTTGGGCTCCTTCAGTATCAATACAAATAGGAACTTTGGTTTTTTTTTTAATTTTTTTAATTAGTTTTTCTAAAGAATTTAATTTCACGTGAGACATATTTAGTCTTAACAAATCAATCTTATTATTAGAAAACTTTAGAAATTTTGAATTAAGAGTTGCTGGGCCTAAGGTGCAAAAGATTTTTTTTCTCATTATATATCGTAAATTCTCAAAATTTTTGTTTTTCCAAAGCTAGATATGTTATAAAACCAAAATCAGTTTTTTTATTATTCATTTATATAGAGCATATTTAAAACATAATAATAAATTTGCAAAATGAATTGTAGAGCGTAATTAATAGATAATCTTAAAAATGAATATATTATTAGATTTAATTAGTGTTACCTCCTTTATAATAATAATATTATCTGTATTTCAAACAATTGTTGGTGTCGGAATTTTAGTGCTAGGTACCCCTATCTTATTGCTTTTAGGTCTAGAAATGATCAATGTAATGATAATTCTTTTGCCTTTGTCTATTTTGAATAGCTTAATGAATATATCTTATCTAAGATATAAATTTAACAAAATTAATATTGATAGCAATATGAGGAGCTATTTTATTTTCATATGTTTTCCTGGTATTTTTTTTGGTTTATTTATCCTAAAAATTTTAAATGATTATTTAAATTTTAATTTTTTAGTAGCTTTAGTTATATGGCTATTCGTAATAGCAACGTATGTAAATAAGAAGAAGAATCTTAAATTTTCTAAAAAAGTAAAAAAAATACTAATATTTTTAATTGGTATAATCCATGGAATAACAAACTCTGGTGGATCTCTTTTATCAATGCTAATTGTTAATACTTACAGTAAAAATTTAAATTTTATCAGATTTCAAATTATATTTTTTTATTTTTTTTTAGCTTTATTTCATTATTTTTCTGTAATGTTGATCTTTAACTTTAATTTTTTATCTGAATTAAAGTTCACTTATGTATTAAGCTTATTAATTGGAATAATAATAGGAAATATAATATCTAGTAGAATAAACATTTCTCAACTAAGAAATATTATACTTGCTTTAGCTTTCACAACTTCAATCTTTTTAGTCGCTCAAGCTTAGATATTCTAAAATTATTTAAAATCTAAAAGTAATTCTTCCCTTAGTTAAATCGTATGGTGTCATTTCAACCATTACATTGTCACCTGCTAAAACTCTAATTCTATTCTTTCTTAATTTTCCAGCAGTATGTGCCAGAATTTCATGATTATTTTCCAATTTTACCCTAAACATCGCATTAGGAAGCAGTTCGGTCACTTTACCTTTGAATTCTAAAGTTTCTTGTTTTGCCAATTAATTTTCCTTCTTTAATCTTATTTTTACTGAGTTAGCATGACCGTCTAAATTCTCGTATTCAGCTAAATTTATAACCGATGAGCCTAATCTTTCAATACCTGTTTTTGTTATTTTTATTGATGAGTGCCGTTTTAAAAAATCATTAACAGATAAACCTGATGAGAATCTTGCAGATCCTGTGGTAGGCAGTACATGATTTGGACCAGCTAAATAGTCACCGATTGCTTCGGGTGAAAATTTTCCAATAAAAATTGAACCTGCATTTTTTACACCTTTAATTATTTCATTATTTATTTTAGTACAAACTTCTAGATGCTCGGGTGCAATTATATTAATTATTTCTATTAATTTTTTTTTTCCATTAGTTAAAATAGCTAATCCAAAATTTTTTAAACTATAAGAAGCTATTTTTTTTCTAGGTAATTCTTTTAATTGTTTCTTTAAAAAAAATCTTACCGAGTAAATTAGATTTTTATTGTCCGTTATTAATATTGATTGAGCGTATTTATCATGTTCTGCTTGAGCAATTAGGTCTGCTGCAACTAACTCTGGATTAGCAAACTTATCGGCAACTATACTTACTTCTGAAGGTCCTGCGATCATATCGATACCAACATCTCCAAAAACTATTTTTTTTGCTGAAGCAACATATGCATTTCCAGGGCCAACTATTTTATCCACTTTTTCAAAACTTTTTGTTCCATAAGCTAATGCAGCAATTGAATGAGCTCCACCAGTCTTATAAATTTTTTTAACTCCACATTTTTTAGCAGCATAAATAACAGCTGGATTTACTACGGAGTCCAATGATGGGGTTGTTAAATAAATATTTTTAACTCCAGCAACAATAGCTGGAATACAATTCATTAAAACAGTGCTTGGATAACTTGCGGTTCCTCCAGGAACATAAACTCCAATTTTTTCTAAAGCTGAATATTTATATGAAAATTCATTTTTATATTTATCTTTATATTTAAATGATAAAAATTTTTGTTTTGAGTGGAATTTTATAATTCTGTTGAAAGCTAAATCTATTGCTTTTTTTATTTTAATATCTATTTTTTTTGAAATATCGTTTATTTCTTTTTTCGAAAACAATAATTTATTTGATTTTGTTTTTAATTTTGAAAATTTTTTTTCATAAAATAAAACTGCTTTATCTCCATTTGTTCTAACATTCTGAATAATCTTATTTACATCTGTAGTTTTGCTTTTTTGAATTAATTTTCTTTTATTTAAAAATTTCTTTAAACTTATTAAAGATTTTTTTTTGTTATAATTTAAAATTTTTATCATTATAAAACTTTGTGTTTTGGTTTATTTTTTGTATCCCAAGCTTCACCTTGGTCGTCCAGTGTTACTTCGATTACCTCAGAAATTATTCTAATAATCGAGTCACCTGAAAAGATTATTTTCATTTCATAGTTATTATCAGGAGTTATATTTGTTTCAATAGCCAGAAAATCCAAAAATTTATCTTTATTCAATTGATTAATATTTTTAGATATTACGTTTAAAACATTATCGAATTTTAAAAAAGTTCTGATACGTTTATTTTTCCTAAATACCCCTTTTTCAACATCCTCCCACATAAAACGGTTTAATTGCATTAAAAAGATTTTATTTTTTTTTAAATTTGCAATATTTGAAATACTTACAATTGAATCTTGAAGATGCGCAGAAACTATTCGCAGGTCATCCTCTGTTCTGGCAATAAGTTTTAGATTCTTAGGTTTCATTTTAAATTCGTTTAATTTTAGCTTTGCAATTCATTAATTTACTCTCTAAATTTTCATATCCACGATCAAGATGATAAATCCGATTTATTATTGTTCTATTTTCTGCAACTAAGCCTGCTAGCACTAAACTTACTGAAGCTCTTAAATCTGTAGCCATTACCTCAGCTCCAGTTAATTTTGTTGGTCCTTTTATTATTGCCGTTTTATTTTTAATTTCAATTTGTGCGCCCATTCTTTTTAACTCTGGTACATGCATAAATCGGTTCTCAAATATATTTTCTTTAATTTTAGAAATGCCTTTTGCTTGTGTGAGTAACACCATCAATTGAGCTTGTAAATCAGTAGGAAAACCTGGGTATGGTTTTGTTGAAATATTTATTTTATTTAATTTTTTATTTTTTTTAATTATTATTGAAAACTTTTTCTTTATTATTTTAACACCAATTTTCCTTAAAATATCTATCTCGCTTTTAATAATTTTCGGATTAATTTTGTTTATCACTATTTTTTTTTTTACTAAAAGCGCTCCAGCAATAATGAACGTGCCTAATTCAATTCTGTCAAAAATTACATTATGAATTATTTTTTTATTTTTTGCTTTACTTTGCTCAATTTCTATCGTTCTACCATTTAATTGAATTTTTGACCCTAATTTTCTAAGAAATAAAATTAAATCTTTCACTTCAGGTTCAATAGCGCAATTTTTAAGAATTGTTTTTCCTTTAGCTTTATAAGCTGCAAGTAAAGCGTTTTCAGTGGCTCCAACAGAAATTGAGGGAAAATTTATTTTTGTTCCTCTTAATCCTTTTTTGGCCTCAGCAAATATATATCCATCCTTAATTCTAATTTTTGCACCTAATTTTTTAAGAGCAAATAAATGGAGATCTACAGGTCTTGTTCCAATAGCGCATCCGCCTGGTAACGAAACTTTTGCTTTTCCATATTTAGTTAGTAATGGTCCTAACACTAGTACACCTGCTCTCATTGTTTTTACAAGTTTATAAGGAGCCGAAGTATTTATATTTTTTTCATTATTTGAAATTTCAATAATTTTTTTTTTTTTCTTAATTTTTGTTTTTAATCCAATAAAATTTAATAACTCGATCATAGTAAATATATCTTTTACAAAAGGTATATTTTTAAGTGTGGCTTGATTTGTAAGAATACTTGCAGCTAAAATAGGCAAAGTTGCATTTTTAGATCCAGATATAGAAATTTTTCCACTTAATTCTCTTTTGCCTTTAATTATAAGCTTCTGCATCAAAAAGATTAAACTTTTGGAAGTGTTACACCTTTTTGTTTCATATATTTACCTTTTCTATTAGCATAAGTTACACTTGGTTTCTCATTACCTTTTAAAAAAATAAACTGTGCTACACCTTCA
>MDSV01002931.1_pt1 | contig 10215 bp, 9 predicted proteins | sample 810851 | NCBI WGS metagenome assembly MDSV01 (sample SAMN05326640, study PRJNA326480) | marine metagenome | isolation source: seawater | place: Atlantic Ocean: North East | collected 2012
TTGAGCACAAATTTTCTCCACTAACTAAAGATAAAAAATTAAATAGAATGGCTGGAAATATAATTAAGATAAAAGATAAGATATATAGATTTTCAATGAACAATGAAAAAACTTATGGAGAAGGAATTAATTTAGTAGAAATAAAAATTTTGAGTAAGAATAATTATGAGGAAATTTTGATAAATGAAAAGATTTTTTCTCAAACATTAATTGATGATATAACAAATTTGAGACACCATATTGTTTTAGATGGCAATGATTTTGAGTCAGGAAAGATAAAAGTTATTATTGATGGATCGAACCTTTGGCCTATGACTCTTCATGGAAAAAAAATGAGAAAAATTAAAAGGGATTAATCAGTAATTTTGAAAAAATAAGAGTAACTATTAACTTCTATAATATTTTTTATATCTAAATTTTTGTCATTTTCTAAATATTCTCTGATCAAACTCACTTGATTGGTAATTATATTAGCTGGGTATCTTTCTATCCATATTTTATATGGACATTCTGACAAAAATATCTCTTTCGAAAATTTCAAATTTTTTCTATTATAAATATTTACCAGTTCAATATTTAATTTTTCATCTAAATAATAATTATAAAAATTAACTCGAGCAGGATCATCGTGATAGATAAATATTTTGGAATTTTTACATTTCTTTTCGCTTGCAATAATTTTTGAGTTTTTTTTCCAATTAGATTCATATTCACCTTTATAATTAAATTGCCACCATGAAAATGAAATAAAAATTATCAAACAATATATAATTACCTTAAAATTTAATTTTGAATCTTTTATTAAGAAAAAATTTAAAGCTAAAAACAAACCTGGGAAAAAAACGATAAAATATTTTGCTGCGAAAATTGGTAAAATACTTGAAAAAATAATTGAAAAAAATATGAAAATGATAAAATTAAATACATGTATTAAAATATGAAAATTATTTTTTATATCAAAAAAAATTTTATAAATTTTAGATTTTTCAAACAAAATTAAAAAAGATAAAAATATAATTAATATATAATCATTTCCAAAACTGAAAAGGAAATTTCTTATATACCACAATTGTTGACGAATATATTCTATTGAATTATCTAGATGTGTCTCTTTCAATATTGAGTCTTCGCCAATATTAGTGTCGTTGAAATTATTCATTTCATTGAATAATACCCAAGATAACCAAGGAAAAAAAAATAGAATAGTTAAAATAAAAGAAAATAATATTTTTTTTTTAAAAGTATGATTGAAAAAAAAACAAAAAAGAAAAAAATAATTAATGAGTGAGTAAAAAAAACCGTAATAATGAGTATAACAAATCGCTATGTTTAATAATGTAAAACTTAACAATGGAAATCTGTAAGATTCTTGGTTTTTGTTAATAATGATAAAAGATGAAAAGCTTGAGATTATTAAAGAGAATACAATTAAAAATATATATGGCCTTACTTCATTAACATAAAAGAAGATTCCTGGTGAGCAAATAAGAATCAAATAAAATATTGATAATTCTTTAAATTTGAACTGTTTATTTAGAATCTTAAAAGAAAATAATATTCCAATTAAGAAACAGATAAAATTAAATATATAAATTAAAGTATCATTGGCACTAGTTAGTTTTCTAAAAATATATAAAATAAACCCGTATAATGGTGGAGCCGTATCAAATTGATGAAGCTTGAAAGACTTGAAAAAGTTTTTTTCAGGATCACTAAGCAATATAGTTGCGAGTTCGTCGTTCCAAAAACTGTTATTTAAAATATGATTTATATAAAAATAGAAAATTAAAAATATATAAAAGCTGTATAGAAATGTATTATTTTTAAAATTAAATGAACTAAACATCATTAATTAATCTAATTTTATAAAAGTTTTTTAATTTCGGGCAAACTTTTTAAAAGAGTTATTAAATCTTTCATTGTTAATTTTTTGGTATTATTTGAATTATATTCTTTTAATAATTTTTTCTGACTATTATTATTTGATTTTTTAATTACAAAATATCCAGGTGCACTAATCGTTCTATTCATTTCCTCTGAATTTATTAATGTTTCATATATTTTTTCTCCTGGTCTAATTCCAGTAGTTAAAATCTTCGATTTTGAATTAAAAATTTCTTTTAATGCAGATGCTAATGAGTACATGTCAGTAGCAGGTGATTTTTTTACAAAAATTTCATTAGATTTTTTACTGTTAATTGATTGTTCAACTAATTTAATTGACTCATCAATTTTCATCATAAATCTTGTCATCTTAGGATTTGTAAGTGTGATATTTTTTCTGTTTAAAATTTGTTCAACAAATAATGGAATTACCGAACCTCTAGTATGCATGACATTCCCATATCTTACACAATTAATTTTAGTATTTTTTGGAAAGTTGGCACTTATTGCTAATTTTTCCATTAGTGCTTTAGTCATTCCCATTGCATTAATTGGATAAACACTTTTATCAGTACTCAGCATTGTTAGGTTTTGAACATCGTTAGATATGGCTGCGTCTATGACATTTTTACTTCCCATAACATTTGTCTTAATAGTTTCCCAAACAGAGAATTCACTCGATGGGACTTGTTTTAGAGCCGCTGCATGAAAAATATGAGTAACACCTGTACAAACTTTTTTTATTCTATCTAGGTCCCTTACGTCTCCTAAATAAAATGAAAATTTACTATCTTTAAATTCAAATCGCATCTTTTCTTGTTTGTTTTCATCTCTGCTAAAAATTCTAATTTCAGAATATTTATTTGATTTTAAAGATTGTTTTGCTACCGCATTACCAAAAGATCCTGTTCCTCCCGTTATTAAAAGAGTTTTCCCCATATAAATATTTATTTATTTAGCCTGTAATCTTTTATTAATTGAGCACTCCATGGTGCATTTTTAACACTCAATATACCTTTTTTAATTTTTTTTGAAAACTTTTTATCTAGTTGATAGTTTGTGAAATGTGGTTCACTTATTTCATTCTTTGGTCTATTTGAAGTATAGTAATATAGATTTAATACTCTTCTAAATTTGTCTGTATTTAATGGTTCAGGTACACCATGAAAACTTTTATTTGTTGTGTTAAAAATTACAGCACTATTAAAGTCAGGGGGATATGAAGCCATTTTTTTATTTTTACTCCAAAATTCAAGATGTCCTCCATAATTTTTTTTCCAATTTTTTGTTAGATAGATTAAAACATTCACTCTTCTATGCAATTGTAATTTGTGATGCCAATTAAAATCTGAATGAACATTAATATAACCACCTTTTTTTGCAGAATGAATACCCCCACCCATAAAATATGGGTCAGGTATTAAATTATCGATACCTGTCAAAGATTCCAAAAAAAGAATAAATTGTCTTGAATTAACTTCTCTAAAAAAACTTCTAAATTCTAAAGGGAATTTTCTTTCATCTTGAACAGATTTTCTATTGTATGTATTTTTATTTTTTCCATATTTTTTAAATTTTATCCAGCAACTAGATTCAAATTTAGGAAAAGAATCGCTTAGTTTGTTTGCTATACTTTTGGGAAGAAAATTATTGAATTGAATATGCGGAAATGGTTTTTTTTTTTTATACTTTTTTGAATTTTTTACTGATAACTTATTATAATAAGTGCTATCAAATATTCCTATAAAATTACTTAAGTTCATTTTTTTTTTACTAGAGTTCATTTTAAAAAACTATTATATCAAGCTATAGCCTAGGGCAATAAAGAAATAAAATGAAAAAAACGTTGATTATAATTGGTGCTGGGCCAGCTGGATTGGCTGCTGCTTTAGAAGCAAAGAAAAATAATTTTAAAGTTATTATATTAGAAAAAAAAAATAAACCTGGAGGCAAAGGAGCGAGTGATAAGTATAAGGAATTTATATTTGATTATGGCCCTCATGCATTTCACGCAACAACTAAAGAAATCTCAGATTGTATCACATATTATGCAGGACAAAATCTTTTAGAACTGGATGTAAAGCAAAGTTTATATATTACAGAAAATGTAATGAAGTATCCATTTTCAATATCCTACATAAAATATTTAAGTTTTAAGTTGAATATTAATATTTTCATTGATTTTTTTGTCTCGATTTTCAAAAGTTTGATTTTAAAACCTAAGATAAAATCATTCAAAGATTTCGGTGAATTAAGATTTGGGAAGACTTTGCATAACCTATGTTTTGGAAACTATACTAAAAGAGTATTAGGTTATGATACTGACCTATTGTCCGTTGAATATGCTAAAAGAAAATTACCCAGTGCTTCTATTCTAGATCTTTTAATTAAATTAATTTTTAAAACTAAAAAAGAAAATCAATCATATTTAAATGTAAGAAGGTACATCTATCATAAATATGGGATGGGAAAAATTTTTGAAAGTATGGCTAAAGATATTTCAAAGGATGGAGATGAAATAATCTATAATTGTGAAATAGAAAAATTTATTTTCAAAAAGGATACAGAAATAGCAGGTATTCAAATTAAATCACCCGAACAAAAAATAATAAATTGTGATTATATATTTTCAAGCTGTCCTTTAGATGAATTGATGAATTATTCTAATATTAATATTGAATATGAAAAAAATAAATTGCCTCAATTAGAATATAAAAATGTAGTTATAGTAAATGTAATATTAAATAAAAAAAAATTTAGTAATAATCATTGGATTTATTTAGTAAATGAAAAATTTTATTTTAACAGACTAAGTGAGCAAAAAAACTTTTCCAAATATTGTACACCAGAAGATAAAACTGTTTTAATGTTTGAAAAAATAGTTAATTTTAATGATATGGAATGGAAATTTCAAAAAAAAGATTGGATGAAAAAAGTGTTAAATGATTTATCTTTTTTTGGCATTCAAGATAATGAAATAGACGATATAGTAATAAACAATATTGAAAAAGCCTATCCAATATTTTTTGTTGATTTTGAAAAAACTTTAAAAGAAATTTATTCCAAACTAAGTAAATTCAAAAATTTAATATCATCTGGTAGATATGGATTATATTTAGATATAAATATGCATGACTCAATGTTTTTGGGAAAAAAATCAATAAAATATCTTTTAGATAATAATTCTGAAAATTACTATCAGGATTACCAAAAAATAATTGAAAAAAAGTAAAAATAAATGACTAAATTTAAAGTAAGAAAAAATTGTAGAATTTGTTTTTCAAAAAAACTTTTTAAGTTCTTAAATTTTGGGACTATGCCTTTAGCAGGTGGCTTTCTTAAAAAAAGAGACTTAAATAAAGAAAATCTATATCCACTTTCTGTTGTTCTTTGTAAAAGTTGCTCAGAAGTTCAAATTCTTGAAAACATATCTTCAAAAATACTATTTAAGGATTATAGATTTACATCTTCAACTACTAAAACCCTTAGTCACCATTTCGTTAAATATGCAGAATATGTAAAAAAAAAATTTCTAAAAAAAAATTCTTTTGTCGTTGAATTTGGTTCAAACGATGGAGTTTTATTAAAACCATTTAAAGATTTAGGTATCCATGCAGTTGGAGTTGAACCAGCTACTAATATAGCCAAAATTGCAAGAAAAAAAGGACTTACAGTGATTAACGATTTTTTTAATTTAAGAATTGCAAAAAAAATTAAAAAAAAATTTAACCATGCTGATTTGATATGTGCAAACAATGTTTTTGCACATATGGATGATATTCACGAACCAATGAGAGGTATTAAATTTTTACTCAAAAAAGACGGAGTTTTTGTTTTTGAAGTTCATTATTTAGTTAATTTATTAAAACATTATCAATTTGATATGATTTATCATGAACATTTTATGTACCATTCTCTAATTGCATTAAAGACTTTATTTAAAAAATATAAAATGAATATTTTTGATGTAAAAAAAATTGATACTCACTCTGGATCCATTCGTGTTTTTGCTCAAAACCTACTTGGCAATAGAAAGCAGAGCGCAAATATAAGAAAAATGATAAAAGAAGAAAAAAAAATGGGAATTAATAAAATCAATATATATAAAAATTTTAATACACAAATTAATGACAAGAAAATAAAATTGATTGAAATATTGAAGAAACTAAAAAAACAAAAAAAAATAATAGCTGGTTATGGAGCATCAGGCAGAGCATCAATGATGATCAACTTTTATAAGATAGAAAATTTCATTGACTATGTATTTGATGCATCTCATGAAAGGATTGGAAGAATGATACCTGGAACAAAAATACCAATAATTAATTCTCAAAATATAAATAAAAAAAAACCAGACTATGCAGTTATGTTTGCTTACAATTATAAAAAAGAAATTTTAGATAAAGAAAAACAATTTGTTAAATCAGGAGGCAGGTTTATTATTCCTCTTCCAGAGCCAAAAATAGTGAATTCAATAAAATAAAATGAAAATAGTATTACTGGGATCTTCAGGTATGTTGGGAAGAACATTGGCATCATATTTGATTTCAAAAAAAAAAATTAAAGTAAAGTTGTATTCTAGAAATAAATCTAAAATAAAAAGAATTGATAAGAGAGTAAATTTTTTAAAAAATTATTCAAAAAAAAATATAAAAGAACTTATTAAAGTTAATAGACCTTGTATTATTATAAATTGTGTAGGAGTAACCAATCAAAACTTAAATTTTTCGTCTTATAAAAATTTAAATTCAGAATTACCAAAAATGATTAAAGAACAAATTGAACAAGAAGACGATCAGACTAAATTAATTCAAATTAGCACAGATGGAGTTTTTAAATCTAGATCGAAATGTTATTTAGAAAGTTCAATACCTAATGCGATCGATAATTACGGTAAAAGTAAAAAATTAGGAGAAGTAAAATCACATCCTCACTTAACAATAAGAACATCTATTATTGGGAGAAGTAAAAATAAAAGTAATTTAATGAACTGGATTCTATCTAGCAAAAAAATAAAAGGATACTCAAATTTTATTTGGAATGGAGTTACAAGTTTAGAATGTTCGAAGTTTATATATTTTTGTATATTAAAAAATCTAACAGGCATTTGTCATCTTTCATCAATAAAGATATCTAAATTTAAGCTACTTAATATTATCAAAGATATCTATAATCTAAAAGAATTGGTAATTATTAAAGATGATGCAAAGTTTTCTGGAAGATGTTTGGCTAAATCAAGAAAAGATTATGTATATAGGGTTCCAACTTATAGAAAAATGATTAAAGATTTATTTATTTTTGAAAAAAAATTTATTAAGTAGTTTTTTAATTTGAATATTTTGTAGAGCATAGGCTTCGATTTCTCGTTTATTTGAATAATAATTTTTAATATTATTTTTTGATATCCATAATTTTTTATCTTCAGGGAATATATAACCTGGATGAGAAATTATTTCAGTGACTCCTTCATTTTCAATTGCAATTTTTAAAACTTTTTCTAGTTTTTTAAGACTTAAATTGCCAGAATATAATGAGCCATGGAAATTTTTATTAAGAATTTCTTTATTTTTTTTTAATAATGCAATTTTACAAAAAAAATTAATAGCTAAAACTTTAATTATATTCCTACAAAATTCGATTGAATGTTTGAAATCAAATTGTTTTATAATCGAATTTTCTTTCGGTAATCTGATATATTTAATTTTATATTTTTTAGATAGTTTACAAACAATATCATATATGAAAGGGATAAGATGAATGTGATTGTGACTATCTAAACCAACAATTAATTTTTTTTTCTTAATTTTGGAAATAATAGATTTGATTTGAGAATCAAGCTCATATTCAATTTGTTTTTTATATTCATTTTTTTTTGATCCAAAAATGAAAAAATTTATTAGTAATAATTTTAAAGGAGAAATAAATAGTTTATTATTGGAGGTAATTTTTTTTACTTTTTTTATATTAGAAATTGGTGCAAATTCATTTAAATTTAAGTGAATAGAAATTTTCTTTAATTTTTGAAGATTGAGTTTTTTAATACCCTCTAGTGTACACTTTCCATTAGGTATAATGCTTACACTATTCAAACATCCTTTATTAATGCAATCTATTATTCCTTTATTGATACCCTTACTTAATCCAAAATCATCTGCATTTATATAAATCATTTTTTTTTAAAGTAATACTCTATAATAGAGGGGTTTATAATATTTACTAAATCTAAGATAGTAAAAAAAAGTGCGATAGGAAAAATTAATGTACTTACAATTATTAAACTAATCAAATCAAAAAAGAGAATTTTCTTTTTTCTAAAACTTATATATTCAAAGAGTAAATTTTTTTTTAAAAAAATATTTAAAAAAGACTGCAACCAACCAAAAAAGATATGGTCTAATTCAAAAGAATTTTTTTTTATAAGATAAAAATCATTTTTTTTCATTTTATTAATAAAATCATTTTTATCGAAATGATATAAATGTCTTGGAATATCTAAGTGAAACCATTTTTCTTTAAAAAGCTTAAAACCAAAAGAATTAATATTTGGTTGGGATATATAGATTACCCCATCTTTTAAAAGTATATTTCTTAATTTTTTTAATAATATTAGAGGTGCCTTTAAATGAGGCAATACTTGAGACAAAATAATTAAATTAAATTTTTTTTTATAACTAAATATTTTATTACTATCGGCAATGGGTATCTTAATCTTATTAATAATTATATTTTCTGATACGCCTAATTCAGCTCCCTGAATATTATTGCCATTCTTTTTGAAAAAATATAATAACATTCCATCACCACAACCATAATCTAAAATATAATCTTTTTGTTTTGTAAAATTTTTTAATCTTAAATACTTTAAATATTTGAAAATATTAAAAATGTATTGAAAAAAAATATTAAACCTTGCGCCACTTTTATTTCTATAATCTTTATTTGAATATAATTTTTTGAGATTATTAACACTAGGATGAGGAAAAGTAGATGCAGTATTACATTTTTTACATTTAAAAATTTTATAATTATCTACTCGAATAAAATCGTTATGTTTTAAAAAAGTAGATTTGCAAAAAAAACACTTTCTATTTTTCATAATTTTTTTAATCTATATCGTATTTAAAAAAACTTAAATTACTTACCACATACTAATTAGGAATATGGTAAAATTTAGTTATTTTATTTTTTATTTTCTTTAATTATCAATATAAAGAGTTAAATAATACTATAAATTTTTAATGAAATATAAAAAAAAAATTTTGATAACCGGTGGAGATAGTAGATTTTGCAAATTTTTAAAAAAAAATTTACAAAATGAAAATATCTTTTTTACTACTAAAAAAGAATTAGATATTACAAATTTCAAAAGTATTGAAAAAAAAATTAAAAAATTAAAAATTAAAATTTTAGTCCATATAGCTGCCTTATCAAGACCTATGGATATTCATGAAAAAAATATAAATGCAAGCATTGAAACTAATATAATTGGTACTGCAAACATAGTTAAAGCTTGCAAAAGATATAAAGTAAAGTTGATATATTTTTCAACTAATTATGTATATCCGTGTACTAAAGGTCGATACAAAGAGGATGATGGTTTGCGTCCAGTTAATAATTATGGTTGGTCAAAATTAGGCGGTGAATGTGCAGTTCAAATGTACAAAAATTCCTTAATATTGAGACTTGCACTAACTGATTATCCATTTGCTTATAAATTTGCCATTAAAAATGCTTATTCATCTTTTATTTATAATAAAGATTTTGCAAAAATTTTACCTCATTTGTTTAATGAAACTGGAATCTTAAATATTGGTGGAACAAGACAAACAATTTATAATTTTGCAAAAAAAGAAAAACCTAAAATCAAAGCTATATTTGTTAGTAAAAAAAAGAACTTCCCGATTGATAGTTCTTTAAATATAAGTAAGTTCAAAAAGATTATTAGTAAAATAAATAATAAATTGAAAATTAAATAATAAAAATTTCAATTAAAGTATGATTGAGAAACCTTTTGTAATTAAGCAAGAAAAATTTTTTGATAAAAGAGGGTTTTTTCAAGAAATCGTTTTAAAAAAGAAAATTAAAATTCCGATTTTATTTACAGCAGTAGTAGAGTCAAAAAAAAATGTTATAAGAGGATTACATTTCCAAAAAAAAAATAAACAAACTAAGATAATACATGTAATAGACGGTAAAATTCTAGATGTTGTAGTAAATCTAAAAAAAAAATCTAAAAATTTCGGTAAAGTTTATAAATTTATACTCAATAAAGGTGATATTTTATATGTTCCTAATTTTTTTGCACATGGTTACGAATGTTTATCAAAAAAA
>MDSV01083887.1_pt1 | contig 10215 bp, 4 predicted proteins | sample 810851 | NCBI WGS metagenome assembly MDSV01 (sample SAMN05326640, study PRJNA326480) | marine metagenome | isolation source: seawater | place: Atlantic Ocean: North East | collected 2012
TCAAACAATAAAGCAATTTTAAGCGATAATTCTTTATGGCTTTGTAAGCTAAATTATATAAATTTTTTAAGAGACTATGGAAAACATTTTACAATAAATAAGATGTTATCGTTTGATAGTGTTAAAATAAGACTCGAAAGAGAACAATCACTTAGTTTTGTTGAATTTAATTATATGATTTTTCAAGCATATGATTTCTTTGCACTCCATCAAAGAAATGAATGTATTTTGCAAATAGGAGGTTCAGATCAATGGGGAAATATAGTAAATGGCATTGAGTTAATAAGAAGATCAATAGGAAATGAAGCTTTTGGGTTAACAACTCCTCTACTTACAAACTCAAGTGGAGATAAGATGGGTAAAACTACAGATGGTGCTATTTGGTTAAATGAAGAGTTTTTTTCTTCTTATGATTATTGGCAGTTCTGGAGGAATATAGATGATCGAGATGTCTTTCGTTTTTTAAAACTATTTACTGATCTTTCTATAGATGAAATTAAACAAATAGAAAATGACTCAAAAGATGATATTAATTTAGCAAAAATCATTTTAGCAAACCATGCTACAAACCTTCTTCATGGTAAAGATGCAGCTAATAGAGCTGAGCAAACTGCTCGAGATACATTTAATGGCGACAGTATTTCTGATAACCTGCCTAAAATTTATTTGTTAGAAAAAGAACTTAAACAACATATTTATATCTATGACCTGATCGTTAAAATTGGATTTTCAAATTCAAAATCTGAAGCTAGAAAGCTTATCCGAGGAAATGGGGTAAAACTAAATCAATCTATTGTTCAAGATGAACTTTACGAACTTTCACTAAAAGATATCTCAGATAAGAGGGCCATGATCAGCGTAGGTAAGAAAAAACATTTTATAGTTGAGGTTAATCAATAGCCCCTAAATACTCTGAAGCTCTTTCTAAGATCTGTGGCTTAGCTATTGAAAGAGGATTAGATATAACATCAGGATCGGATGCGTCCCCTCTCATTTCAAATTCGAAAGCAAACAAGCCCTCTCCCTCATTACCTACTAATAAATCTCCAATGATTGGCACTTTCTTTAATAACATGTTGATCAAATGAATAGGACTTATCTCTCCAACAAAGTCTAAAGTTCGATCCCTTCTGTTTATACTTCCATCCATTACAAGCCCGATACTATCGCTTACACCATACATTTCTATATCTGTAAAGTAATCTGTATCTTCAATATACTTGACTTCACCTTTTAAAAAATTGATCCCTTCTTCATTCTCGATCAAACCAGATATGCCAGATAATGATGGTAGAGTTAGAAGTTTAAGAGATGCAGGTGAATTTATGAGGGTAAATTCTTTTAGCTTTATATCATTAATTGATTTAGTTGAGTAAGACTCTCTTGATGAGGATATGGTAACATCAGCTCTACTTAATATTTTTTTAAAAGGATGGTTGTCTCCAATAAAAGAAATTATATCAGTAGATTTAATCATTGTTTGATCATTATTTTCATCTTTCTTCCTATTATAGTATAAAGTGTGCCCATTAGACTCAGCTTTACCCTTTACATTCAGCTTCTCTCGCTCTTGATTAATTTCAAAGTTCATATTCCTAACGTTGACTAATCCTTCTAAAATTGCGTTTTTTACATCAAATTTAAAATCTTGTTGATCAAAGAAAAAGTTATTTTTTTTCTTTCTTTCGATTTTTAAAGCGGACAAATCGATTAGTTCACCATTAATATTTGCGTTAATTTTTCTTGCTTTTATGTCACCTGATAAAGAAAGATTTAAATTTTTAAAATTATTAATCTTCAATTTGTTAATAGATATTTCCTTATTTTTATTTATGACTATGTTTCCTTTTATATCAATGCTCTCACTTGCTTTATTAGATATATACACAGATAAATTATCACTCATTTCAGCTTCAAAACCTATTTCTAAAGCATCTCCTTTCTCTTTCTTAAAATTAAAAGGCTTTAAAAACAAATCAGTTTCATTTAAACTAAGAATTCCAGATGCCGTAAAATTATCTAATGATAAGTCATCTAAAGAAATAAATAATTTTATCTTAGAGTTTCCTAAAAGTGTTGTTGGATTAAAATCGGACTCTTCAATAAAATTACTTACAATATCAGCATTTAAATTGACGCTAATGTCATGAACGCTGTATGAAGAAGTTGATAATAAATCAGATGTCCTAAATTTAAATATTGCGTCTGATAGATATACTGGATTTTGGATTAATAATTCCTTAAAGGAATAGAAAGCTTCATTTTCTTTTCTCACAGAAAGCATGTCTAAATACTTACTTGCCTTATTTGAAGTATTAATCTTAATATCGAAATAGGCATCATCAAAATTTTTACTAAAAGTAATCTGTGAGTCTCTTAAATCAAATTCCCCATTGTTAAAGAATTTAAAATAGATCAAATTATTTTCTTCTGTAAAGAAGATATCGACATCCAAAGCAGCGACATCCAATGGTTCTTTAAGATTTGTTATTGTATTTCGAAAATCTACAATTCCAGAAATTTGAATCTGTAAATCCTCTTGTAAAATGCCTCTATTAAAGTCAATTTCATTTCTAATAACTATATTAGTCCAGCTCTGAAAAACATTGAGTGACTCTGGTAACTTTAAATTTAAATATCTATTGGCCTCATCAATAAGTGAGTTAATTTTTGCTTTAAATTCTATCTCATCTTGTATTTTTATTTGAAAACTATCAGTTAATATTAAGCTAGTTTTTTTAACAAGGTATATGTCTTCACCTTTAAATTCATTCAAAATTACTTTTTTAATCGCGTCGTCGTTAATTAGTTTTCCAGAAATTAGATACTTCTTATTCCTCTCAGTAATTATATTTGTTTGGAAATCTAGTTTTGACCTAGAAAAAATAATGTCAACTATGGAAAAATCTAATAAGCTATCAATACAAGTAACTCTGCTAGAAGTAGTTTCAAAATCAAGTTTTAATTCACCTATTTCCAAGAAAATACCTTTTTCCTCTGAATACTTAAGAGACATATCTTTTGAATTAACTAATTTAAGGCTTAAATTTGAATTAACTACTTGAATGAAGTTTTTTTTTAATGGATCAAGTGAAATACCATCATTAACTAGACGATAAAAACTATACGTGGCAATAAATATAAAAATGAATAAAAGAAAACTTAAAAAAAATATTAAATATTTTAAACTTTTCTTCATAATTATTAATTTAGATTTGAATATATTAGCTTATCTATTTCTCCATCTAAAACGGATTCGGGGTCTGGATCTTCATAATTACTCCTTAAATCCTTTACCATACGATAAGGATGGAGAACATAAGACCTTATTTGGTTGCCCCATCCTATTTCAGTTTTTTGACCTTCATCCAACTTTTTCTCTTCATCAAGTTTCTGAGTCTCTAGTTCGTATAGTTTAGACTTCAATAAATTCATTGCAGTAGCTTTATTTTTATGCTGAGAACGCTCATTTTGACATTGTACTACTAATCTAGATGGAATATGTGTAATTCTTATTGCACTATCAGTAGTATTAACATGCTGTCCACCTGCTCCTGACGCCCTAAAAGTATCTATTCTTATGTCTTTTTCTAAAATTTCAATATGTACTTCATCATCTATGTGGGGAGAAATCCATACACTGGAGAAACTTGTATGTCTTCTTGAATTTGAGTCAAAAGGTGAAATTCTTACTAATCGGTGGATACCTGACTCTCTTTTAAGGTATCCAAAAGCGTGTTGTCCCTCTATTATTGCAGTACAAGATTTTATTCCAGCTTCGTCTCCTATCATTTCATGTATTAATTTAAATTTAAAATCTTTTTTTTCTGACCATCGCATATACATCCTTAATAGCATGCGAGCCCAGTCTTGACTCTCAGTTCCACCTGCTCCAGCGTGAATTTCTATATAACAATTTTTTTCATCTGATTTACCATTAAATTGTAATTTAAACTCTTCCTTTTCTACATTAACTAGTAATTTATTTATATCAACATGACATGAGTTTAATACTTCTATATCTTTTTCTGAGAGTGCTAAATAAAATAGTTCATTAATTTCATTAAACTTATGTTCAAGATAATTTACTCGTTTTGAGAAATCTTCTAATTCTGACAATTGTCGCATTATTTTTCTAGCATAATCATTATCAGACCAGAAACCATCTTTTTCAGTCTTTGATTTAAGTTCTTTGATTTCTTCTTCTATATTTTTACTGTCAAAGATGCCTCCTGATATTATTTAATTTTTCAGATACAGCATTTAGTATATTTTTAATCTCTTTTTCCATGTGTCTAATAGATTACAAATTCATCATTGGTATTAATTTCATCAATTTGGATAATTTGAAAACCCTCTTTTCCTATAAGAGTTTTTTTACTTGAAATTAACTTATCATCTTTTCTATATGCTTCATAGATAGTTTTGCTATTAATTTGGTTTGACTTAAATTCACCGGTATCGATGTCAGTTTTAATTAATTCAATTCCCTTAGGAATTTTAAAAGGAGCATTTTTTTTATTAGAATAATATTTTGATATAAAGTCTCTAAAGATTGGAACCGCTACCGACGATCCTGTTTCTTTTCTCCCAAGACTCGAAGGGTTATCAAATCCTGCGTAAACACCAACAATTATATCAGAAGTATACCCTATGAACCAAGCGTCAGTATTTTTATTGGTAGTACCAGTTTTACCAGCTATTTCTAATCCATTAATCTTAGTATTTCTTCCTGTACCTCTTTCAACAACTCCCTGTAGCATTGAAGTAATTTGAAAACTTTCTACTGAGTCAAATATTTCTGCAAATGAACTTTTAAAATTTGGATTCGGATCTTCAGAAAGGAATGGCTGTCGACAAAATTTACATTCTCCAAAATCAAATTTATATACATTTTTACCTCTTCTATCTTGAATCCTATCAATCATTACAGGTTCAACCTTTAATCCTCCGTTTGCAAAAGAAGAGTATGCAGATGTTAAATTAAGTAATGTAGTTTCTCCTGCACCTAATGACATAGATAAGACCTCAGGCATGTTATTCATTATTCCAGATCTTTTTGCAATTTCACTAACTTTGTCCATACCTAAATACTGAGCTATTCGAATTGTCATTAAATTTCTTGAATTCTCTACACCCTTTCTAAGGGGTGTTGGGCCAAAAAATTTCTTGCCATAATTTTCTGGTTTCCATTTTCCAAGATTATTTCCCTGATCAACAACGAATGGAGCATCTAATATTAATGAGTTTGGCTTTAAGCCGTTTTCTAAAGCTGATAAATAAACGAATGGTTTGAATGCTGAGCCAGGCTGCCTCATAGCTTGTGAGGCTCTATTAAAATTACTCAATTTAAAATCAAACCCTCCAGATAATGCTAATACTCTTCCTGAATGAGGGTCCATAACCACTATTGCACCATTTATTTTTGGAACTTGTTCTAGAATAAAACCTTCATTATCGTTGTAAGAAACATAGATAATATCATTTAGTTTAAAAACATCTGAAGGTTTAATTATTTTGGGACCAATATAATGATCTGAAATAAATTTTCTAGCCCAATTATAACTCTTTAAAGATAAAATAATGTCATTATCTGGAAAATTAAATTTTGAGTTATCAATTTGAATTATAACATTATCTTCAACAAATGATATTACCTTAGCAAATATAAAATTTTCAGGAATCCTAAAATTTTTTTTTGCGTATTCAAGCCAATCATCCTTACTATAATTTGTTAGCGCCCCTCTATACCCATGCCTTTTATCATAACTTTTAAGTCCTTTCTTAAGAGATTCGATTGCTATCGATTGTGAAACTGTATCAAGGGAGGTTCTTATTGATAAACCTCCACCATATAAATCTTCTTCATTGAAGAGATCGATTACTTTTCTTCTTATTTCTTCTAAATAGTAATCAGAAGTAAACTCAGATCTATATCTTTTAATTGAATAGTTAATTGGTTCAAATTTTTGTTTTGTATAAGTTTCTAAACTTATTAATTTATTCATATACATACGTGATAAAACCCAATTCCTTCTATTAAAAGCTGAATCATAATTTCTTTTGGGATGATAATTATTTGGAGCTTTTGGTAACGCGGCTAGAAAGGCGGCTTCAGAAATAGTTAATTCATTTAAATTTTTTGAAAAATACCGATTAGATGCTGCGCCAACCCCATATGCTCCAGACCCAAGATATATCTGGTTTAAATATAATTCTAAAATTCGATCCTTTTCTAAAGCACCTTCAATTTTAATTGCTAATAATGCTTCTTTGATTTTACGAGATAAAGCAATTTTATCACTTAGAAAAAAATTTTTTGCAACTTGTTGAGTTATAGTTGATGCCCCCTGAGGTCTTTTATCTGTAAATATATTAGCAGTATTATAAATAGCGGCCCTTAATATACCCAATAAATCAACTCCATAATGAGTATAAAAATTTTTATCTTCAGCTGAAATAAAAGCTGATTTAATATTTTCAGGAATATCCTCTATTGGGATAAATATTCTATACTCTCTAGAAAACTCCCTTATTAATTTTCCATCAGCGGCATGAACACGAGACATTACTTCAGGTTTATAATTTTCTAAGCTTTCATAGTTTGGAAGAAGATTTAGAAAATAAATAACTGTGGAGCTAATACAAATAGCTAAAAATATAGATAAATAAATTGAATATCTAAATATTTTAATAATCATAATAAATTGTTTTCATGAGATTATGGCATGTATTTGTTATAATCATTAAAAAAATCCCAGTATTTCCAATAATATAATTCTTAATCATTTTAAATTATTGCTATCTTATCCAATACGTATATAAAAAAAATATCATATTCGTTTTAAAAAAACACCAAAAGCAATGATTAAAAATTATCTGCAAAAATATATATATTTTAGAGAGCTTCCAGCACTCTTATTGAAAGGTTTAGAAGAATGTCAACTCAATTACTTATTGATGGATCTCATAGAGATCAGGTACAAGTCGCAATTGTTGAAGATCAAAAAATTGAAGATTTTGAATTTGAGTCAAAATCTAAAAAACATTTAAAAGGCAATGTATATCTAGGCAAAGTCACAAGAATAGAAGCTTCTTTGCAAGCAGCTTTTATTGATATAGGCTTTGAAAAAAATGGTTTTCTTGCATTTGGGGAAATACACCCAAACTATTTTCAGATTCCAATTGCGGACAAAGAAGCTCTAATAAAAGCAGAAGCTCAAGTAGATGATGATCATAGCCGTAATGTTAATGACTCATCTGAATGTGATGATTTTGGATTAAATCATGAAGATAAAATCATTAGCAAATCGTCAGATAATCCAGAAATAAATAAAAAATCTGATTTAGTGGATATTAAATCTAATCAGATAAATGAAGAGATAGATAATGAAAACTCTATTAATTCTAATGATAAAAATGAAAAGACTAATTATAAGAAAAAAATTTCCTCAAAACCTTCTCTTAGAAGGAAGCTTTTTAGGTCATACAAGATCCAAGAGGTTATAAAGACTGGGCAATTAATACTTGTTCAAGTAGTTAAGGAAGAAAGGGGCAATAAGGGTGCCGCCGTAACTTCTTACTTATCACTTGCTGGAAAGTATTCAGTCCTAATGCCAAATTCTACAAAAACTAAGGGAATATCTAGAAAGATATCAACTTCTGATGACCGCAATAAACTTAAAAAAATCATAGATGATCTAAAGATTCCTGAGGAAATGGGTTTAATTATAAGAACGGCAGGTTTAAATAAAACTAAGAATGAAATTAAAAGAGATTACGCCTCTTTATATAAGTTGTGGAATGAAATTGTTGATGGAACTAAGAAATCCATAGCGCCCGCGTTAATTCATGAAGAAGGAAATTTATTGAGAAGAGTGATCAGGGATATTTATACTAAAGATATGAAAGAGGTGCTAGTTGAAGGCCAAGGAGCTTTTAAGGAGACAAAAAAATATATGTCTCAGATTATTCCAAGCTGCTCAAAATTTGTTAAATTGTACAAAAATAAAACGCCTTTATTTTCAAAATTTAATGTTGATAAAGAAATCTCCAAAATGTTTGAAAGTGAGGTAAAACTTAAATCTGGAGGATACCTTGTCATCAATCCAACAGAAGCCCTGGTTGCAATTGATGTAAATTCTGGAAGTGCTATTAAAGAAAGAAATATTGAAAAGACTGCATTAAAAACAAATATGGAAGCAGCTGAAGAAATTAGTAAACAAATAAAAATTAGAGACTTGTCAGGTTTGATTGTAATAGATTTTATTGATATGTACGAAATGAGAAATAATAGAAATGTCGAAAAGAAATTAAAAGAGTCAGTAAGATCTGATAGGGCAAGAATCCAATTAGGGCGAATAAGTCAATTTGGTTTACTAGAAATGTCTCGTCAAAGATTGAGACAAAGCTTCATTGAATGGAGATCTTCACTTTCAATAAATTCATCTGCCTTGAAAGTGATTTACTTATTAAAGAGTCATCTTAATTCTCCTGAAAAAAAAATAAATAAATTAGAAATTGAATTAAGTCCATCTGTAAAGAATTTTATTGATGATAATTTAATTGATGACATTGAAGCATTTAGAAAGAATGATTTAATTATAACATTAATAGAAAATAAAATACTTGAGAACGATGAAATAAGATTTAATAAAGATTATTCAAAATCAAAGAGGAAAATAGCAAGCAAGAAAAAGAAAAATAAGACATCGATAACTAAATCAAAAAAAATCTTAGAAACAATAGATCCTCAAGCTAAGAAAAAGGTTTCTAAAAAAGTCCAATCTTCTAAAGAGAAAAAATCTGAGACAAACAACAAAAAAATAGCAATAGGTTTTCAAGAGTCTAAAGAAACCTTACCTTTAAAAGAAATAAAAAATAAGAAAACTGGGTGGTGGTCTAAGTAAAATTAAAATAATGATAAAAAAATTTTTTTATTCACTATTTATCTTTTTTTTAATATCTCAAAAATCTTCTGCTTTAGAGTTAATAAGAGATACAGAATTAGAGTCTTTATCTAGAGACATTTTAAATAAACTAACATCAGAAACCGATATCGATCCTGATGAGATCAATCTTTATTTTATAAATAATAGAGATATAAATGCCTTTGTTATTAATAGTAAAGATATGTTTATAAATACTGGTCTTATTGCTGCAGCAGATAGCTATCTTGAATTAATAGCGGTGATTGCACACGAGTTATCCCACATGACAGGATTTCATGTTTCGCGCACAAAATCTGAAATATCAAGACTTTCAAAAAATGCTTTACCTGTATATATGCTTGGAATTATGGGGGCAATTTCAGGATCTACAGACGTAGCTATGGCTTCTGTCATGGTTGGAAGTGCTAGTATTCAAGGTGGATATCTATCCTATAGTAGGACTCAAGAGTCTGCTGCAGATCAAGGCGCTATAAGATTGATGTGTCAAAACTCAATAAATGCTAGAGGTTTGATTAGTTTTTTTGAAAAACTAGAAAGATCTGAAAACTCTTTAATCAATTTTAGTCCTTATAATCAATCACATCCATTAACTAAGGACAGGTATGAAGCTGCAAACAACTCTTTAGCCAAATATAATGGATGTAATTATCAAACAGATACTGTTCTTGAAAAAAGGTTTAAACTTCTTAAGGCTAAAATAATCGGGTATACATATACGCCGAGAGAAGTTCAAGCTATATACAATGAAAATAATGAAGAGGGGCGATACGCGATCTCAGTTTCTTCACATAAGAATGAATTTTCAGAAAAACCGGTGAGATTACTAGAACAATTAATTAAAGAAAACAAAAAAAATCCTTTTTTCCGTGAATTGTTAGCTGAAATTTTATTTTTAAGAAAAAATTATCAGGGTGCAATAGATGAGCAAAAGGCAGCAATAAAATATTATAAAGGTGAGAGTGATTTGCTTTATATGCTAATGGGAAACTACTTAAAATACGATATCAATTTTAATGAAGAAGCTATAGAGTATATTAAATCATCTCTTAGAATTAATAATAAGAATACATACTCATGGTTTATTCTTGCCGACTTATACTCAGAAAATGATCTACCAAAAGCTCATTATGCTACGGCTGAGCGGTATTTTTTACTTGGAGATTATCCTATGTCCTATAAATTTACTGTAAAAAGCCTAAAAGAGATTGAAAAAAATACTCCTGAATGGTATCGAGCAAATGATTTATTGAATATAATGACAAGA
>MDSV01176246.1_pt1 | contig 10215 bp, 13 predicted proteins | sample 810851 | NCBI WGS metagenome assembly MDSV01 (sample SAMN05326640, study PRJNA326480) | marine metagenome | isolation source: seawater | place: Atlantic Ocean: North East | collected 2012
CAAGAAAAATTCAAAGATTTTTATCCCAACCTTTTTTTGTTGCAGAAGTATTTACAGGATCCCCTGGAAAATTGGTTGATCTCGAATCAACAATAAAAGGCTTTGATGCAATCTGCAAAGGAGAGTATGACCACCTTCCAGAAGCAGCTTTTTATATGGTTGGATCAATAGAAGAAGTAGTAGAAAAAGCCGAAAAACTTGAAAAAAATAATTAAACTTAATGTCACAAGCATTTAGCGTTGAAATAATTAGTCCAAAAGAAAAAATTTTTGAAGGTAAAGCCGAAGAAGTTATTTTACCTTGCTATGAGGGACAAGTGACAATTTTAGCTAATCATATACCTTTGATTACATTTCTAAGACCTGGTTTAATTGAAATTGAAAAAAATGATAAATTTTATACTGAGGAAGGAACTGTGGAGTTTTCGAACGATAAACTGATCATATTATCAGCTAGCATTTTAAAGTTAGGTGATATGAAGAGCGAAAAAGTAAGAGATATGATTGAACTTTCAAAAAAACAAATTTTAGATAATGAGATTTCAGATAAACAAAGATATTTACTTAATCATAAAATAGATACCTTAAAACAAATTATTTAACAAAATTATCAATCTCAATTTTTAATTTTTCATAAACTTTCTTCTTAAAATCTACAATAACTTCAGGTAATAAATTATAATCAATCCATTTCCATTCGATAAATTCAGGGTTTTTTGTTTCTAAATTAATTTCATTATCGATGCCGGTAAATTTAACAATAAACCACTTTTGTTTTTGACCCCTATACTTACCTTTCCAGATTATACCTAAAAGATTAGGAGGCAGTTCATAGTCAAGCCAATTATTGAGTTCTTTTAAAATCTTTATATTGACTATACTAGTTTCCTCGGCCAACTCTCTTTTCATTGCTATTAACGGAGTCTCATTCTTATCAATACCACCTTGGGGCATCTGCCACCTATCGACTGGATTGTCTTTTCTTTTACCCACAAATACTTGGTTGTACTGATTAAGAACAATTATACCAACACCTTTTCTCATTGGTAATTTTTTACTCATTTTTTAAGATTGAAAAAGTTTAAGGGCATAATTTAATTGATTATCGTTTGAAGATCCTATCTTAAATTCATCTTCCTCCCTCACTAATATGTCGGGGGATACACCAACTTCTGAAATTGATTTGCCCGATGGTAAATAATATTTGGAAATTGTTAATCTAATACCACCGCCATTCCTTAAAGGGATAATAGATTGAACTGATCCTTTCCCGTATGAATTTTCACCCAATATAATTGCTCTTTTATGATCTTTTAGCGCCCCAGCAAAAATTTCTGAAGCCGATGCAGACCCATTGTTAATCAAAACTATCACTGGTTTTCCTTTAACGCCATCACCTGATTTAGCAAAAAATTTTCTTGTTTCACTTATCTTTCTACCTTTTGTAGAAACTATTTCACCTGCATCTAAGAAAAAATCTGTTATACTTATTGCTTGCGTAAGTAGACCGCCAGGATTATTTCTCAAATCTATAATGTAACCAAGAAGTTTATTCTCTTTTTCGTATTTTTTTATTTCTTTTATAAACTGTTTATCACTATTTTCATTAAACGACTTTAATTTTACATATCCTATGTTTTTATTTTTACCCAAAATGTTTGCTTCAACAGATTTAACTTCTATAATTTCTCTTTTGACATTAAATTTGAGAGGTTTTCTCTCTCCTTTTCTTCTAATCGTTAATTCAATGCTTGAACCTACTGGACCACGCATTAATTTGACAGCTTCCATGAGTGTTTTACCTTGGACTTGAATATCATTTATTCTTACGATGTAATCGCCTGCCTTTATTCCAGCTTTTTCAGCAGGAGTATCAGCAATGGGAGATATGACTTTAACAACACCTGACTCCATACCAATCTCCATTCCCAGGCCGCCAAACTCACCTCTAGACTCTGTCTGCATGCTATCAAAAAGCTCGGGCGACATATAAGCTGAATAAGGATCTAATGATTGTAAAACCCCATTAATTGCTGAATCCATCACATCAGCCTGATCTATATCATCAACATATTCTTTTTTTATCTTTTCTAAAACTTCACCAAATAAATCTATTTTTTCATATAACTTTTCGCCAGTTTTTGATTGTACATCTGTTGAAAAAATAAATAAAAAAATACATATAAAACCTAAAAATTTTTTTCTCATATTAGAGCTTTTTCTTTTGGAAGATTTTCTGACCACATTTTTTCCAAATCATAGAAAGATCTTTTTTCTGGATGAAACAAGTGAACTATTATATCAATTGCATCCACTAGTTTCCAATCATTGCTTTCATATCCCTCAATTCTGCAATTATCAAAACCTAATTTTTTAAGTTCAATTACCAAATTTTCTGATAATGATTGCAGATGTCTTGATGAAGTTCCAGATGCAACAATCATATAATCAGCTATATGCGATTTTTTTTTCAAATCTATTGTTACTATATTATTTGCCTTATTTTTATTAAGTGAATTTTCAATTATTTTTTTTATTCTTTTAACTTCCATTAATAATTTTATTCCTTAAATGGGTTGAAGATATATTAATCTTCAGATTATTTATAAATATAATATTTTTTTTATTCAGAGTCTTCATTATAACAGATTTTTTTGCTTTTGTGTTAAATCCTTTTCTAGAAAAAACTATGATTTTACTGATTTTTAATAACTCTTTATAGTTTCGCCATTTATGAAAGTTTATAAGATTATCCGCTCCCATTATAAAAAAAATTCTGCATTTGTTGATTTTTTTTAAATAATTTACAAGAGAAAAAGATGTTTTTGATTGTAACTTATGTTCATAATGTCTGAGGCAAATTTTTTGGTTACCTTGAATCATCTTAAGACACATCTTTTTTCTCTTATTTAAAGTGAATAGGGGTTTTTTTTTAAAAGGATTTTTTTTTGTTATAGCCCAAATTATTTTTTCTAATTTAAATAATCTTAAACTTTTCCTACTTATGAATAAATGACCTTTATGGGGAGGGTCGAAACTTCCGCCAAGTATTCCAATATTTTTTAAATTATTTTTGGCCATACATTATTTTATGGTCTAATAATTCCTTTACCCCGTACAATATATTTATATGACGTTAATTGGTTTAATCCGACAGGTCCTCTAGGTGGCAGTTTGTTTGTAGAAATACCTATTTCACCACCAAATCCAAACTCACCGCCATCAGCAAATTGTGTCGATACATTATGCATTGCTATTGAGCTATTTACACTGCTTAGAAAAAAATCTACATTTTTTTTATTATTTGAAATAATACAATCCGTATGCATCGTTCCATATTTGAGTATATGATTAACTGCTTCTTGTACATTTTTTACACTCTTAATTGATAACTTTGCATCTAAATATTCAGTTTTCCAATCTTTTTCCCTTGCTAATGGTAAATTATTGTTAAAAAATTTATTTATCTTTTTATCAACTAAAACCTTACATTCATTTTTTATTAAAGATTTAATTATCTCAACACCTTTTGTTTTTAAAACTTTTTCATTAATTAAAAGAGTTTCCAAAGCACCACATATACTTGTTCTTCTCATTTTTGCATTTATTATAACTCTTAGAGCTTCATTTAAATTACTTTCTTTATCTAAGTATATATGGCAAAGGCCTTCTAAATGTCCAATTACGTGAATATTAGAATATTTCTGTACTTTTGACACTAATCCCTTGCCTCCTCTTGGCACTATTACATCCACAAAATTGCTCATTTTTGACAATAAAAAATCAACAACTCTTCTATTCCTGCTTTCTATGAATTGTAAAGAGTTTGGATCAATCCTATTTTTTTTTAAACATTTTCTAAATAAATTTGATAAAATCTTATTTGAGTAAAAAGCTTCACTTCCTCCCTTCAAAATCGCACAATTACTAGACTTTAGACATAATGCTGCTACGTCCGCGGTCACGTTTGGTCTACTTTCATAGATAATACCAATTACTCCTATTGGTGTAGTTACTTTTTTTATTCTTAGTTTGTTTTTTCCTGTCCAACGCTCTAAAGTTTTACCAATCGGGTTAGGAAATTTTCTTATTTCTTTGATAGATTTAACTATTCCTTTTATTCTTTTATCGTCTAAAATTAGTCTATCTAAGATATTTTTTCTTTTTAAATTCTTTAAGTCTTTAGCGTTTTCTTTCATAATCTTTTTTTTGTTGGCAAGAATTAATTTTATATAATCCTCCAAAGTATCATTAATTTTTTTATGATTTACTTTTTTAAGACTTTCAAAAGCAGTTTTTGATTTTTTACCGATTTCTATTATTTTTTTCATTTAAAGTTTTACCATATCATCTTTGTGAATCACTTCTGTTTTACTTGAATAACCAAGAATTTTCTCTATTTCATTACTCTGTCTGCCCTTTATTTTTTCAATTTCTTTTGATGAAAATGAAGCCAATCCTCTAGCTAATTTATTATTTTTTTCGTCCTCAATAACAACATTTTCACCTTTATTAAACTTACCTTTTATTGACTTTATACCAGCGGCCAATAAACTTTTTCCACTTTTTAAAGCATCAGCAGCACCCTTATCAATATAAATTGTCCCAGTAGAACTCAAAGAACTAACTATCCATTTTTTTCTGGCCGCCATCGTAGAAATTTTTGGAATGAATTTTGTAAATTTTTTTTCTAAAATCATTTTTTTTATTGGATTTTTTCTATTCCCGTTACCTATAAACATATGACAGCCAGCATTTATACAAATATTTGCAGCTTCCAACTTCGTTATCATTCCCCCAGAACCATAATTATTTATTTTTGTGTCGGCTAATTTATATATATCATTTGTAAGATTATGAACTGATCTAATTAATCTGCCTTCTTTTCCGTGGTCGTATAAACCATCTACATCTGACAATATGATAAGTGTATCGGCACCTATGATTTGAGCCACCCTTGCAGCTAACCTGTCATTATCTCCATATTTTATTTCAGAAGTTGCGGTAGTATCATTTTCATTTACAATCGGGATTGCTTTTAATTTAAACAAATTATCGAAAGTTCTTTTTACATTTAATGCTCTTTTTCTTTGTTCTGTGTCATCTGGTGAAATTAAAATCTGACCTACTCTAAAATTATTTTCTTCAAACACCTTTTGAAATTCTTCTGCTAAATGAATTTGGCCAATAGATGCAATCGCCTGACTCATTTCAAGTTTAATTTTTTTTTTTTTAATTTTTAGATAACTTTGACCTAATGCTATAGCCCCAGATGATACAATAACTATATCCTTTTTCTTTCCATATTTTTTTATATCTTTTATTAAAGTATTTACCCAACTTTTTTTAAATTTGCCTTTTTGATCTATAACTGTTGAAGAGCCCAATTTGATAACAATTTTTTTTGAATTATCTATTAACATTTGAAATAAGCATTTTTTTTATAGTTTTTAAATCCTCTTTTTTAAATACAGATATAATCTTGTATTTACTTTTAATTCTAGTTTTAAATTTATATATTTTATCATCTAGTTCCTTTTTCTCAATAAGATCTGATTTATTAAAAAAAATTATTTCTTTCTTTTTAAATAAAGATAAGTCATATTTTTTTAGCTCGGATCTTATTTTAAGATAATTTTCAATCAAATTATCTTCTGTAATATCAATTAAATGAAGCAATATTTTGCATCTTTCTATATGTCTCAAAAATTTTACACCCAAACCAATACCTTTATGAGCTCCCTCTACAAGACCAGGTATGTCAGCTAATGTAACTTCTTTATCATTATAATAAGTTACACCCAAATTTGGGTTAATTGTTGTGAATGGATAATTAGCAATCTTTGGCTTGGCTCTTGTTAAGGCTGCTAATAAACTAGACTTGCCCGCATTGGGTAGACCAATAATTCCAACATCTGCAATTATTTTTAATTGAAGCCATACCCAAAATTCCTCACCATCTTTACCATTAGTTTTTTTTTTAGGAGCTCTATTAGTTGAGCTTTTGAATCTGACGTTTCCCAATCCTCCTTTTCCACCGGAAGCAATCAAATATTTTTCTTTATTTTTTTTGAAATCGTAAATTAAAGTATTATTGTCCTCTTCGTATATTTGAGTGCCTACTGGTACTTTTAAAATAAGATCTTTACCATTAGCCCCAGTTTTATTTCTCTTGCTTCCTGACTTTCCATGCTGAGCCTTAAAATGTTGGGCATATCTAAAATCAATTAAAGTATTCAAATTTCTCTCAGCTTCAAAAATTATCGACCCTCCATCTCCTCCATCTCCTCCATCAGGACCGCCAAATTCGACAAATTTTTCTCTTCTAAAGCTAGCTGAGCCTGAGCCGCCATTTCCTGCTTTTAAATTGATTTTTGCTTGATCTAAAAATTTCATTGTATCGATATAAATAATTTTTTGTTATTTATATTTTTAATTGGGGATTACAGATACAAATGTTCTGTTAAGTTTAGATTTTTTGAATTTTACTTTTCCTTTAATTAAGGAAAAAATAGAGTGGTCCTTACCCATTCCCACGTTATTTCCAGGGTGAATTCTAGTACCTCTCTGCCTTACAATTATATTTCCAGGTATTACGTTTTCATCACCGTATCTTTTAACACCTAGTCTACGGCCTTTACTGTCTCTTCCGTTTCTTGATGATCCACCTGCTTTTTTTGTTGCCATTTAGGTTCCTTACTTTTTTTTCTCTTTTTTTATATCTTTTTTCTCTTTTTTAATAGTCTTCTTTTTTTCTAATATTTTAGCTTCATCAATAACTTTTCCACCTTTAGACAATATTTTTAAAATTTGTATCTTAGAGTGACGCTGCCTATGTCCATTTTTTTTTCTTGAGTTTTTTCTTCTTCTTTTATGAAATACTAAAATAGTTCTATCTTTAACAGTTTCTAATAATTTTGCTTCAACTGTTGCACCTTCAATACTTGGGTTACCTATTTCTGTATTTTTACTATCATTCAGTAGTAAAACTTTTTTGAACTTAATTGTCTCACCAACCTTTGCGTCAAGCTTTTCTATTTCTAGTATTTTGCTCGCAGTAACCTTATATTGCTTTCCACCAGTTTCTATAATTGCAAATGACATAAAATATATTTTTTTTGTTTCCAGGCAATATAGCTCTAAGTACTTTCAAGTCAAGAATATTGAGGTCAAAAAGCGTCCTTTAAACCTCTCAATTTGTTAAATATTTCTTGATCAGAAGCCTGATTATATCCTAGACCCTTTTTAAGCTCATGATTATCACATCTAAGGAAAATGTTTGTTTTCAATTCTTCTTCAATTGTGGTGGGGATTGTAGGTAGAGAATTATTTAATTTTGAATTAATGAATTTTGCTTTCTCAACTAATTGAGAATTTGAATTATCATATTTTAAGCAAAAATCTAAATTTTTTTTTGTATACTCATGACCACAGAATACTTTTGTATTAATCGGAAGGTTTTTAAGTTTTATTAATGATTGATACATTTCTTTATTTGTGCCTTCAAAAACTCTGCCGCAACCTAAGGAAAATAATGTATCACCGGTGAAAACAACTTTTTCATCCTCAAAATAAAAAGCTATGTGGCCACTAGTATGACCAGGTACATGAATTACCTTAAATTTAAGATTTCCAATTTTTGATACTTCGCCGTCTTTTAATAAAAAATCAATTCCTGGAATACGATTTTTATCATTTTTAAATCCAAAAATTTTTGCTTTGTATTTTTCTTTGAGCTTCAAATTTCCATCGACGTGATCAGAATGATGATGAGTATTTAAAATATAGTCTAGTTTTTTATATTTACTAATTATCCGATCACATGAGGAAAATTCTGATGGATCGATTATAGAAACTGTATTAGCTTTTTCGTCAAATATTAAATAACTATAATTATCACTTAAACAGTGTATCGTTTCAATTTTCATTTTAGCTTATTAAAAAAATTCCTAATTTTGAGATAAGATTTTTTATCTCTAAATTACTCCTTTTTATTATTGAAGTTTTATCTTCATTAAGTCCAATGACTTTAATAATATTAATTTTTTTTTCGTCACAAAAATCGAATAAGTCCTTTATTGTACACATGTGTAAATTGGGGGTGTTGTACCAAGTATTTGGTAATGTTTTTGTTACTGGCATTTTCCCAAAAAATAATAATTTTACTCTTACTTTCCAAAAGCCGAAATTTGGAATAGAAATTATGACTGATTTACCAATTCTTAATAGCTCTTTTAATACTTTATCAGGATCATAGAAAGCTTGAAGTGTCTGACTTAAAACTACATAGTCGAAAGATTTTTTTGGAAATTGGTGTAATTCTGTCTCTGCATTTCCTTGTATAACGGGTAAACCTTTGGTAATGCATTTTTGAACATTATCTTTGTTAAGCTCTAATCCTCTTACTTCAATATTTTTATTGTCTTTTAAAAAACTCATTAAAGAGCCGTCTCCACACCCGACATCAAGGACTCTTGTGTTATTTTCCAACAAATCTGCAATTACCCTAAATTCTTTTTTCATTTTTTAATTTTTCATACATTGAGTCTATAAATCCCTTTAATGTTTTTAAAAATTCAGTTTCATCAACTAGGAAAGAATCATGGCCCTTATCAGTTATTATCTCTGAGAATGAAACGTCAGCACCAGATGCATTCAAAGCTATTACAATATCCTTATTTTCTCTAGTTGTGTACAACCAATCAGATGAAAACGATATAACTAAAAATTTAGTTTTTTGATTTTTGAAAGCTTCTGTTAATCCACCTTGAAATTGTTTTGAAAGATCAAAATAATCCATTGCCCTTGTTATATAAAGAACTGAATTAGCGTCAAATCGCTCAACAAAAGTATTACCTTGGTGTCTTAAATAACTTTCAACTTGAAAATCTGCATTAAAACTGAATTCATAATCTGCCTTTTCTTGCAACTTCCTACCAAATTTTTCTTGCATACCTTTTTCTGATAAGTAACTTATATGACCAACCATTCTAGCTACTGCCAACCCATTTTTTGGCTGAATATTTTTTTTTAAATATTTTCCATTTTCCCATACTGGATCTGCCATAATTGCTTGGCGAGCCAATTCATTTAGCGCTATATTTTGAGCACTATGACTTGAACTACAAGCTATGGGAATAGCTGAAAAAGTTTTATCAGGGAAAGTCGCACAAAATTGTAATAATTGCATTCCACCCATTGACCCCCCTGTTGCACAAAGAAGTTTTTTTATTCCAAGATGCTCAAGTAAAGATTCTTGGGCTCTAACCATATCTCTTATTGTAATAACAGGAAAATCTAAACCATATGGCTCCTTAGTTTCAGGATTTATGTTTCTTGGGCCAAGCGAACCCATACATCCACCAATTACGTTTGCACATATTACGAAATACTTGTCAGTATCTAGTGCCTTACCGGGTCCAACTGCTGTAACCCACCAACCTTCTTTTTTGGTAATTGGATTCATACCGGCTACAAACTGATCACCTGTTAGAGCATGAAATACAAGAATAGCATTGTCTTTCTCAGAATTTAAAGTTCCAAAAGTTTCGTAAGCTAACGGAAAGTTATTAATTGTCTTTCCGCAATCTAACTTTAGTGGTTTAGAGACATTAAGTTTTTTTATATTCTCAATTTTTATATTCATCCAAAAAAAAAGCCCAGCTAAACCGGGCTATCTCCTGTTTAGCTACATTTATCAAGCGCCTGCAATTTGGTTAAATCGGCGCCTTGTTAAAATTAATACTAAATAGTCTTAAACTTGTCAAATTCATATGTAATGAAACTAGCAAAACTCAAGCTTTTTATATATTAACTAAAATAAAATGAATTTACCAAAGCCAAAAAAAATTAATGCGGAAAAGTACATTGCTGGATTAAGTCTATTTAAGCAGAAAGTAGTAAAAATCAAACTATCTGCCAATGAGTCTGCATTGGGTCCAAGTCCAAGGGCAATAAAAGAATTTGTGAAAGTATCTAAAAATTTGAAAAGATATCCCGACTCTGATGGTATTTTTCTCAGAAATGTACTAGCTAACAAATTTAAACTTGATTCAAGAAGAATTATACTAGGAGCAGGCTCTGACCAAATATTTGAACTAATATGCAAATCATTTCTTAATAAAAATGATGAAGTAATTGTCCCTGAATTTAGTTTTATAATTTATAGAATTTATAGCAAAATTTATGGGGCAAAGATTAAATATGCTAAAGAAAA
>MDSV01185961.1_pt1 | contig 10215 bp, 6 predicted proteins | sample 810851 | NCBI WGS metagenome assembly MDSV01 (sample SAMN05326640, study PRJNA326480) | marine metagenome | isolation source: seawater | place: Atlantic Ocean: North East | collected 2012
GCTATAAGTGTTATATTTTTATCGCCAAAATGAGTGTTTAAAAATTCTTTATCCCTTCCACTTATAATTACTACATCACAGTTTTTGTTCTTTAACTTTTCAATAATTTCATAAACATCTTGATCAGGTGCTACTTTTTCAGGATCGTCCTGAAAATTTACTAGGGTACCATCAAAATCTAAAAACAAAATTTTATTGGTAGCATTATTCAGTTGCTCTGTTATATAAGTTTTTGTTCGCTCATCCAGCTGTTTTGCTTTTTTAGAAATATGGTTCACTTTGGTAGCTTCTAAAGCTTTGATAAATTCACTGGACCATTTTTTGATTCCGTAGCGTTTTAATCTTTTTTGAATAGTTCTGTTTCTGGATTTTTGCTCGATCAGTGGCATTTCGTAAGCTTGCTTTAAAGCATCTGCAATTTGATCGTAATTATTAGGGTTAATAATTAGAGCTTCATTCATTTCGTGAGCAGCACCGGCCATCTCACTTAAAATAAGCACTCCAGATAAATCTGTTCTGGTAGCTACATATTCTTTAGCTACTAGATTCATTCCATCGCGACGCGGTGTTAAAAGTGCGATATCGCAGGAGGTATATAAGTCTATTAAATTATCAAAAGGCATGGAACGGAAAAAATACCAAATAGGTGTCCAACTTACCGTGGAAAACTTACCATTTATTCTCCCTACCAATTCATCTATTTCACGCTTCAATTTTTGGTATTGAGGTACGTTAGAGCGGGAGGGAACCGCTAACATAATCAAGCGTACTTTCTCTTTAAATTCAGGATATTTTTCTAAGAAATGCTCAAAAGCCCTAATCCTGTTGGCGATACCTTTGGTGTAATCCAATCGGTCTATGGAGAGGATCATTTTAGAGCCGGGAGTTGTTTCTAAATGTTGATCTAAACGTACTTGAAGTTCAGATTTTTGCTCCTGTGTTTTTTCATAATGTTCTAGAGCGGCCTGTTCAAATTTTTCATAGTCTATTCCCATCGGGAAAGAATCTACTTTTACCAATCTGTTTTTGAGGGTGATTTCATTAAATTGAGTTTCGTAGCGTAAAATTCTACTTACAGAGCTTAAAAAATGCCGTTCATAATCGTATGTATGGAAGCCTAACAAATCTGCTCCTAACATTCCTTGTAATAAAGATTCTCGCCAAGGTAAGGTTCTAAATACTTCATAAGAAGGAAATGGGATGTGTAGAAAGAAGCCAATAGTAACTTTTGGTTTATTCTTTTTAATAATGCCGGGAACCAATAGCAGTTGATAATCGTGAACCCAAACGGTATCTCCGTCTTCAAGGTTTTCCAGGATTTTTTCAGCAAACTTTTCATTTACCTTTTTATAGCCCATCCATTCTTGTTCATCAAATTTGGTGTATTCCATAAAATAATGAAACAAAGGCCAAATGGTTCGGTTACTAAAACCGTAATAATAGTCGTTTAATTCTTTTTCTGTAAGGTTAATTGCAAGACATTTTTCATTTTTGGCAGCTTGGTCTATTTGCGATTGAATTTTAGGGTTTACTTCTTCTTCGGTTAGGCCAGACCAGCCAATCCATAGACTATCTCCTTCTTGATGAACCGATTTCATTCCTGTGGCCAATCCTCCCACACTTGGAGAGACTTTAACATCATTATTTTCAACAGAAATTTGTAAGGGCAAGCGGTTAGAAACGATAATCGTTTTGTTTTTCATTGGTAAAAATTTAGAGTTGGTTGTTTTATTTCTTTAATTTACATTTTTATATTGAATTGACCTTAAATACAAGTAAACTTTAATGAAAAATTTAGATTACGGGATTATTGGAAATTGTAAAAGCTCGGCGTTGGTTTCTAAAACGGGTTCTATAGATTGGTGCTGTTTACCTAATTTTGATTCTGATGCGATTTTTGCCAAAATACTTGATAACGAGAAAGGTGGGAATTTTGATTTAATTACTTCTGAAGAATATACAATTCATCAAGAATACTTACCCAAAACCAATATTCTTGTAACTAGGTTTGAAGCTGAAGAAGGTGCGTTTGAAATTCGGGATTTTATGCCCCGTTATTTTAAAGAAGACAACAAATCTTATGCTCCTTCAGAAATTGTACGATGTGTGGTTTTATTAAAGGGGGAACCTAAATTTAAAGTGCAGTACAATCCTAAACCGGCTTTTGCTAAAGAAAAAACCATAAACAGGATTAAGGACAATTATATTAAAAGCCATACAGTAGAAGGGAAGTACGACTCGGTTTACCTTTATTCTAATATCGATTACAATGATATTTTAGAAGAAAAAGTGATCACTCTAAAGGAAGATGCTTTTTTTGCGGTAGCCTATCATGAGAAAATTCTTAAGCAAACTGTAGATCGTGCATTTTTACAGTACCATCGTACCTATACATATTGGTTAAATTGGAGTGAGAAAACTACTTCTTACCTGTATTATAACAAAGAAATTTTAAGAAGCGCGCTTACGCTAAAAATGCTTACTTATGAAAAAAGTGGAGCAGTTTTGGCAGCTGCAACAACTTCGTTGCCCGAAACAATTGGAGAAGTAAGAAACTGGGATTACCGTTTCTGTTGGATCCGGGATGCTTCTATGGTAATCAAAGTAGTTTCAGAATTAGGTCACGTAAAATCGGCGCAGAAATTTCTTCAATTTATCATTGATATTATTCCAGATAAGGGCGATAAGATGCAAATTATGTACGGTATTAATGGTGAACGCAATTTAACCGAACATATTTTAGATCATCTCGATGGTTACGAAGGTTCTAAACCTGTACGAACCGGAAATGCAGCCTATTTGCAGAAACAGAACGACATCTTCGGAATTTTAATGGAAGTGATCTACCAGCAGTTTGTGAGGTTTGAAAATACGTTGGAAAATTCTGAAGAACTTTGGACCATTACCTGTGGAACAGTTCACACGGTTCAAGAAAACTGGAAGGCTCCCGATAAAGGTATTTGGGAGTTAAGAACTGAAGACAGACATTTTACCTTCTCTAAATTATTATGTTGGGTAGCTGTGGACAGAGCTATTAAAATTGGGGAACTTATTCATAAAACCGCTAATCTAGAGTATTGGAAAGAACTTCGAGCAGAAATTTTTAATGATATTTATGAAAATGCTTGGAATGATGAAGTACAAGCCTACACGCAGTATTACGGCTCTAAAGATTTAGATGCTTCCACCTTATTGATGGAAGATTATGGTTTTATTGAAGCAGAGGATCCAAGATACATAAAAACGGTAGAAGCTACCGAAAGGGAATTATGCAAAGACGGTTTAATGTACCGTTATAAAAATAAAGACGATTTTGGAGAACCGAGTTCTTCCTTTACCATTTGTAGTTTTTGGTTTATCAACAGTCTTTTCAAAATAGGAAAGAAAGAAAAAGCCATTAAATTGTTCAATAAATTATTATCGTATAGTAATCACTTAGGTTTATTTAGTGAAGATATAGATTTCGAGACCAAGCGTTTACTAGGTAATTTCCCTCAAGCTTATTCGCATTTGGCGTTAATTGAAACCGCAACTAATTTTTCCGGTGGAATTACAGAAGAAGAGGAGTTAATTGAATTTATTCATCATTTTTAGATGAATCTTTTTTGATATCAGAACTATCTGAAGAGTCATTGTTTTCAAAAACAATTCGAGTTCTTGGAAGGCTTTTCGGATAGTTTTCTTTAATAAATTTAATCATCTTTTCTCGGATGTAAACCCTTAAATCCCAATTGGTAGGAGAGTTTTTAGAGCTCACCAAAGCTCGAAGTTCCATCGATTTTTCAGTGGCATTGGTCACTTGCAGTACATTCACTTTACCGTCCCATAGTGGGGAGCCTTCTAATAACCGAGTTAATTCTTCTCTTAAATCATCTACAGAAATATCATAATCGGTATATAAAAAAACCGTTCCCATAATATCTGAAGTGGTACGCGTCCAATTTTGAAATGTATTTTCAATAAAATAAGTTGAAGGGACTACCAACCGACGTTTATCCCAAATTCTAACGACCACGTAAGTAAGTGCGATTTCTTCAATCCAGCCCCATTCACCTTCCACAATTACAGCATCATCTAAACGAATAGGCTGTGTAATGGCAATCTGTATACCTGCCAATAAAGTAGCAATAGCTTTTTGGGCGGCTAGCCCTACAATAATTCCGGCTATCCCGGCAGAAGTAAGCAAACTAACTCCAATATTTCGTATGCTTTCAAAACTCATTAAAATGATTCCGATCGCAAGAATTATTAAAATGAATATGATAATATTTTCCAAAATGGTAAATTGTGTATATACCTTTCGGGCTTTTAAATTATCTTCCCTAGAAACATCATACTTACTCAAAAGCCGTTTCTTAAACACCTTAAGTAGTAAAATTAAAATCCAAGTAAAGGAAATGACCAGCAAAATGGTGATTAAATGTTTGGCTACATATTCAAAATCTTTATCGGGGAAATAGTTGGACGCTTTTCCTATCCATAGCACAATGGCCACCAAAAATAATAAAAGTGGAATTTGTATATTCTTGGCAAAGTTGACAGGAAGTATGTTTCGTGGATCTTTTCCAATTTTTTTGATAAGAAAAAAAGCAACCCAAAAGGTTACAATAATTCCTACGATGCCATAAATAACATAGCGGAGTGTTTGTTGGGTGTCATTTAAATTTTCAGCTATCAAGGAGGCTACTAGCATACATTTAGTTTTCTTTTTTATCGGGCTTTTGCTCTAATGGAGGAAATTCTTGTATTCGTACACGGGAAGTAGAAAGGTGTAAGCCATCTTCTAGACTACTAATATAGCTCACCATTTCTTCCCTTAGTTCACAATGTAAATCCCAAGTAGAAGAAGCATCGGTAGAGCTGCACAAACATCTAATTTTAATAGCTTTTTCAGTAGTATCAACCACTTGAACTACTGGGGGATGATTTTCATCCCAACTTTCGTGGCCTTCTAATAATTCCTTAAATTTTTTACGGACTTTTTTGACATCGATTCTATAATCTGCATAGATAACAATTGGCCGTATTTGATGGGCAGAGGTAATCGACCAGTTTTCAAACGTATCAGAAATTACTTGCTTTAAAGGAATCACCAGTCTCCTCCAGTCCCAAGTCCTCACCACCATATAGGTAAACCGAATATCCTCTACATATCCCCATTGATCTTCAAACACAACCGTATCGCCAATTCTAGCAGGTTTAGTAATCGCAATTTGTATTCCTGCTATAATATTTCCTAAGGTACTTTGGGCGGCAATTCCTAGAATTACAGTGGCTACTCCGGCAGAAGCTAGTAACGAAATTCCTAACTTCTCTAACGATCTAAATTGAGATAAAATTACCGAAGCTCCAATGATAATAACCAAAAAGGTCACAATTCTTCTAGCTACAGAAACATAAGTGAGCATTCTTCTGGCTTCTGTATTTTCTTCTAATGAGGTATCACCAATTTTATTTTCTGCCACGTAGAGCATAAAGTAGTCAATCATTCGCATAAAAAACCAAGTTACCGAGCCAATAACCATAATTAATAGAATAGCGTAAAGCGTACTAGCAAAAGACCCTGCAAAAGAAATTAGATGATTTAAGAGCAAATAAAAAGCTAGTACACCAACGGCAAAACCGGCGGGAGTAGCTAGTTTATTGGCAATATGGTTAATCCATTTTTTATCTGACCTTAAAAATATTTTTCTTAACAAGTAAGCCGTGCCCCTTCCTATAAAATAACAAATGATTAGAATCACCAAAGCACCAACAAATTTCCAGACCGGCATGTTTAAAATTCTAATTCTTGTCCAGCTAGGCATCATTCGGTCTAATTTACGTGGACCATAAGTGGCATAAAGCGCATCGATGTTTTCTACTGTATTTTGAGAAATAAGCCAAAACGCACCAAAATCTTTATATTTTACTCGCTGTAGACGAAACACAATATCGCGGCCATCCATATCAACTTCTCCAAAAACAATACTTCTTCTCGGTTTTCCGGCAACCGCCTGATTCGTGGTGGTTTGTATGTCTACTTGTCCATCAGGACGATCAGGCAGTTCGTCCCAATTAATATTTACCCGTTGGTTAAGAACGAAATATAATTTTTCAGCAAGTTTGGCAGCGTCTTCTTCTGTAATATTATCAGGAAGTAAGTTGAAATTTAAAGCATAAGCCGCTTCTTTATAATTATTATTTCTTGCTTGAGTAATAAAATGTTCTAAAACCGATTGAGGAGTCTGAAAATTAATTCGGTTAGGAGGTAAGCCAATACTTTTATTCACGCGGTTTAAAATGTAATAGGCTTCATTGTATTCTCTAATGGCATTGCTCCTAAAGTCACCTTTCTCTTTTATTGTTGGTTCTTTACTGGGTAAACTTGTACCTGATTTTTGAGAGGTAGAATCTTGTGATTGTTGAGCTTGAAGCAAGCTACAATTTAAAAAGAAGAATAATATTAAACAGGTTAGCGTTGAATAGTTTTTTGTCATACCCGACAAGTTAATGGCTTTTTTGCACAGATTTTATTAGCGTTTTGTTAAAACCTTTAAATCCTTCAATATTATTAAACTGTAAAGTTTATTAAAGTAAAGCAACTTATTTGAAAATGATACATCTACTCATAAACTATTCAATTTATGACGATGAAAAAACAACTATTCTTATTAATTAGTTTAATTAGTCTGCAGTCCTGTATTCATTGGGAAGACGATGATGTAGTTTACGAAAGTAATTACAACCCAATTGTACAAACACGAGAGGTTTTTGAAAACAGTATTGAACTGCAATCAGCTAGACCGGTTAGTAATGCCGGAAAAATTTATGTGAAAGATCAGTTTTTATTTATTAATGAAAAGGAAGAAGGTTTTCATATTTACAATAACCAAGATCCCGAAAATCCAGAAGCGATTTCATTTTTAAAAGTTCCCGGAGCGACAGATTTAGCGATACGCGGGAATACTATATTTGTTCATCATTATGTAGATCTACTTTCCATAGAATTGAATTTAATCACGAATGAAATTCTAACTATGACTAGAACTTCAGATGTTTTTCCTCAACTGAATTCACCAGATGGTTTTGAAGCAGCGTATTTTGATGTTTCTGCGGATAAAATAATTGTTGGCTATGAACCTAAAAATTAAACGATGAAAAAAACTATACTTATTTTATTGGTGGTTGTGTTGAGTGCTTGCAGCTCAGATAGTAGTGATACGGGAAATATTACCGATGGTCAAGGGGGGAGTTTAGCACGTTTTACTCTTTCCGGAAATTATTTATATACAGTGGGGGAAGAATCTTTAAGTGTATTTGATGTTTCAAATACTGAAAATCCTGTTTTTAAAGGAAACACTTATATAGGTTTTAATATTGAAACCTTGTTTGGACTTGGCGATAAGCTTTTTGTAGGAAGTCAATTAGGAATGTACATTTATGATATTTCTTCTCCCGAAAATCCTTTACGATTGGCAGAAGTAAGCCACATTAGAAGCTGTGATCCTGTAGTTTCTTCAGGTGATTATACCTATGTAACCTTACATACCAATTCTGCCTGCCAGGGAAACATCAACCAGTTAGAGATTTATAATACTGAAAATCCGCTTTATCCTGAATTATTAACGACCGTACAAATGAATCAGCCTATAGGTTTAGGTTTATATAATCATTACTTACTGGTAACCGATTTAGATATAGTGCGGGTCTTAGATGTATCTCAACCTCAATATCCAAACTTTGTTTCGTCTATTCCTGTGAAAGGTTTTGATGTTATTATTAGGGAGGACGAATTATTTGTGATTGGAAACGAAAGCCTTACACAATTTGAGCTTTCTATTGTGGAGGATGAATTGATTTATACGGAAAGAGGTAGTATTGAATTTTAGTCTTCCAAATTTTATTGCTTCAATAAAAAGCTTTTCTTTTTTTAATGAGTAAATTTGAAGCTTAAAATTTTTAAAACTGAATGAAAATGAAAAAATACCTTTTAATTCTTAGCGTATGTAGCCTGCATCTGCTTACGGTGAGTTGTGAAAAACATACATCTCCTGTGAAAGATGGAGCAAAACCGGAACTGATTTCTGATGAGTTTATATTTACCGAAGGCCCGGCTTCTGATAAGGAGGGAAATGTATATTTTACCGATCAGCCTAATAATCAAATTTTAAAGTGGGACGCAAAAAGTAATTCCATTTCAGTTTATATGAAAGATGCAGGTCGTTCTAACGGAATGTATTTTGACGATGATCAAAATTTGTGGACCTGTGCCGATGAAAATTTTCAGCTATGGAAGATAAGTCCAGATAAAGAAGTAAGCGTTGTTTTAGACGGTCACGAAAACAAGGCATTTAATGGTCCTAATGATTTATGGATGGATGAAAAGGGTGGTTTTTACTTTACAGATCCTTACTATCAAAGAGAATACTGGGAAAGAAAATCTCCTGAGATGGAGAAAAGAAAAGTGTATTACCTGAGTCCAGATCATAAAACCGTAACACCCGTGGCAGAAGGTTTTGTACTTCCAAACGGAATTATAGGTTCTTCTAAAGATCAGGTTTTGTATGTTTCAGATGTTTCAAAAGAAAAAGTGTATAAGTATCAAATACAGGATAATGGTACACTAACCGATAAAGAGCTTTTTGCTGATATGGGCTCTGACGGAATGACCTTAGATAATGAAGGAAATTTATATGTTACCGGCGATGGAGTTGTTGTTTTTGATAAAGAAGGCAATAAAATAGATCATATTCAAATTGATAAAGATTGGACAGGTAATGTTACTTTTGGTGGAGCCAATGAAGATATTTTGTTTATTACCGCTTCCGATGCGGTTTATAAACTTCCAATGAAAACTCACGGGATTCGATGGAATCATTAATATTAAATAAAAAGAGCTGCCAATTGGCAGCTCTTTTTCAATTTAAAAATCAAACTTAACTAAACCTCAACTTAAAAACAATACTTATTTTCTGCGATTAATTTATCGGCAATTTCAGTTCTTAATTTGACGACGTTCGGGAAATTATCGTATTTCGTGAAACGCTTTAATCCCATTAACATCATTCGTAATTCGTCTCCTTCAGCGAAAGAAATAATTCCTTCTTTGGCTTTGGCGTTGATTTTTTCAACGGCATTATAAAGGTAAAGCTGAGACATTGCTATTTGTTCTTTTTGGGTATCTTCCCCAAAACGTTTCGCGTTCTTTTCGGTTCTTAAAATAGCCGATTCTGCCATATATACTTCAATTAGAATATCGGAAGCAGCCAATAATAATTGCTGATGTTCTTCTAGTTGTGGTCCAAATTTCTGAACAGCACTACCGGCAACCATTAAGAATACTTTTTTCAGCTTTTTGATCATTTCTTTTTCTTCCGCAAATAATTCAGAATAATCAGGTTTATCGAAAGACGGAATTCCCATTAATTCTTCTCCTACCGCTTGTGCAGGTCCTAAAAGATCTACGTGACCTTTCATCGCTTTTTTCACGAGCATTCCTACCGAAAGCATTCGGTTAATTTCGTTGGTACCTTCATAGATTCTTGAAATACGAGCATCTCTCCAAGCCGCTTCCATAGGGGTGTCGGCAGAGAATCCCATTCCACCAAAAATCTGAATTCCTTCATCGGAGCAATGCTGAATATCTTCAGAACAGGCTACTTTTAAAATAGAACATTCAATCGCATATTCTTCTACTCCTTTTAATTCGGCTTCAGAATGAGAATTTCCACTTTCCATACGAAGGTGAATTCGGTCTTCTATATTTTTAGCCGCTCTGTAGGAAGCTGATTCGCCTACATAAGCAGAAGTTGCCATTTCGGCTAGTTTTTGTTTAATCGCTCCAAATTGTGCAATGGGTGTTTTAAACTGAACTCTTTCATTAGCATATTTAACGGCATTTTCGGTCACCCGACGTTGTGCATCTAAACAAGCCGCTGCCAGTTTAATTCTACCTACGTTTAAGGCATTCATCGCGATTTTAAAACCTTCACCGCGACCCGCTAACATATTTTCTACCGGAACTTTGGTTTCATTAAAGAATACCTGACGGGTAGAGGAGGAGTGAATCCCTAATTTCTTTTCTTCTTCCCCAAAGGAGATTCCGTTTTCTTTATCATTTTCTACGATAAATCCGGTGATGTTTTTATCATCTTCAATACGTGCAAAAACGATGAACACATTCGCAAAACCAGCGTTAGAAATCCACATTTTTTGTCCGCTGATGCTGTAATA
>MDSV01216459.1_pt1 | contig 10215 bp, 9 predicted proteins | sample 810851 | NCBI WGS metagenome assembly MDSV01 (sample SAMN05326640, study PRJNA326480) | marine metagenome | isolation source: seawater | place: Atlantic Ocean: North East | collected 2012
AAAGTATTTTTTGTTTTTAGAATATTTCTAATCTCTATAAATCCCTTGTCAGTTGATTTTAGCTTACTAATTACTCTTCCACTTGCGTCAATATGCGCTGAGATGCCATTGTTTGCTGAACGTAGTAAATTTTTTCCTTCTTCTATTGATCTAAATATAGAATGAGAAAAGTGTTGATACGGACCAACAGAATCTCCGAACCATCCATCTTCAGATATATTTATTATAAAATCAAAATTTTTCTTATTTTTATTAAGATTTCCTGAATAAATTATTTCATAACAAATTAAAGGAATGAAGCTAAAATTATTAAAATTAATTACTTTCCTTTCGTTATCTGATGAAAAGGATTGATATCCTTGAGTAATTTTCTTTAATCCAAGATTTTTTAGTAAATGTTCAAATGGTAAAAATTCCCCAAAGGGAACTAATTTATTTTTATTATACTTTGCTAAAATATTAACATTATTATCTAAGACTACCAAAGAATTAAATATCTTTGAATTTTCATAACTATTGATGCCTAAAATTATTTTATGATTATCAGAAAAATTTTCAGAAAATATAAAATTATAATTTTTTAAATCTTGTAAATAAATATTAGAAAGAACACCTTCAGGAAAAATAAAAATTGTTTTTTCTAATTTATTAGGTTTGCTTAGTTTTATTAAATCATGAATAGTTTTTTCAGGAGCTTCATTTTGAAAAAATCTATTTATGTCTATTTTAGGAGAAATAATTTTTATAACAAAATCTAGATTTATTTTTTTAATTTGATCATTTTTTTTTATTATTGATGAGCCATACAAAAAATTGATAGATAAAAGGAAAAAAGAAATTAACATTAAAAATATTTTATTTTTTTTTTTATATTTAAAAAAAATTAAAGATGGTATTAAAAAAAAAGTAATACAAAGAAGGTTGAATACATACGTGCCAATAAATGAAAGAATTTGGATTAATTGTAAATAATCTGTAAAACTATAGGCAATTAAATTCCATGGAAACCCACCAAATATAAAACTTCTTAAATACTCAATGATTGAAAAAAAAAGTGAAAATATTAAAATTGAAGAAAAATTTTTTTTTAAATTAAAAAAAAAACAAGAAAACGTTAAAAGACCATAAAATAATCCCAAAAATAAAGGAATTAAAATTATTGAAAATGGTATTAAAGGTTTAAATATTTCTTCGAAAGTAAGTGAATTTGATATCCAATATAAATTGGAAATAAAATAACCAAAACCAAACATCCACCCTATCTTAAAAGATACCCACTTTCCTTTTAAATAATTGGACAAAAAATAAAAAAATAACATTGGAAATGTAATAAAATTTATAAAAAACAAACCATAAGGTGGGAGACTATAAGATGTTAATAAACCAATTATAAAAGGTATAGTATAAATTAATATTTTATTTTGTATTAATGAGGTCAAATTGTTTCGTGAAAATAATTTAATACTAAATTTTCTTTTTTTATCATTTTTTTAAAATCTTTTATTTTTTTATGATCATATCCAATTAAATGAAAATATCCATGTACCCACATTTTATCTAATTCTAAAAAAAAATTTGAATTTTTAGATCGTTGATTAACTATTTCATATGAAATAGCAATATCACCAATGTATGAACTTTTTTTTTCTATAAATTGGGCTGGAAAAGATAATACATCTGTAGGTTTATTTTTTTTTCTAAATTTTAAATTTAAACTTTTCATTTTTTTATTATTTGTCAAAAGAACTGAAAATTCATAATTTTTTTTCTTAAAAGATCTTATTTTATTCAATTTATTAATTTTTTTATTAAAATAAAGGCTTGGATTTTTAATGATATTTTTCCATTTGTAATAATCCAAAATTACATTGGCTTTAATCATTGATCAGTATTTTGATCTGAATAAGCTTTAACAATTTTTGAAACCAAAGGATGTCTCACTACATCGCTATAATCAAAATCGACAACTGAGATTTCTTTTAAATGTCCAAGTAGATTTTTTGATCTATTTAGACCTGATAAGGATTTATTTGGTAAATCAATCTGTGAGGGATCGCCATTTATTACAATCTTTGAATTTTCTCCAATTCTTGTTAAAAACATTTTTATTTGAGTGTCTGTTGCATTTTGAGCCTCATCTAGAATTGCAAAAGAATTTTTAAGTGTCCTTCCTCTCATAAAAGCTAATGGTGCAATTTCAATATCACCAACTTCAATTTTCTTTTGAATTTTTTCATAATCTAATAAATCATAAAGCGAGTCATAAAGAGGTCTTAGATAAGGATCAACTTTTTCCCTCATGTCTCCTGGTAAAAATCCTAATCTCTCTCCAGCCTCAACTGCTGGTCTTGATAAAATAATTCTTTCTATTTTTTTTTCCAAAAGCATTGTAAGGGCTACTGCTACAGCTAGAAATGTTTTTCCTGTACCTGCTGGACCAGCAGAGATTATTATTTCACTTTCTTTTAAAGCTCTAACATAATTTTTTTGTTTTTCAGACCTCGGTATTACTGACTTTTTTGGTGTCTTAATAATATATTCTATTCTTTTGTCAGTTTTGTTTAACTTTTCGTCTATCATAAATTCATTTACTGAAGAAATTATATCTTTTTTTTCAATAGTTCCATTATTTAAAAATTGGTTTGTTAAAAAATCTATGGCGTTTTTTACTAAATCGTTTTTTTTAGGATCACTTTTCACAAGAATAGAATTTCCTCTCGAATATATTTTTGTTTCGGTAATCTTCTCTAATTCTTTTAAATTGTTATTAAATTCTCCCACTATTCCACTTAAAATATCATTATTTTGAAAAATAATACTAAGGGCGTTATTTTCTGAATATACAAATTTTAGTTCTGATTGGGAATTTTTATAAGCAGTTTTTCTCAAATTAAGCTGCTTTCACATTTTTTTCAATTTCACCAAATAATGTATTTTGATTACTATTGGTTATTTTTACATCTATCAAATTTCCAATATGACTATCACTTCCCTCAAATATTACTGAAGATAAATATTTATTTCTTCCAAATAATTTATTTTGATTTGACATTTTATTTTCCACCAGTACTTCAATTTTTTGATCTTCAAAAGATTTATTTAATTCTATTTGATTATTAAATAGTTTTTTTTGAATTATAGTTAATCTTTTTTTTGCTATTTCTTTATCAACAACTTCTAAATTAGCAGCTACTGTTCCCGGCCTTGGGCTAAATATAAATGAAAACGAATTAACAAATCTAATTTTTTCTAATAATTCCATTGTATATGAAAAATCTTTTTCTGTTTCTCCTGGGTAACCTATTATAAAATCACTTGAAAATTCCGCATCAGGACTCAATTTTTTTATTTTAAAATAAACTTCTAAATAATCTTCAACTTTATGTTTGCGGTTCATTAATTTTAATATTCTATCTGAACCACTTTGTATTGGTAAATGAACAAAAGGCATTAGTTTTTTACTATTTTTGTAGCAATCAATTAAATCATCCGTCATATCCTTAGGATGAGAAGTGGTATACCTTATTCTTTTAATTTCACTGTAATTATCAAGATGATTTATTAAATCTGAAATTCTATATACTTTTGAATTTTCTTTAAAGTAATATGCATTAACATTCTGTCCTAATAAAGTTATCTCTCTTACTCCATTTTTTATTAATTGTTCTGCTTCATTAATAATTTGATCAAATGGCCTAGAATATTCTGGACCTCTCGTATAAGGCACAACACAAAAATGACAAAACTTGTCACAACCTTCTTGTATTGTTAAATAAGATGATACATTTTTATTTTTATTTTCTATTCCATCATAATATCTAAACTTTGAGACAGAATCGAATTCTGTTTCTTCGATTTTTTTTTTAATAATGTGATTCTCTAAAATATCATTCATTTTATGGTATGATTGAGGACCAATAATAATATCAACATAAGGATCTCTATTAAGAACTTCTTGATTTTCTGCTTGCGCAACACAACCTGCTACGACCATTATTGGTTTATTTTTTCCTCTATAAATTTTTTTTACTCTGCCAATTTCATGAAACACTTTTTCTTTTGCCTTGTCTCTAATGTGACAAGTATTTAATATATAACAATCAACATTATTTTGATCCTCACTTTTATGATAACCAATTTTGCTAATAGAATCATAAATACGTTTTGAATCATATTCATTCATCTGACATCCAAATGTTTTAATAAAAACTTTTTTTATCATTAGCTATTTTTTTTTATTCCATACAATTCAAGTTTATGATCGACCAATTTATATCCATATTTTTCTGCAACTTTTTTTTGTAATTTTTCAATATCTTCATCTACAAATTCAATTATTTCTCCAGTTTTTATATCAATTAAATGATCGTGATGACTCTCGTTTAATTCTTCATACCTTGCCTTACCACCCTTAAATTCGTGCTTAGCTACTATTCCTGCTTCTTCAAATAGTTTTACAGTTCTGTAGACTGTGGCGATACTAATTTTTGAATCTATTTTGGATGCTCTTTTATATAATTCATCCACGTCAGGATGGTCTTGAGAATTACTCATTATCTTTGCAATAATTTTTCTTTGGTCTGTTAACTTAACACCTTTTGCCAAGCATTTTTGTTCTATAGTTTCAGACATAATATATTTTAACTCGAATAATAGGGCTTAATCAAATCTTTATTTAGCAATCTATTTCTCTCTAATTTCAATATTTTTTTGAAGTTTTTGCCATCAAAATCTTTTGAGTTAAAACCATATAAACTAATATTTGTTGATAAGGCTATTCCTTTTGCTATCGCTATAGACTTTCTTATACTTGATAATTTTCCTGGTCCTTGGTTTACAAATATTTTTTCAATATCTTTTAGTTTAACTTTATATTTTTTTAAAAAAATTAAAAGAAGTTCTATAAATTTATCAAAATTTTCTCTACTGTTTACATAAGAGGTGTTATATGATTGTGAATCTGTAATGACCCAAAATAAAACTTTTTCTTTAGTTGCATCAATTATTAAATTTTTCATATTTTATTTATTTTGTTTTAATTCTTATGCTGAAAGTGTAAACAAAAAATATTATCACAATGAACAAGGAATCCTCTCATTAATGTACCATAGATTCAATGAAAATAAATACCCATCAACAAATATTCAAATGGATGTTTTTAAAAGTCAAATAGATATAATTAATAAAAATAATTTTAAATTTTATAATCCAAATAGATTTGAAATAGAATTTAATAAACCAAAAAGTGAAAAAAAAATTTTACTTACTATAGATGATGCGTTTACATCTTTTTATGAAAATGCATGGCCATACTTAAAAAAAAATAAATTACCATTTATATTATTCGTTTCTACGGAAGCTATTGGAAAATATGGATATATGAACTGGGATGAAATAAAAGAAGTTGAAAGAGAAGAATTTGCATTTTTGGGCAATCATTCTCATTCCCATGAATATCTGGTAAATTATAATTTTAAAGATTTTAAAAATGATATAGATAAATCTATAAATAATTTTGAAAAAGAAATTGGTTATAATCCTAAATTTTTTTCTTATCCTTTTGGAGAATATTCTCTTGAACAAAAAAATTATATTGCTAAAAATTTTAAATTTGCTTTTGGGCAACAATCAGGTGTAATTGATTTGAACAAAAATAAATATGAATTGCCAAGATTTCCAATAAATGAGAAGTATGGAGATTTAAGTAGATTTGAAAACTTAGTTAAGTTTTTACCTTTACAATATAATAATATTATACCTAAAGATAAGTTTATAGAAGCAACAAATAATCCACCAGAAATGTTTATTGAATTTTTTGATCAACAAAAGAATTTAGATAAAATATCTTGTTACTCAAATGAAGGCGATGGTTGGCATAAAACGAATACTAAATTAAAAAATAATATATTAAATATTTTTTTTAGTGAAAAATTTAATGAAAGAAGAGGAAGAATTAATTGTTCTATGAATGATGTTGAAGGGTGGAGATGGCTTGGTATACAGTTTTCTATAAATTAAATTAAATTTTTAAGTTTTTTACTAGTAGGAAGAATTTTTACATCGTCAAATTCTATTAAAGAATTTTGTATAATAATTTTTGATAAAATTTTAGTGTATTCAACTCCTGTTTCAGCATACTTATCTAGATATTTTACTAATTCTAAGCTATTTAAATTTTCAGAATTATCTCTTTGGATAGCCCTCTCTTTTCTAAATTTTTTGTAACTTGAGTGAGTATTTAAATTTCTCTGATAAGCTTTTACTGAAGCTTTTAAAACTTTGAAACTTGCAACTTTATGGGTTGAATTGCTATCTGCCCCAGCTGGTTTAATCCCATCACCTGACCAAGTCCATTGACCAAATAATGCATTCCCCTTTTGAGCAAATCTTGATGTACCCCATCCAGTCTCTTTGGCTGCTTGAGCGATAGCTAATGAAACTGGAATTTCATCCATTCTAATCTTTAATGTGGATAAATCATTATTTGCTACACCATATTGTTTAATTTTTTTTCTTAACCATTCAATTTCTGAGGTGGTATTATTATTTTTATTCAAGATTACAAAAAGTTTTTTTCTATCTAATTTAATTTTTGTATTTTCTTCAATTATGAGAGGTAAAACGATCTGTATAAATAAATTTTTTCTTTTTTTTATATTTTCAATACTTTTCATCTCTTTTGGAAGATGATCTAAATTATTACCAATATTAACTAATTTAGTTTCTTTAACTGTTTTTAAATTATAATTTGTATCTTGATATAACTGCTCGATCGTAGAAGCACTTAAACGTGAAGTGTTAGTATTTTCCTCATCTGATGAAAATACATCAATATCATTAAAAATATTTTCTAAATTACTACTTTTATCTTCTAATTCTCCAATTTTATTATTTTGTTTATTAAGAATTAGCTCAAAATTTTTTTTGGAAACATTAACAATAGTTTTATTTTTAACAAAATTATCATCAAAATACTTAACTATACTTGGTAATAAAAAAAAAGAAAAAATTAAAATAACACTTGCTATTGAAAATTTATAAAAACTTTTATACTCGTTTTTTTTATTTTCATTAAATATTTTTATCTCTTTTTTTGATACTTTATTTTTTTCAGTTGAAGGTTTCTTAAAAATTGCATCATTTCTAATTTTTTTTACCATAATAATTTAATTTAAATTATAATTATTTTTAAATACTTTTATACTGCTAAAACTTCTTTAACCTCAGGAACATAATGACACAATAAATTTTGAACACCTTGTTTTAGCGTCATAGTTGAAGATGGGCAACCAGAACAACTGCCTTGTAGTTCCACTTTTACTTTGCCATCCTTAAATTCTTTAAACTTAATATCACCCCCATCTCTTGCTACTGCAGGTCGTACTTTTGTTTCTAAAATCTTAATAATTTTTTTTTCAATTTCATTATAACTACTATCATCAGAATCTTTGGTTTTTTTGCTAATTATAAATTCATTACCTTCAGAATAATATTCATTAATATGTGAAATAACTATATGTTTAATATTTTCCCAATCTTCATCATTTTTTTTATTCACAGATAGAAAATCTTCACCTAAAAAAATTCCTGTTACTCCATTTATAGAAAGTATATTTCTAACTAAATTATTATTTGTTTCATCTTTTTTTAAAATTTCAAAAGGACCATCTTCTGAAACTTTCTTTCCTGGTAAAAACTTTAAAGAGTTTGGATTTGGTGTATTTTGAGTTTGGACAAACATAATATTATTTATTTATTTTTGTAAATTAAATTATAGCTAAAATCCAATTATTTTCTTCATTTCTTCAACTTTTTTTGAGGCAATAGAATTGGCTTTTTTTCCTCCTTCTATAAGAATTTTATCAATATAATTGACATCTTTTTGCAATTTATTGATTTCTGTAGATATCGGTGAAATTTTTTCTACAACAAGATCAGCCAATTTTTCTTTAAATTCTGAAAAATTTTTTCCACTAAATTCATTTATCGAATTTTGTAAACTTTGATCACTTAGGCTAGAATATATTCCTAAAAGATTTTCAACCTCTGGTCTTTTTTTTAAATTTTTATCATTATCTGGTAAAGGATCATTGTCAGTTTTAGCTTTTTTTATTTTATTAATAATTTGATCTTTATTGTCAGTTAAATTTATTCTACTTAAATCTGACGGATCAGATTTACTCATTTTATTAGTTCCATTTTTTAAACTCATTATTCTTGAAAAATTCTTTTGTATTAAAGGCTCTGGAGCTCTAAGAAATTCTGGCTTATCAAAATCCAAATTAAATTTTTGCGCAATATCCCGAGATAGTTCTAAATGTTGTTTTTGGTCTTCACCTACAGGAACATGAGTAGCATCATATAATAAAATATCAGCTGTCATTAAGACTGGATATATGTATAAACCTACGCTTGCTTTTTCTTTATCTTTTCCCGCCTTTTCTTTAAATTGTGTCATTCTATTTAACCAGCCCATACGAGCTATACATCCCAATATCCAAGAACCCTCAGCGTGGGCTGGCACCAGTGATTGATTAAATATTATGCTTTTCTTAGGGTCAATTCCACTCGCTAAAAAAGCAGCTGTGGTTTCTCTTATGTTATTTTTCAGAAACTTAGGGTCTTGCTTAGTTGTTATTGCATGTAAATCTACAACACAATAAATACACTCGTTTTCATCTTTATTTTGAAGATCAACAAAATTTTTTATTGCGCCAATATAGTTACCCAAATGAAGGTTTCCTGTTGGCTGAACTCCTGAAAAAATTTTTTTTTTCATCTTATTAATACTTTAATTTAATATCTGAAGTTTTAAAGGCTTTTGTAAGTATGGAGATTATAATATAAATAAAAAATGTAACAATAACTAATAAAATAATAGTTATGAGTTTATATTGACTATCATAAGTTAAATTATCACTAAAAAAATTTATTAAATTATAAAAAATATAAGAAGTTAAAACTGTTGATAAAACAATTTTTAGTAATGATTTAATAAATGTTAAATTAATTAAATAATATTTTTTATTAATTAAATAAATTAAAAGTATTATTACATTAAACCATGTAGATATAGTTGTTGCTATAGGTATAATTATAAAACCTATTTTATTAAAATAATAAAGACTAATTATAATATTTATTATTACTGAGAGAACTGAAAAATAAAATGGTATTTTTGTATTATGTCTTGCAAATAAAAAACTTGAAAAAATTTTAATAAAAGAAAAAGCAGGTAAACCTAAGGCAAAATAAAATAATGCATTAGCTGAATTTTTTACACTAATTTCATCAAATGAACCATATCCAAATAATGAAGATGTTATTTCTTTGGACGCAATTAGTAATGCTATGGTTGCGGGTAAACTTAAAAATACACTTAATTCTAATGCCTTGTTCTGAATAAAGTCTATTTTTTTTTTATTTCTTGACTGAATATATTTACTTAAATTTGGTAAAAGCACAGTTCCAATTGCAATACCAGCTATTGCTAAATTGATTTGATATATTCTATCAGCGTAATAAAGATAAGAGACAGCTCCTGCTTGAAAAGAAGCTATAATAGTTCCTACCAAAATATTTATTTGTGTAACTCCTGATGAAAATATACTTGGTAAAAGTTTTTTAAAAAATAATTTAACTTTATTATCAATTTTAAAGCTTAAAGTAATTTTTGGAAAATAAAATTTTCTTACATAAAAAAGTAAAAAAATCATCTGTACAATACCTGCAAATGTTACTGCATAGGAAAGATAAACTACGAGTTGATCATTTAAATAAATTTGAAAAAGTAAAACTAAAATTAGAAAAATATTTAAAATAATTGGTGCTGCTGAAGCGACGGCAAATTTATTATGTGAGTTTAATATTGCTGAAAAAAAAGAAGATAAACTAACAAATAACAAGAATGGAAAAGTAATTCTTGTAAGAGTAATAGTCAAATCAAGTTTATCAAGATTGCCTGAAAAACCAGGGGCAATAATAAAAATAAATGAAGGCATAAATATTTCAATTATTAATACGATCAAAAACAAAAATATTAAAAGTAAATTAAATATTTTATTTGCAAAGTTTTGAGATTTGTTTTTTCCTAAGAACATTTCGGATGAATAGCTTGGAACAAAAGCAGCATTGAAAGTTCCTTCTGAAAATAATCTTCTAAATGTATTTGGTATTCTAAACGCTACAAAAAAAGCATCTGCAATTGGGCCAGAA
>MDSV01065817.1_pt1 | contig 10214 bp, 10 predicted proteins | sample 810851 | NCBI WGS metagenome assembly MDSV01 (sample SAMN05326640, study PRJNA326480) | marine metagenome | isolation source: seawater | place: Atlantic Ocean: North East | collected 2012
ATAACTCCAAATCTTGGTCTTATTTCATCTCTAAATTTCCATTGTATATGATAAAGAATTTGTGGAAGAGATTTATAAGATTTAACACTTGATCTAAATATATCAGTTATTAATTCTTCGTTTGTTGGCCCGTATAACATTTCTCTTCCTTGGCGATCTTTAATTCTAAGCATTTCTTCCCCGTAATCTTCATATCTTCCGCTTTCTTTCCATATTTCTGATGATTGGATAGTTGGCATAAGCATTTCCTGTGCTCCAATAAGATTTTGTTCCTCTCTTACTATTTTTTCAATTTTTTTCATTATTTTAAAACCTAATGGAAGCCAAGAATATATTCCTGTTGATGATTGCTTAATCATTCCAGTTCTAAGCATCAGTTGGTGAGATTTTATTTTTGCATCAGATGGAACGTCTTTAGTTATTGGAATAAAGAGTTTAGATAGATACATTATTGCAAGAATTCCCTTAAGTTTAAGAAATTATTTTTTACTAGATAATATATCATTATAAATATTATTGAAGTAATTATAGTTGTAATCAAAAATTTTTTTGCTATTTTCGGGTTTTTTGGAGCTCCTGGATCTATGCCTTCGATCCTATCTTTAAAGATTTCTTTATTAGATTGTATTCCAACTGGCAAAATAGAAAAAAAAACTATCCACCAAATCATTACATAAATTATTATTGATCCGGTCAGTCCCATTAGATTCTAGCTATGTTTATATTTGTAAAAGGTTTCTTTCCAGTTCTTTCTCTAATTATTTTTCTACAGTTTTGTTTTATGGTCTCTATCAAGTTTTTTTCTTGATTTTTACTTTGTAGAGAAAAAGTCCTACAAATATTTAATATTTCGTCTTCCACATCGAATATAAAAGTTTCAGTATCATTTCCTTCTGGTATTCCTTTAAATGAAATTACAGGTTTTTTTATTTTTCCATTGTTTGAAACAATTAAAGTAATTTCCAAATAACCGTTTACAGATAGATTTTTTCTTTCTTTAATTGATTGTGAATCAGCATCTACGCCTACGCTACCATCTAAATATAGTTTTCCTATGGGGGCTTTATCAATTATCTTTGGCTCATTGCCTGGAAGAAGCTTAATAATATCTCCATTTTCTATGAGGAGAGTGTTCGGAATTTGTAACTCTTTTGCAAAAGCTACATGTTCCTTCATGTGTCTATGTTCCCCATGAACAGGAATTATACATTTTGGTTTAACCCATTTATACATATCTTTAAGGTCGTCTCTATTAGGATGACCCGAAACATGAACAAACGCATTTTCTTCTGTAATTAATTCAATATTATTTTTTACTATTAAATTTTGTAGCTGATAGAGTTTTTTTTCATTTCCAGGAATAATTTTTGAAGAAAAAATTACACAATCTCCATCTTCTATATATACCTCAGGGTGTATACCATTTATAATTCTATTCATAGCTCCCATTGGTTCACCTTGGCTTCCTGTAGCTAAGTAAATTATTTTATTTTTTGATATTTTTTTTGCATTTTTAGGCTCTATAGGTTCAATTAAGTTTCCTAGATAACCACACTTTTTTGCTGCTTTGTAAATTCTTTGCATCGAGCGACCAACTAAACATATTGATCTTTCTGTTTTTTTAGCACAATAGAAAATAGACTCCATTCTGGCAACATTAGAAGCAAATGATGTAACCAAAATTCTTTTTGATTTACTTTCCATTATTTTTAACAAACTTTCTCTCACTTCAGACTCTGAACCAGCGCGACCAGGATTAAACACATTTGTAGAGTCGCAAATCATAATAGAAACGCCCTTTTCTCCAATTTTTTTTAATTTTTTTTCATCAATATTTCCTCCAATTAAAGGATTTGGATCTATTTTCCAGTCTCCTGTGTGTAAAACTGTTCCAAGTGGAGTGGTAATGCTCAATCCATTTGGTTCCAGTATAGAATGAGTAAGTGTAACAAAGTCGATTTCAAATTCACCTAATTTTATTTTTGTATTTAGAGGAACTATATTGAGATAATTCGAAATATCTATTTTTTTTTCTTTAAATTTCTCTTGAATTAAAACTGCTGTAAAAGGAGTTGCATAAATTTTACATTTTAAACTTGGCCATATGTGGGAAATTGAACCAATATGATCTTCGTGTGCATGTGTTAAAACAATTCCTAATAGATCCTCCTTTTTATCAATTATAAAACCAGGATCTGGGAAAATTAAATCAACTCCTGGTATTGAGTCGTCAGCAAAAGCAACACCCATATCAACAATGATCCATTTTTGATTTTCTTGCGTACCATAAGCATAAAGATTCATATTCATGCCTATTTCACCTGAACCCCCTAATGGACAAAAAGTTAATTCTTCTTTTTTCATATTAATTTTTCAAACACCTTTGCAACACCTTTAATTGTGATATTTTGGTCAATTATTGTTTTGTAGTGGATATGATTTTTAAATAGTTTGGCATGTCCACCAGTTAAAATTATTTTATATTTTATTTTTGACTTTGAAGATATCTTTTTAATTATATTGTTTATTAACCCCTCATAACCCCATATAAACCCAGCATTTAAAGCTTCTTGTGTGTTTTTACCATAATTTTTTTGCGCTTTTTTTAAATTTAAAATAGGTAATAATGCTGTAGATTTACTTAAGTTTAAAATTGATAAATTTATACCTGGTGAAATAACGCCTCCTTCATATACTTTATTTTTAATTATATCAAATGTAGTTGCTGTACCAAAATCAATTATAATACTATTATTATATTTTAGTGATCCTATTGCATTAGATATTCTATCAGATCCTAATTGTTTATAATTTTTTATTCTTATTTTTAAAATCTTTTTAATTTTCAAATCTTTAATTTCAAAAACTTTAAATTTTTTTTTCATCAAAAATTTTTTTATAATTTTAAATGCCTCTGGAACAACACTTGAAAATAAAACATTTTTATCTAGTTTATTGTTAATACCGCTAGTTAAAAAAAACGATTTTCTTTTGTTTTGAAGAATTTTTTTTGTGCTAAAGTTAAATGACTTATAAATTTTAAAATTTTTATTTACAATAGATATTTTTGTAAAAGTATTACCTATATCTCCAACTAAATATTTCATTTAATTTTTTTCTTTAGTTGTAAGAACAGATATCTGTTTTTGTCCTCAAAAAGTTTTTCATAGGTTGTTTTAATATCTTTTAAAATTTTGTATTTATCTAGTTTTTTTTTAGTATATTTTTTTAGAAAAGTTGTTTTTAAATTATGTAAGTTAGGTGAAGATTCAATATTTATACCCAACCCAACTATTAAAAACTGTTTTTCTTTATAACTGATTACCTCTTGCAAAATACCACAAACTTTTTTTTTTTCTATAATTATGTCGTTAGGCCATTTAATGTTTATCTTTTTTGAGATGAATTTTGATATAATTTTTCTGATTATATAAGCATTTAAAATTGCATATTCTTGAAATTTGATCTTTTTTGGATCAAATTTAAAAAAAACAGTTACAAATAAGTTGCCCTTTCTGGATATCCATTTTTTTCCTCTTGTTCCTCTGCCTTTTGTTTGAATATTAGATGATATAATTGTTGGGTTTATCATGCCTTTTTTAATTAATCGAAGTGCTACATCATTAGTGCTTTTGACACTATTAAATTTTATAACTTTAAATCTCATTAATTAATAAATAGTGAATTCACAATTTTATTTAGAAATGATGGATATAAAAAAAATGTAATTAAAATAAAACAACTTAAAGTTATTGAAATTTGAGCAACCTTATTCTTAGTTTTATCAAATGTAATGATGCTATCATCAAAGTAAATTGTCTTAATTATTCTTAAATAATAAAATGCAGATATGACTGTCGTAAGTAATCCTATAATTGCTAAGGTATACATCTTTTGTTCTAAAACAGAAGAAAAAATATAAAATTTTGCAAAAAATCCTCCTAATGGAGGGATGCCAGCTAGCGAAAATAAAATAATTAAAAAAGATATTGATAAAGCCGGATGTTTTTTTGAAATACCTGACAAATCTGAAATATTCTCTTTGTACTCATTTTCTTTTTTCATCAAATATAAGCAAGAGAAAGCACCAATGTTCATAACAACATATATTGTGATATAGACAATCGCACTTTCATAACCAGAAATAGATCCTGTGGCCACTCCTGCTAAAGCGTAACCAATATGACCGATAGAACTATATGCTAAAAGTCTTTTGATGTTTTTTTGAATAATCGCTGCTATAGCTCCTAAAATCATAGAGGAAATAGAAATAAAAATCATTATTGTTTGCCATTCAAATAAAATATTTGCAAAAGGTATTTGCATAAATTTAATTAGTATGGCTAAGCCAGCTACTTTTGGAACTACAGCAAAAAAACTCGTTATTGATGTTGGTGCCCCTTCGTAAACATCTGGTGTCCACATATGAAAAGGAACTGCTGAAACTTTAAAAGCTAAACCAACCAAAATAAATACCATTGCAAATACTGCGCCTGTATTTTCTTTACTAAGCTCATTGCCTATAAATTCGAAATTTGTTGATCCAGTAAAACCATACATTAAGGAACAGCCGTATAACAAAAGTCCTGATGATAAAGCGCTTAAAATAAAATATTTTATACCAGACTCCGAGGATCGTAAGTTATCTCTATCAATAGAAGCTAAAATATAGAGTGCTAGCGATTGTAATTCTAAACCTAAATAAAATAAAATTAGGTCATTAGCACTAACCATAAAAAACATTCCTAATATTGAAATTAGAACAATAATTGGATACTCAAACTTATCTATTTTATGATCGACTATAAAATTTTTTGAAGAATTTAAAACAAATAAACTTGAAACAAGTAATAAAATTTTAAAAAAATTAGAAAAAGCATCTTTAGAAAAACTTTCTAAAAAAATTTTTTCACTGGTACCGAAGGAATTTAATATAATTAAAATAGTTATCAAAATTATTAATGAGGTCAAATTAAAGATTAAATTAAAACTTTTATTTGTGAACACTCCTATCATTAGAATACTAAAAATTGACATAGTCAAAAAAACTTCAGGTAGTAGTACATTTAAGTTATAAATCATTGCCAGCTAAACTTATTCCTGTTAGAGATTTTTCATAATCATTAATCAAATTATCTACCGAAACATTTAATGTTTCAATTATCAGAGAGGGATAAAATCCAAAAAATATAATGAGAAAAGCTAATGTTACTAGCATAATAATCTCAAGTTTATTGATATCTTTTAAATTTTTTATTTCTTTATTAACAATGTCTCCAAAAATAACTCTTTTTGTAAGCCACAACATATATGCCGCTCCTAGAACTACTCCTACTGTTGCCAACATTGCCACTAAATAATTTTTTTGAAAGCTTCCTACTAAAACCAAAAATTCACCTAAAAACCCTGTGGTGCCTGGTAAACCTAAAGCTGCTAAAGCAAATATAATGAACAAGAACGAATATTTTGGTAAATAGCTTACCAGCCCTCCATAAGTACTTATCAATCTTGAATGCATTCTGTCATACACAACTCCAACACATAAAAAAAGTGCCGCTGAAATTAGACCATGGCTTAACATTTGAAAAATACTACCTTCAATTCCTTGTTTTGTTAGGGTAAAAATACCTAATGTAACATAACCCATATGGGCAACTGATGAGTATGCGATTAATTTTTTCATATCATCTTGCATTAATGCAACTAAGGAAGTGTAAATAATTGCCACTATACTAAGGAAATAAATTAAAGGAGTAAAAAATTCTGTAGCGACAGGAAACATTGGTATAGAAAATCTTAAAAAACCATAGCCTGCCATTTTTAAAAGTATAGCAGCAAGTATTACTGAACCAGCTGTTGGAGCTTCTACATGTGCATCTGGCAACCAAGTATGAACTGGCCACATAGGTGTTTTTACAGCAAATGAACTAAAAAAGGCCAGCCAAAGTAAATTTTGATAATCTTTTGGAATTTTAATCTCATAAATTTCGGTAATGTCTGTTGTGCCTGTAAGCCAATAAATTACTATGATAGCAACCAACATCAAAACAGATCCAAGTAAAGTAAATAGAAAAAATTTAAAAGCAGAATAAACTCTTTTTGGACCCCCCCAAACTCCTATTATTAAAAACATTGGTATTAACCCCGCCTCAAAAAATAAATAAAAAATTACCAAATCTAATGAACAAAAAACACCGATCATAAATGTTTCTAATATCAAGATTGCTATCAAAAACTCTTTTATTCTGTCTTTAACACTATTTATGCAAGAAATAATGCAAATCGGAGTTATAAGGGTCGTAAGAATTATGAACAAAATCGATATTCCATCCACTCCTAATTTAAATTTAATAAAATCATTTATCCAAGTTTTTTCTTCTACAAATTGAAACTCTGATGAAGTATAATCTAATGAATACCAAAGAAACAAAGAAAGTATAAAGGTTGCAATGCTTGCGAAAAGCGAGATATAAATTGCACCAAAATTATTTTTTTGACCTTTAGATAAAAAAATAAATAATGAACTTGCTAACGGTAAAAAAATTAAAGTAGATAATATAGGAAAGTTCATTTTAATTTAAAATTAAATAAGTTAGTAAAATTGATAATCCAATCAACATTATAAAAGCATAGTCATAGATAAATCCTGTTTGGAATCTTCCAGCTTTATTTGAAATATTTTTCACTAATTTTGAAATTCCGTCAGGACCAAATCTATCAATTGTCCCTAGGTCTCCTTTTTTCCAAAAAAAGAAACCGATTTTTTTTGCTGGTTTAACAAATATAAAGTCGTATAATTCATCAATATACCATTTGTTTAACAAAAAATTATACAAAGGTTCATTTGTTTTCTTAAAGCTTTCTAAAATTTTTGGGTTAGAGATAAAATAATAAAATGACAAGGGTATAGATATTACTACAATAATAGGAGTTGTTAGTAAAAACCACGTTGGGATATTGTCATGTTTTATTTCATTTAGAAAAAAAATTGACGAAAGCCAAAAATCATTGCTAAGATGACCAATTAAAGTTTCTTTAAAAATATATCCTGCTAATATAGCCCCAATTGATAATAGAAATAATGGAATTAACATAACAATTGGTGACTCATGGGTCTCATTAATTGAAATAGTTTTATTATTATATGGACCATGAAAAGTTTTAAAAAATAACCTCCAGGAATATATTGATGTTAAAAAAGCTGTAAAAATTCCAACAGTAACAGCATAATTGCCTAGTACCGAGTTGCTAAGATAAGCAAATTCAATTATAGCATCTTTAGAGTAAAATCCTGATAAAAAAGGAAAGCCTGTTAAAGCTAAAGTGCCAATTAACATAAAAATATATGTGAAAGGAAGTTTTTTCATCACTCCTCCCATTTTTCTAATATCTTGTTCGTTTTTAAAAGCATGAATTACTGAACCAGAGCCTAGAAACAATAGAGCTTTAAAAAAAGCATGAGTAAAAAGATGAAACATCGCAACGTGATATGCGCCGATACCTGTTGCAAAGAACATGTAGCCTAATTGGCTACAAGTTGAATAGGCGATTATCTTTTTAATATCATTTTGAACTAAAGCTACTGATGCAGCAAATATTGCAGTTAACATACCAACTATCGCCACTAAATTTAAAGCAGTCTGTGAATATTCGAACAAAGGGGAGCATCTTACTACTAAAAAAACTCCTGCTGTCACCATAGTTGCTGCATGTATCAATGCAGAAACTGGTGTAGGTCCTTCCATTGCATCTGGTAACCATGTATGAAGTAAAAATTGAGCTGATTTTCCCATAGCGCCTATGAACAAAAATAAGCAAATTAAAGTAATTAAACTTGACTCAATGCCAAAAAAAATAAATTTTTTTTCTAAAAATTCAGGTGCTAGCTGGAAAACTTCATCAAAGTTTATTGTACCAAAATAAAAAAATATTAAAAATATTCCTATTGCTAAACCAAAATCTCCGACTCTATTTACTATAAATGCTTTAATTGCAGCATTATTTGCAGACTCTTTTTTGTACCAAAATCCAATTAGTAAATAAGAACAAAGACCAACTCCTTCCCAACCAAAAAATAATTGTAAGAAATTATCAGAAACAACTAGAGCTAACATTGAAAATGTAAAAAGAGAAAGATAAGACATAAACCTAGGCTTATGAGGATCATGACTCATGTATCCAATCGAATAAATATGAACTAAAGCTGAAACAAAAGTTACAACTACTAACATAATAGAACTTAGTGGATCGATATTTATGGACCAATTTGCAATAAAATTACCAGAACTTATCCACTCAAAAATGATGTAATTACCATAAGAGTCGTTATTAATTCCTTGCCAAAATATTATAATTGAACTAATCGCAGAACAGATTACAAAAAAACTTGTAACAATTTCTGAAAAATATTTTGTAAAAAATCTTCCTAGATAGCCAATTATAGAGCCTATTAATGGAAGAAAAATTACAGCGTACTCCATTTAACCTTTCATACCATGAATATCTTCAACTCTTATTGAACCTTTATTTCTATAATAAATGACAATGATTGCTAAACCTATTGCTGCTTCTGCTGCTGCTACAGTTAAAATAAGCATTGTGAATATTTGTCCCAAAATATCTCCTGAAAAAATTGAAAAAGAAATTAAATTTATATTTACAGCTAAAAGAATTAACTCTATTGACATTAAAATTACAATTACATTTTTTCTGTTTAAAAAAATTCCCATAACACCTAAAAAAAATATTATCGCACCCAAAGATAAATAATGACCTAAGCCAATTTCAATCATCTACTTTTACTCCCTTATTGGACTGGACTTCTTTTAATTCCACTGAAGACAAGGGGTTCCTAGAAATTTGTTTTAAATAACTTTGTTTTTTTACTCCTGATCTCTTTCGAAAAGTAAGTAAAATAGCCCCTATCATTGATAGTAAAAGAATTATACCTGCTAATTGAAAATATAAAATGTAATCAGTATACATAACCATTCCTAGCTGATGAGTATTAGTAATACTTGAAAGTTCGAGCGTACTACTTGACATTAAATTATCTTTGTATTTCCAGCCTCCTATAACTACTAAGATCTCTAAAAAAATTAATACACTTACTATTAAACCAGTTGGTAAATGAGTGGATCGTTTTCCGATAAACCATGATTGTTTTTGCTCAGCTACATTTAGCATCATTACCACAAATAAAAATAAAACAGCTACTGCGCCCACATACACAATCAATATAATCATTCCTAAGAATTCTGCTCCAACCATAATAAATAAACAACCAACAGAAATAAAATCTAATATTAAAAAAAAAACGGAATTTACTGTACTTCTTGATGTAATAACCATTAAAGAAGAAAAAATTGCTATTATTGAAAAAAAATAAAAGAATACAGAATGAGCTATCATTTGTTATCTGTAAGGTTTGTCTAGCTTAATATTTTTAGATAAAACAGACTCCCATCGATCTCCGTTATCTAAAAGTTTTTGTTTGTTATAATAAAGTTCTTCTCTAGTTTCTGTGGCAAATTCAAAATTTGGTCCTTGTACAATCGCATCTACTGGACAAGACTCCTGGCATAACCCACAATATATGCATTTTAGCATATCAATATCATATCTTGTTGTTTTTCTGCTACCGTCAGGTCTTTCAGTTGACTCGATTGTTATAGCTTGAGCGGGACATACCGCTTCACATAACTTGCAAGCAATACATCTTTCTTCTCCGCTAGGATATCTTCTTAAAGCATGTTCGCCTCTCATTCTTGGGCTTATTGGACCTTTTTCGAAAGGATAATTAATTGTTTTTGATTTTTTAAACATTTCTTTAATTGCCAAATATAAACCTTTTATAAATTCAATTAAAAAAATTGTTTTAAATATTCTAGATAAACTCATTAAAAATTTCCTTTTGGTAATTTATCAAAAAAAAACAAAAAACTTGCTGTTAAAACTAAATATATAAGAGAAAAAGGAAGAAATATTTTCCAACCTAGTCTCATAAGTTGATCATATCTGTATCTAGGTACTATTGCTTTTATTAAAGCAAACAGAAAAAATAAAAAAAGAATTTTTAATATCATCCATACGGGGCCTGGAATTAAATTGATTGGGTGAATATCTATTATTGGTAGCCATCCACCTAAAAACAAAATAGATCCCATTGCACACATTAATAAGATATTTGCATATTCTCCTAACCAAAACATAGC
>MDSV01128539.1_pt1 | contig 10214 bp, 9 predicted proteins | sample 810851 | NCBI WGS metagenome assembly MDSV01 (sample SAMN05326640, study PRJNA326480) | marine metagenome | isolation source: seawater | place: Atlantic Ocean: North East | collected 2012
CCCTTAAGGCCATATTGTCAATTCTTGAAAGTACGGTTGGATTAAGATATTTTTTTGAACTAGCCATGAGTTAATTTTTCAAGGATTTCATCTGTAGATACGCTTTCAGCATCAGCGGTGTAACTTGGAATAACTCTGTGCCTTAGGACAGGATAAACCATTTTTTTTACATCATCAATATTCACCGATGGATTTCCATCTAAAATGGCATGTGCCTTAGCACCAAGAACAAGAGACTGTGCTGCCCTAGGACCTGCTCCCCATTCTATATAGTCATTAACAAATTTCTTCGCCTTCTTTCCAGGGCGCGTAGAAGCAACTAAATCAACTGCATATTCAATAACGTTATCTGCCATTGGAACTCTTAAGACCAGATTTTGAAAATCTAAAATCTCTTTTTTAGAAATAATTTTTTGTGCTTTTGATTCATTTAAAGATGTAGTCTTTTTTATAATTGATATCTCCTCATCGCGATTAGGATAATTGATCAATAGATTGAACATAAATCTATCAAGCTGAGCCTCGGGTAGTGGATAAGTTCCTTCTTGTTCAATTGGGTTTTGAGTGGCAAGTACAAAAAATGGCTGATCTAGCTCATAAGATTTACCTGCAGTAGTTACCTTATGTTCTTGCATTGCCTCTAGAAGTGCAGCTTGTGTTTTTGGAGGGGTTCTATTTATCTCATCTGCTAGAATAATATTGCTAAAAATCGGACCCTTAAAGAATCTAAAAGATCTTTTTCCTGTAGATTTAACCTCATCGATCACCTCGGTTCCAGTAATATCACTTGGCATCAAATCTGGAGTGAATTGAATTCGGTTAAAGTTCAAATCAAGCAGTTCTGACATAGATTTAATAATTAATGTCTTGGCGAGTCCGGGCACACCTACAATTAAAGTATGACCTTTGCAAAGTAGAGCAATTAAAATATGATTTAAAACATCATGTTGCCCAATTACTGATTTTCTGATTTCTTCAAAAAACCGTGATTTCATATCTCCTAGCTTTTCTAATAACTGTATATCTTTTTGGTCTGTCATATCTTACCTATTTTATTTTAAACGGTCATGAAATTACATTTTCATCTTTAATGATGCAAAGAGATGTCTTGTTAAGATGAAATTAAACTATAAAATTATTAACTATGAATTATACTGATAAATCCTTTCTTGATCTTTCTAAAGAAGAAATTAGCAAAGTTATTGAAAAGCTCGGAGGACCTTCATATCGCTCTGACCAACTAGAAGATTGGATTTATAAGAAATATGTTGAAAGATGGCAGGACATGAATAACCTTCCTGCCAAGTTTCTTAACAATCTCGACTCTTCATTTAAACTGCATCCGCTAACAGAGATAAGCTCTTCCGGAAAATCAAATGATCCTGCCCAAAAATTTCTATTTCAAACTACTAAAAAAAATAAAATAGAATCAGTTTTAATGTATCAGAAAAATAGGACAACAATCTGTGTGTCGAGCCAATCAGGGTGCGCTGTTGACTGCAAGTTTTGTGCGACAGCACTGATGGGATTTAAAGAAAATCTAACCCCTGGTGAAATAGTAGACCAGTTTCTACATTTATCCAAAAAGTCAAAATCGAGAGTAACGAATGTTGTATTTATGGGGATGGGAGAACCTTTTTTAAATTATGAAAATGTTTCTAAGGCTGCTGAAATCATGAATAAAAAAATCAATATTGGAGCACGAAGAATTACCATTTCAACTGCAGGCGTAGTCTCTAAAATATATAAAATGGCCGATGATAAATTACCTTATAAACTTGCAATAAGCTTGAATGCGCCAAATGATGAAATACGTAAAAAGATTATGCCACTAACAATTAATAACCCTATAAACGAATTAATTAAATCCGCAGAATATTATTACGGCAAATTAAAAAGGTTTGTGACTTTTGAATATGTTCTATTAGAAAATATTAATGATTCAGAAGCATGTGCATTTGAATTGATAGATTTATTAAAAGATATGCCCTGTAAATTAAACTTAATACCCTATAATGAAATTGGTGGGAAATTCAGCCGCCCTAAAAGTAAATCAATTGATGCATTTATTGGTGCTTTAAAAAATGCACCATTCACTGTTACGATAAGATGGAGCAAGGGAACTAAGATAGACGCCGGTTGTGGACAACTAGCGGTTAAAAATTAAAATGATAAACACTCAACTAATTGCGAAAAAAATAATAGATGAATCAAATTTTAATGGAAAAATTGCCGTTATATTAGGTTCTGGATTGAGCAGGCTATCTGATGAAATTGCAAAAAAAACTACAATACCCTATAGCTCAATTCCAAATTATCCGATAGCAAATATTGAAGGCCATGCAGGAGAGTTTGTTATTGGTGAATTAAATGGAGCAAATATCATAGTAGCCAAAGGACGCATGCATTACTACGAAGGGTACCCATTTGATTCAGTAACTGCTCCAATAAGAGTGTTGTCTAAAATTGGAATTAAATATTTAATTATTACAAATTCAGCGGGCTCATTGAAAACTGACAATCCTCCAGGTAATTTTATGATTGCTGATTCTCACATGGATTTTACATTTAGGGAGAATGCAAAAGATCCTGTCATGAATTCTGATTCTATTTTTCATGATCATCAATTAATAACAATTGTTAAATCAGTCTCTAAGGATCTAAAGCTAAATACATGCACTGGTTGTTATTGTTGGACCCTAGGTCCATCATACGAAACTCCAGCTGAAATTCAAGATATGGCAAGATTAGGTGGCGGTGCAGTTGGAATGAGCACAGTTCCAGAAATAAAAACCTCTGCTGAACTTGGGATTAAAACTGTAACAATTTCATGCTTAACAAACTTTGCTGCTGGAATTTCAACTACACCGCTAACACATGATGAAGTCGTTTCAAACGCAGGTAAATTTGATAAAGGGTTTTCAGAGCTACTTGAAAAAGTTATTCTAAAAATTTCAAAATTAATTTAGTATCCAACTGCAGTATTTTCCCCGCGCTTGTCAGCCCCTCCCCAATATAATCCATTATCAATCATTATGCCATTTGCCTCGCCAATATATCCTCGTTGATCTAGTTTATGACCTAATAGCTTCAGCTTATTAGCAGTTCTTTTTGATAAACTGTTTTTTTCATAATCTATTTGGTCAGGCAGCCACTGTGAATGAAATCGAGGAGCGTCAACAGCTTCTTTAATATTCATCTTATGAACAACTACATTCAATATATTTTGTAAAACTGTTGTAATGATTGTTGAGCCTCCTGGTGTACCAAGTATTAGATAGGGCTCATCATCTTTGATTACTAATGTTGGAGTCATTGAGCTTAGAGGTCGCTTATATGCTTCAATAGCATTTGCTTCATTCCCAATAAGGCCAAACATATTTGGAACCCCAGGTTTACTTGAAAAATCATCCATCTCATTATTTAAGATGAAACCTGCTCCTGTTACTGTAATCCCACTTCCGTATCCAGAGTTTATAGTTGTAGTAACGGAAACCGCATTTCCATACTTATCAATTACAGAATAGTGGGTAGTTTCCTCGCTTTCAGAAAAAGGACTAATGCCGGCCTTAATATTATCTGATGCTGTTGATTTATCTATGCTAATATTTTGAACTCTTTCTTTGGCATACATCTCTGAAAGAAGTAACTCGCTTGGAACTTTCCAAAAATCTTCATCACCTAAATGGGTAGCTCGATCAGCATAGGCTCTGCGTTCAATTTCAGTGATTAAATGAATATAATCAGAAGAATTAAATTCTAGGTCAAAGATATCAGTGTTATTTATTTCTCCAAAAGAAGTGAACATATTTAGCATCATAACCAGCAGAATTCCACCCGAGCTAGGCGGGCCCATTGAAATAATCTCAAGTCCATTAAATTTTCCTACAACAGGTTTTCGATATTTTGATGTATAGTTGTCAAGATCTTCTAATGTCATCCAATTAGAAACATTCTTCATTTCAGAAACAATTAGCTCAGCGGTTTTACCCCTGTAAAATCCATTACGCCCGTTTTCAACTATTCGTTCTAAAGTTGCTGCCAAATCTTTTTGATAGAAGACGTCCCCACTTTTCCATTTTCTATCGTTTCTAGTAAAAATTTTTCTTGTTTCCGGATGCTTACTTAAAAATTTTTTTCTATTATTGAATCGTTCTGCCTCATATTTTGATAACGCAAATCCATTTTTAGCATAGTTTATTGCTGGTCCCAATAGCTGTTTAATGGAAATTTTTCCAGAGCCGTGATCTCTCCATGCCCTTAAAAGACCATCAACAGAACCTGGAACACCTGAAGCATAATGGGTTCCAGTTGATTTACCTTCAATAACGTTTTTTGATGAATCTAAAAATAAATCCTTGTGTGCAGACTTTGGCGCCATTTCTCTATAGTCCAGTGTAAATGTTTTGCCATTTGCCATTCTGCTTACCATGAATCCTCCACCTCCAAGATTTCCATTTGAAGATGAGGTAACTGCAAGGGTAAAACCAACTGCCGCCGCCGCATCAACTGCATTACCGCCTTGCTTTAGAATTTCAATACCAACTTGTGATGCTTGTGCACTAGTAGAAACGACCATGCCATTTTTTCCAGTAACCATTTCCTCTGTCGTACATGAAATACAAAATAATACAATTAAGAATAAAGACTTATTTTTCATTTAAATAAATCACTTTCCCTTCACGCCTTTTGTCATATGCTCCATCAAGTTTTGAAGGAAGAACCGTAATCAAGTGAAGACCTGAAACTTCATTTCTTCCAAAATCCGATACTTTATATCCCTTCTTTTTTAATTGACGCTTAATCTTTTTACCCTGACGCGATGATTCTATTTTTACCTTTTGACCACGAGCCACGATATTGGGAAGATCAACAGCTTGCTGCGCAGAAAGACCCCAATCAAATACACCCAGTATAGTTTTTGACACATATGCTGGGATTGAATTTCCACCAGGCGATCCTGTAATCATTAGGAGATTATTGTATTTATCAAAAATCATTGTGGGTGACATTGAAGACCTGGGTCTTCTATTTGGAGCAACAGCATTAGCCAGTTTTGCTCCATCCTCAGGAACTTTTCGGGAAAAATCAGTCATTTCATTATTCAATAAGAATCCAGATGACCAGCGATGAGATCCAAATACACTTTCAACGGTAGCTGTCATCGATACAGCATTGCCCTCAAAATCAATAATAGATATATGCGTAGTGCCAGACGCTTCTTGGGTATTATCTTTACCCCAGCTCGGAATTTCTCCATTAGCACCAACATACTGAGATGGATCTCCAGGGGTTGGGATAGCACCGGGATCAAATTTTTCATTTGATCTTTGTCGAAGGTAATTAGGATGCAACAATGCGTCTATTGGAATTTCAACTTCATCCGGATCACCAAAGTAATGATCTCTATCTGCATAGGATAGGCGTTGCGCATCTACAAATGCTTGAACTTTTTCAGGCTGTTTCATTTTTTTATTAATGAGGTTATCATAAATACCTGCAATCATAATCTGAGCGCCGCCAGATGATGGGGGAGAGGTCGTACAAATGCTCAAATCCCTGAAAGATCCACAAATCACAGGGCGGATTACTGTTTTATAATTTTTTAAATCATTTATATCTAAAGAACCAGGGTTAGGGTCTTTAGTCGCACTTTTAACAATACTCTCAGCAATAGAGCCTTCGTAAAAACCTTTTATTCCTTCACTTGAAATCTTTTTTAACGTATTAGCATATTGCTGATTTTTTAAAATATGCCCTTCTTTTAATGGATTGCCGTTGGGATAAAAATAATCTTTAGAACCCTCATTTATTGATAACCTTCCATAAGATTGAAGCGCCTGTACAAAACCCGCAAGCCTAGGAGATACCTCAAATCCATTCTCAGCTAAATCAATTGCATATAGAAACAATTCATCCCAAGGAATTTTCCCTGAACGTTCATGCGCAGTTTTATATAAAGCAACCGCACCCGGAGAGCCAACAGCTTTACCGCTTACCCATGCTTCCCTAAAACTCATTACGACTCCATCTTTCATAAACATATCTATAGTTGCCTTGGATGGAGCAGTTTCTCTGCCATCAATAAAAGTGAGATCACCACTTTTAAAATCATAGTTCAGCATAAAGCCGCCTCCACCCAGACCAGAGCTTTGAGGCTCAACAAGACCAAGAACTGCATGGGCTGCTATAGCTGCGTCAACAGCACTACCACCTTTTTTTAAAATTTCAACTGCTGCGTCAACAGCATGGGGATTTGCAGCGCTTACCATCGCGCCCTTATCCCAAACGGTTCTTTTTGATCCATGAGCAGCGGGCTTCTCAACTGATGAAGTGGCACATGAAAAAATAAAAAAAGAAATTAAAGTCAGTACAACTTTCATTGGTTTTATCTCCTTTGCCATTTTTTAAAATACGGCAACAATACTAAATAAACGCCAGTTAACCATAGAATAAGCAAAATGACACCAGAAGGTAGAAAAATCCATTTTTTTACCGAATCATTGAACCAAGAGCCATCGTGGATATTTTCAATTAAATCCGATCGACGAAATGCCTCATTAAGCATTTTCCCATTATAGGCATCAATTTGCACTTCCCATTTATTCTTTGCCCTAACTTTTACTATGCCTTTTTCGATTCGAACATCAAGGCGATCAATATCCGACCATGAATTAATCTGAGCTTTAGTTGATTTTTTTGCAGTTTCTAATATTTGATCAAAAGATAGAGAGGGTAGATTTGATTTTGAGCCAACTTGAGTTGAAGGCTGAATCCATTCAACATCCTTTTTTAGTTGAAGCAGAATTCCACTTAGGATAATTATTACTACAGGAAGAAATACAATGAATGCCCCCCAATAATGAACTTTGCGAGACCAAACACTAAACTTAAATTTTTTTTTGCGCAAAATTAGTTTCGTCTAGATGATAACTTTGCCAATAGTCTTAATATTTCTAAATATAACCAAATTAAAGTAACCATTAATCCAAATGCACCATACCATTCCATGTACTTTGGAGCTCCTTTTTCTGAGCCTTCTTCAATAAAATCAAAATCTAATACAAGGTTTAATGCAGCAATTATTACGACACCAATGCTAAATAAAATTCCCATATTTGAATTAGAATGAATTAAGGGTACGCTAACACTAAACCAGCTCAAAATCCAGCTTATAAGATAGACAAAAGCAATTCCACCGGTAGCTGCAATTATCCCAAGTTTAAAATTTTCAGTGGGTTTTATTAATCCTGATACATATGCTAGCAGTAAAGCTCCAAGCGTACCAAAAGTGAGCATGACAGCTTGAGTGACTATTCCTGGATACATTGTTTCAAAAAATTTAGATATTCCTCCAAGAGCCAATCCTTGCAAAATAGAATATGCTGGAACTGTATATTTTGCTAAGTGCTGTTTGAAGATAGTAACGATGGCGAGGATAAATCCTCCCAGCATTCCAATCATCATTAAAACACTGCTTCTTGGATCTCCTGCAGGGAGGTTCCAAGTAAACAGAGAGGCTGTCATGAGGAGTAATAAGGAAAATGCCGTTTTGTACACAGTTCCCGATATCGTCATTGACTGCTCTGTTGTTAAATCGAAACCACTAAAAGTTTTTGCATTGAGTGTTGGGTTTCCAGATCGAAGAGATAAGTGATTATTCATTAAAATTCTCCAATTTATTCTTGATAGCATTTACAAGTTGATCGATTGCAATTCTATCTTGATGTTGCGTGTCACGGTGGCGAAGCGTAACGCTTTGATCATCTTTTGACTGATGATCTACGGTAATGCCGAACGGAGTTCCGGCCTCATCCTGACGGTAATATCTTTTTCCTATGGAACCCTGCTGATCGTAGATAACTTTAAATTCTTTTTTTAAAATATCCATAATATTTCTTCCAATTTCTGGCAGACCATCCTTTTTAGTAAGTGGACATACTACAGCTAAAACAGGGGCAATTTTTGGATCAAGCTTCATTACCACACGATTATTCTCATTGTCCTCCCAATATGCATCAGATAGTACTGCAAGAAGCATCCTATTTAAACCTGCAGAAGTTTCAATAATATAAGGGAGGTAGCGCGTATTCTCAACAGGATCAAAATACTCCATTTTCTTTCCAGAAAATTCTTGATGTTGTTTTAAATCAAAGTCGGTCCTATTATGAATTCCTTCTATTTCAGACCACCCAAAAGGAAACTCGTATTCGATATCCCAGGCCTCTTTAGCGTAATGAGCAAGTTCGTCAGGGCCATGTTCTTTGAATCTGAGCTTACTTTTATCAATACCAAGTTGAGAATAGAATGATAATCGTTTATCCTTCCACTCATTTAGAGATTGATCATCCTGATCAGGCTGAACAAAGTACTGCATTTCCATCTGTTCAAATTCTCTAGTTCTAAAAATAAAGTTTCGTGCTACAATTTCATTTCGGAATGCTTTGCCAATTTGAGCAATACCAAACGGTACTTTTAAGCGCATCGCATTTTGCACCAATAAATAATTCACATAGATTCCCTGAGCAGTCTCAGGGCGAAGGTATGCTATGTTAGAATCATCTTCAACGGGGCCAATGGATGTTTTAAACATGAGGTTAAATTGCCTGGGATCAGTGAAACTGCCTTTTGAGCCACAGTTTGGACAAGTCATTTTTTCCCACTCAGGAATAGTTTCTGTACTTAACTCATCAGATCGGTAACGCGCTTTACATTGTTTGCAATCAACCAAAGGGTCATTAAATGCTCCAACATGACCAGACGCTTCCCAAATTTTAGGGTGTGTAAAGATTGCACTATCCAATCCAACAATATTTTCATGGTGTTGCGTCATTGCTTTCCACCAAATTTTGGAGATATTGTTTTTGAGTGCAACGCCTAATGGTCCATAATCATAAACTGCTTTAAAGCCACCATAAATTTCGGAGCTTTGAAAGACAAAGCCGCGTCGCTTGCACAAAGAAACAATTTTTTCGATATTCATTCTAATCTAAATCCTTAAGCTCTGCCTCAATCTCATCACTAAACTTTACACTTTCTTTTTTTGAAACTGGCACCTCTAAAACGGTTTGGGGTGAATTATTAAAATATGCAAACATCACCATACCGCCTAATACGAAAATCATTATTGGGGCAAGCCAAGCAAACACATTAAAACCTTCTGCTTCAGGCATAGCTAGAATGCGTTCCCCGTATTTATTTGTATAAAAATTAATTATATAATCTTTGGTTCTACCCGCATTAACAAAACTAGCAATTTCCTCTTCCATTTCTTTGTTACCATGTTCGTACACAGTACCATGAAAACATGAAGCCATTAGGCTTTTTTCAATATCTAAAATCAGCTCAGCTTTTTCATCCGCATAGATCGATCCAAGCAATGCAAGTGTCAAAAATATTTTTTTCATTTTTTCTTTTTACGCTTTACTTTCTTTTTTCGAGGAGGTGCAGCTCTTTTTTTATCAATTAATTTTACAGCATCTTCAAGTGTGATCGTTTCAACTTCCAAATCACTTGGCATAGAGGCATTTAGTTTTCCATCTGTAATATAAGGACCATACCTTCCATCCTTTAAAATAAGTGCTTCACCTGTTTTTGGATGATCGCCAAGGGTTTTTAATTCCTGTGGGCCACTTGATCGTTTGGCTATTAATTCCAGAGCAGCATCCAATTCAATGGTGAGAGGGGAGTATTCTGGGGGAATTCTTCCATTCTTTCCTTTTCCAGCTGTAACATAGGGGCCAAAACGTCCGTAGTCCGCCTTTACTTCTTGGTTTGTTTCTGGGTGTATTCCAAGAACTCTTGGAAGCGCAAGTAGTTTCAATGCCATTTCCAAATTCACTTCAGCAATTTCTGTTCCTTTGGGGATTGCCTTTCTCTTGCTAGAATCACCGACTTGAACGTAAGGACCATAGGGGCCGGTTTTAAGAAGAATCGTTTCATTCGTTTCGGGATCGGTACCAATTTCTTTATCTTCATTAATTTCTTGATTAAGGATTTCCAAAGCCTTTTCAATATTTAGATCACCCAAATAGACCTCAGCGGGAACCGACTTTCTATTTTCACCTTGCCTTAAAAATGGACCATATTGACCTACACGCACCTCAATGGGCTCATCTTTTTCATCTAATTGAACAGAACATGCTTTTCCAATATCAACTTTTTCATCCAGCATCTTGACTAAGCCATTTTGATTATCCGAACCAAAGTAGAAC
>MDSV01173598.1_pt1 | contig 10214 bp, 12 predicted proteins | sample 810851 | NCBI WGS metagenome assembly MDSV01 (sample SAMN05326640, study PRJNA326480) | marine metagenome | isolation source: seawater | place: Atlantic Ocean: North East | collected 2012
GTTCAAATCCTGCCGCCCCGACCATTATGAAAAAAGCTAAAATTTACATTCCTGCTAAAAGTGCAATGCAATCTGGCAGGGGAAAAAATAATAAATGGGTCATAGAATTTTTTACAAAAGATTCTAAAACCAATCCTTTTATGGGGTGGGAGACAACTGATGATACCTTAGGAGAAGTTAAGCTTGAATTTTCTTCTAAAGAAAAAGCTATTGAATTTGTAAAAAAAAATAATATAGAATACAAATTATTTGAACCAAAAAAAAAGGAATTTGTAATTAAGTCTTATTCAGACAATTTTACAAAAGAATAAAAATGTGGCGTAGTTTCTTTACAGAAAAAAAATGGTTACTTTGGTCATGGGGAGGTTTTGCTTTTATTATTCTTTCTTTATTAGCTCAAACTTATATAGATGTAAAGATTAACGAATGGTACAAGGGTTTCTACGACTTACTTCAAAAAGCAACTGAAAGAGAACTTTCAGAATTTTACGACGGTATATTTTTGTTTATGAAACTAGCAATACCATATGTAATTATTTATACAGTAACTAATTATTTTACAAGATTATGGGCCTTTAGATGGAGAGAAGCCATGACATTTTCTTATATGCCATATTGGAGAGCCGTAGATGCAAAAGTTGAAGGTGCTTCTCAAAGAATTCAAGAAGATGCAATGAATTTTGCAAAAATTGTGGAAAGTTTAGGATTGCAGGTAGTAAGAGCAATAATGTTATTGATAGCATTTATTCCAATTCTTTGGGGTTTATCATCTAATGTAGTAATACCTTTTTTTAAAGATATTTCGGGATCATTAGTATGGGTTTCATTAACGGCTAGTTTAGGAGGTCTAGCAGTAAGTTGGCTTGTTGGTATAAAACTTCCAGGTTTAGAATATAACAACCAAAAAGTTGAAGCTGCATTTAGAAAAGAACTTGTTTATGGCGAAGATGATAGAATGAATTATGTTCAAGCTCCTACAATTCTTCAATTATTTACAGGTATTAAATTTAATTATCATAAACTTTTTTTGCATTACGGATACTTTGATCTTTGGTTAATTATGTATAATCAGTCAATGATTATAGTTCCATATTTATTAATGGGACCGGGATTATTTACTGGAGCAATGACTCTAGGAGTACTTATTCAAACCTCTTCAGCCTTTAGAGAGGTTCAAGGTAGTTTTTCATTATTTTTACAAAATTGGACAAGAATTACAGAACTTAGATCTATTTATAAAAGACTTATGGAATTTGAGACATCTATAAATTTTAACCAAAAAAATATTCCTAGAAGAGTCAAAGTTTAATGGAGTTATATTTTAAACTTTTTGAAGTTTTATTCCCTGTCTTTCTTATCATAGGAATTGGATACTATTTAGGAAAAAAAGATCCAAAATTAAATACAAAATTTATAACAGATTTTGCTGGTAATATAGGTACACCTGCAATGATTTTTTACACAATTACAACTACAGGAGTCACTTTAGAGATATTCCTAGAATATTTTATTTACGCCTTAATTATTATAGCTGGTTTCTCTATTATTGGTTTAGTTGTTTTAATATTATTGAAAAATGACCCTATAAGTGAATTGCCTCCACTAATTTTACCTAACACCGGCAATATGGGTATTCCAATATGTTTATTTGCTTATGGGACTTCAGGCCTAGGTGTAGCTTCGGCAATTGCTTCGGTTATTATTTTATTTCACTTTACTTTAGGTGTTTTTTTGGCAAAAAAACAATTTTCATTTGATATTGTTATAAAAAATGCTCCAACATATGGAATTTTGGTTTCTGTTTTATTTTTATATTTTGAGTGGGATGTTCCAAAATTTTTAGAAAATTCTACCTTTCTATTAACATATTCAACTATATTTTTAGTTTTGATGTCATTAGGAGTTGCTCTAACCAGGTTAAAAGTTAAATCTTGGAATAAATCTATAGTTTTAGCTACAACGAGAGTTTTAGGAGGTCCCATAATTGCATTTTCTCTAATCAAGATACTTAATTTATCCGGATTTGCGGCTGGAGTTTTACTAATTCAATCAGCCATGCCTAGTGCAGTGCTTACATATTTAGTTGGCTCCATGTACTCAGAAAAAAAAGTTGTTGACAGTATTGTTGGCGTAATTGTTGTATCAACAATAATGTCTTTTATAACAATTCCTGTTATTGTATTTTTCGCTTTAAAATATTTTATTTAAATGACAAAAAAAACTTCATTAATTTTATGCACATTTAATGAAAAAAATTATATAGAAAATTCCATAAGATTAATAAATGAAAATATTGATAATTGTGAAATAATAATTGTTGATGATAATTCTAATGATGGAACTCTTGAAATCCTTGATAAAATCAAAAGTATATATAATTTTAAACTTTTTGTACGAAAAAATGAAAGAGGCCTAGCTTCAGCTCAACTAAAAGGCTTTATGGAAGCTTCTGGCGATTATTTGGGAACAGTTGATGTAAATAGTAAAGATCAAATTTTATATTTTAAAAAACTTATTTTAGAATTAAACGAGGGTTATGATATTGCATCGCTTTCAAGATATCTGAAAAATGGTGGCGACCAACGAATCATGATTAGATCTCTCTCAAGCAGGTTAATAAATTTGGTTTGTAAAATTCTTTTAAGAATTCCATTTACTGATTTTACAAGTGGAATTTTTTTAATGAGAAAAAATGTTTTAAATGAAACTAAACATTTAATTACTGGTTATGCGGAGTGGTATATTGAGTTTATATATATATTATATAAGAAGAAATTTAAGATAAAGGAAATACCTTATGTGCAAACAATTGATGATACCGATATTCAAAGTAAATCATTTCCAAATCTTTTTACTTTTTTGTATCTGGGGTTTAAATATTTTTTAAGAGCAATAATTACTATTTTTAGAAATTAATGTATAATTATAAATATCAATATTATGAAAAAAATAAAAATACCTGTTAATGAACCTCTTTTAAAAGGTAATGAAAAAAAATATGTTTTGAGTTGTTTAAGAGATGGCTATATCTCTTCTTCTGGAAGTTTAGTAAAAAAATTTGAAGATAAATTTTCGCAAAGATTAAAACGCAAATATGGCATTTCAGTTTCAAACGGCACTGCAGCGCTACAAATAGCTTTTGAGGCATTAAAAATAAAAAAAGGTGACGAAGTTATATTACCTTCTTTTACAATTATTTCCTGCATATTGCCTGTTATAAGGGCTAAAGCTAAACCAGTTCTCATTGATAGTGATCCTGTTACTTGGAATATGAATGTAGATCAAATTGAAAAAAAGATTAGTAAAAAGACAAAATTAATCATAGTCCCACATATTTATGGTCTTCCTGTAAATATGGAACCTTTAATGAAAATTGCAAAAAAATTTAAGATTAAAGTTATTGAAGATACCGCAGAAGTATTGGGTCTAAAATATAAAAAAAAAGAATGTGGTACATTTGGAGATATTTCTACATTCAGTTTTTATGCCAATAAACACATCACAACAGGTGAAGGAGGAATGATAGTAACAAATGATAAAAATATTTCTGAGAGATGTAAAAGTTTAAGAAATATATGTTTTAATAACGAAAGGAGATTTATGCATCATGAACTTGGTTGGAATTATAGGTTTACCAATATTCAGTCTGCTATAGGTTTAGCACAATTAGAAAAATTAAATAATTTTATTATTAAAAAGAGAAAAATAGGTAAAATTTACACTAATGCTTTTAAAAAAATAGAATCTTTTAATTTACCTTTTGATAAATCTAAATATGCAAAAAATATTTTTTGGATATATGGAATAGTATTAAATAAAAAGTCTAAATTAAATGTGAGTCAATTTATGAAAAGATTAAGAAACAAAGGTATTGAAACAAGAAACTTTTTTTGGCCACTTCATAAACAACCTGTACTAAAAAAAATGGGATATTTTAAAAATCTTAAATTGCCTGTTTCAGAAAATCTTGCCAAAAATGGATTTTATATACCTTCTGGTTTAGCATTAAGTAATAAGCAACAACAATATGTTATCAAAATAATTAAAGAAATTGCATCCTAATAAGAAATATTTTACTTATGAAGCAAGTAACGTTTAAATTAACAAAATGATAAAAAAAAATTGTAGATTATGTAATAGTAAGAAGCTTTATGAATTTCTTGATTTAGGATTACAACCTCCTTCGGATCAATTTAAATTTATTCAAAATCTTAATAAACCTACAGAATATTACCCCTTAAAAGTTAATCACTGTTTAAAATGCGGATTTAAACAATTAAATTATGTTGTTGATCCAAAAATTTTATATCAAGAAAATTATCCTTACGAGTCATCTTTAACTAATGAAGGAAAAAAACATTATAAGGAATTTGCTGACTCAACTGTAAAAAAATATGATTTAGTAAAAGGTGACTTATCCATCGATATAGGAAGTAACACAGGCACCTTAGTTAAAGCCTTTAAAGATAATAGTTTGAATGCCATTGGAATAGATCCAGCCTCAAATATATGTAAAATTGCTAATAAACGTAATTTAAAAACATTTAATAGTTTTTTTGACAACAAAATAACAACTAAAATTTTAGGTAAATACGGTAAAGCAATGGTTATAACTGGCACTAATGTATTTGCACACGTTGATAATTTAGACTCATTCACTAAGAATATAGTTAGATTATTAGAACCTAAAAAAGGTATTTTTGTTATTGAAGTTCCTCACTTTTTGCATCTCATTAAAAAACTCGAATATGACACTATTTATCACGAACATTTATCATATATAACGGTTGAGCCCTTAATTAAATTTTTTAAGAAATATAATTTGGAAATTATTGATGTACAACAAAGAGATATTCATGGAGGATCTATTCGTATTTTTATCTCCAAGAAAAATAATTTTTCAATTAATCGAAGTGTAAAAAAGATTTGTAAACTTGAAAAAAATATAAGAATTAATTCGAAAAAAACTTTAAATGATTTTGCCATTAAAGTTAAACAAAATAGATATCAAATAATGTCAACAATAACTAAACTTAAAAAGCAAAAAAAGAAAATAGTTGTTCTAAGTGCACCAGCAAAGGGCATGACTTTATTGAATTATTGTAAAATCGACAAAGATTATATAGATTATGCGACAGAAAAATCTTCTATCAAACAAGGATTGTTAACTCCAGGAACTAATATACGTGTTTTTTCTGATAAAAAACTTCTTCAAACAAAGCCTGATTATGCATTATTATTAGCTTGGAATTTCTCTAAAGAAATTATAAGAAACAACCATAAATTTATGAAACGTGGTGGAAAATTTATTATACCTATACCTAAAGTTAAAATAGTTGGTTCTAAGAATGCAAAAAATTAAATTAAAATATAATCACAAAGATAATAGGGGATACATAAAAGATCTTTTAGAAAACAAAAAAATAAATTCTATAACTTTAATAAGTCAAAAAAAAGGAAAAATAAGAGGAAATCATTTTCATAAAAAAACTATACAATGGAATTATTTATTGTCTGGAAAAATAATTATTTATGCTAAAAAAAAAGGGCAGGGGGTTAAAAAAAAGATTCTCAATAAAGGTGATTTAGTCGTTACTTTAAAAAATGAGTCACATGCTATCAAAGCTCTTAAAAATTCGGAATTTCTCGTTTTTACCCAAGGTCCAAGAGGTGGTAAAGAATACGAAACTGACACTTTTCGTTTAAAAAAACCTCTAGTTTGAATGCTTTTTAAAAATTTTTTAAGAATTATTAAGGACTATAGGTTTTCAATATTTCAAATAATTTTTTATGAACTCCTTTATATTTTAAGGGGATACAAGGGTAATAATTTTAATCTGTCTAAGAATAAAGTAATGTCAGATGATATACCAACTCCTTTTTATTTTTTGGAAAATATTAGGAAACATCTGACAACTTTAAATTTTAATAACTTCATTGATTTAGGCTGTGGATCCGGAAGAGTTATTTACTTTATTTCTAGATCTTTTAAGACAATAAATTTTTTTGGTATAGAATATTTTGATGACCAATACAATTCTGCTATAAAACTTTTTAAAAACCGTAAAAATATTAAGATTATTAAAAAAGATTTTACTAAAATTAATTTTTTAAAACTTAAAATTGATTGTTTTTTCTTTAACAACCCTTTTAGAAGTGAAAAAATCTTTATAAATTTTGTTAATAATTTAATAAAAAAAATTAAGGTTAAGAGGCGAATAATATTTATTTTTGTTAACTTCAAACCTGCTTCACTCTTAAAAATTCGTAAAATCAAACAAATTTCTCGTTTTTATGTGAGTAGTAATAAAGGATTTTCTATTTTCTATTTAAATTAGTTTTTTATTTAATAAGTCAATACTATTTACTTATATATTAATGTATTAATTTAATTATGTAGTTTAAATCACTGTATTTATTACTTTATTTAATAATCATTTATAATTTCATTAATTGAGGATAAAAGGGGCTTATTTAGTCAATTTATCAAAATTCTTAATAAAATTGCTATTTTTAGTAAGATGTATGACTTTTATCACCAAAATTAGGTTAAAATATTAGTTTCCTATTAATAGATTTTATACATTTATAATGAGCTTTGCGCTATGGGAATATAGCGTTTAAACGGACATAGAAGGCCTTTTTTTTTGAATTCTCTGTTTAACGGTACAACTTAGGGATGAAATATTAAAAAATAGCCCTTGATCAAATTAATTAACCAGAGTTGTTGATAGACAACAATTCTAGAGCTTTATACCTTCTTTTTTAAGCAATAACTTTTTCTTTTTTAAGCCGCCAGGACCTGAATAGCCTCCCAATTTGCCGTCTGATCGAATTACTCTATGACAAGGTATTTTAATTGGAAATGGGTTTTTACCTATTGCATTTGCTACAGCTCGGACTGCAAGAGGTCTACCCACTGCTTTTGCCACTTGTTTGTAGGTTCTAACTTCTCCCAAAGGTATTTTTTTAAGATAATTCCATACTTTTAACTGTAGTTTAGTATGTCTAAAAGCTATATTTGACAGGCTATCTGGCTTCATGGAGTATATTTTGCGAACCTCTTAGAACCCTTATTAGGACCAACTAATATCAATGTCCAAGCTGTTTTACCTTCTGGTATTTTTAAACTGTGTCTATTTTGGCTTTTTTTAAACCCTATATAACCTGGTGCTCTCCAATATTTACCTTTTTCTGTAGTTTCCCAATATCCACCTTTAAGCATTATCGTAACATAGGACCAGTAATGGTCATGCAAATCTCCTAAATCACTCTTAATGATTTTGTGAATGAATATATTAAAAGGAAACCATTTGGGTCTTTTCCGAAATAATACATAATACCTGATCATAAATGGTTCGGCTTGATCGTAGTCAGGCCAACTTGGCCCGCGATCTAAGAATATTTTCTTTCTATTTCTAAACACGCTTTATTTTAATCTCTTGACATTGAAAATCCTATATTATAATATTTCCGATAATTAATGGTTATCGGAAATTATTATGAATAAAATTTTAACTGATATAAAAAGCTTAGAATTAGATACATTAAAGAATCTTAAAAATTCCAAGTCTTCAAATACTCTCAAAGCATATCAATCAGATTTTAAGGATTTCTCAAGGTTTTGTATCAAAAATAATTTTAGTTATCTTCCGACTGATCCAAAAATTATAGCTTTATACTTAACTCACTTATCAAAATTTTCAAAATTCAGCACATTAAAAAGAAGATTAGCATCAATCAACGTAGTACATAAGCTGAAAGGCCATTATGTAGACGTTAAACATCCATTAATTATTGAAAATTTATTAGGGATTAAGAGAGTTATAGGAAGCAATCAAAAAGCTAAAAAACCATTATTAATCAGTGATTTAAAAGCAATAATTAAAGCAGTAAATGACTCTAATGATAAGTTTTTAAAAAAAATGAGAGATAAATCATTAATCTTAGTGGGTTTTTCAGGCGGTTTTAGAAGATCGGAGCTAGTATCAATAGAATATGACGATATCGATTTTGTAAGTGAAGGAGTTAAAATTTTCGTTAAAAGATCTAAGACTGATCAATCAGGTGAGGGAATGATTAAAGCTATACCCTACTTTTATAATGAGGAATTTTGCCCAGTTATTAATCTAAAAAAATGGATAAACATATCAAATATTACTTCAGGAAGAATTTTTCCAATATCAGATAAAAGTGTTGTGTTATTAATTAAAAAATATGCATCATCAGCAGGATTAAACCCAAAAAAATATGCTGGTCATAGTTTGAGATCAGGTTTTGCAACATCAACAGCCGAGTCAGGAGCTGAAGAAAGAAATATAATGGCTATGACAGGTCATAAATCAACTCAAATGGTAAGAAGATATATACATGAGGCAAATTTATTTAAAAATAATGCTCTCAATAAGATTAAAATTTAATTAGTGAAATTTTTATTTACAAACACAAGGTCACCATTAACCCAGTTGACTAAATTATAGTTTTTACTTGTTAAAAAGTTATATATTTCAGACTCTAAAACATTATCAATTCTATTATATGGAATTTCCCATTTTGGGGCTTTTAGATCTAAGTATTCTACAACTATTACGCTAGGAGTGTATTTATTAAAATCTAAACCTTTAAGCACTTTGAGTTCAAAACCCTCTACGTCAATAGAAAGAATATCGACTTTATCGATAGCAAATTTATTTAAAACATTGGATAAAGTGTTAGTTTTAATTTTAAATTTCTCTTCAATTTTAGAGCTTTGTTTTGCACTAATCTTTTCATCCAAAGTGTTAATTGGTGATTTTTGATGATAAAAAAAAAGGTATAGTTCTTCAATTTTATCAGAAATAGCCTCGTTAACATTATTATCTTTGGGTCGAAAAAAATTAAATAAATCAATATTTACTCTATCAAGATCAATGTTTACACCATTCCATCCTTTCTTAAATAATAGGTATGTATTATTATTTTTAATTGGATGCTGACAACCTACATCAACATAAAAACCATAATTTTTATTTTTAAAAATCTGAGTAAGTATGAGATCCATAGATCCTTGCGAAAAAGATTTTCTATAAAAGTATTGAGAAAAAAATTTATTAAAAAAGAAATATAAAAAGGTCAAAGGATTATTTTTTTTATATAAAAAATATTCTTTTAATAATTTATCTATTTTCATATTTGAAGGATATCATTAAATATAACTTATATAATTTACATAAGAACAAATCAAAAAAAAAATTATAATTTTTAATCGGTTCCTTTAGAGGACCACAGTATGGAATATCTGATTTTAGAAAATGTTTTCTAAAAAATTTAATTGATATGCCCCATTTAATTAGAAAGATTTTAGAACCTCTACTCCCACTTTCCGTTTGTGTATTAAATTTTTTTTCTTTTTGACGAGTAACTATAGAGCCAAAGTGATAAACCTTACAATGTTGTAGACCTTTAAAAATTCGTACACCAGCATCCCATAATTTTTTATTAAGATCAGGGTCGGAACCTGTCCCAGGAAAGAATTCTTCACTAAAACCCCCTACTTTCCTCCAAATTTCCTTATGGATTATGTGTGGAGCCCAAGTGGAACCTTGAAAGTCAAAAAATTTAATTTTCTTGTAGTTTTCTAAGAATTTATCTTCATCAAAATTATGTATATTATTTCCACAATTTAAGCTGACCTGACCATTTTGCACCATAGTTCCGGAAAAATAGAAAAAATTATGTGTTAATTTATTAATTTCATCGAGCATTATTTTATCCCATTCTGGAGCAAAATAAAAATCATCATGAGCATATAAAATATATTCAGTAGTTGCTTTAGAAGAAGCTTTATTAACTCCTTCACAAATACCCGCATTATAACTTGTAAAAGTAAACTTTAAATTTTCTTTTTTTAGAAACTCTAAAGTTCCGTCTTCACCTTTATTTACATGTACAATTATTTCATTATCAAAAGTTGAATTTTTTTTAATACTTTTAATACAAAACTGAAGATATTTTAGATTATTTAATGTTGGTATAATTATTGAAATCATTAACCTTCCCAATAAAACTTTTTCTTTTCATTTATTTGGAGTGTTTTATTAATAATAAATTGAGAAACCAATGTCGAATTAAAATATTTCATGTACTTTTTTTTACCATTATATCCAATTTTACGTCTAGTTTTATCATCTCTTGAAAGTTTAACAATCTTTTCAGAGAGATCATGGATATCTTTA
>MDSV01147213.1_pt1 | contig 10213 bp, 7 predicted proteins | sample 810851 | NCBI WGS metagenome assembly MDSV01 (sample SAMN05326640, study PRJNA326480) | marine metagenome | isolation source: seawater | place: Atlantic Ocean: North East | collected 2012
AGTGGTTGTTATGAAAATGATATATCTAAAGTTTTATTATCTATTCAGGCAATAGATTTAAATAAATTGTCAGTAGTTGAAATTAATAAAGAAGATATAAAGTTTTCATACAGAGGAACCAATTTGCCTAGAGATTTAATTATTATTTCAGCTAAATTTAAAGGTTCTATAAGTGTAAAAGAAAAAATTGAAAAGAAACAATCTGATTTTATTAAAAAAAAAAAATCTTCTCAACCTAGCCAAATAAAAACATGTGGAAGCACTTTTAAAAATATAAGTAAAAATAAAAAAGCTTGGATGTTAATTAAGGAGGCGGGTTGCATAGATTATCGAGAGGGTGACGCAGTAATTTCACAAAAACATTGTAATTTTTTTGTGAATAATGGTAACGCTAAATCTTTAGATATTGAGAATTTGATCAAAAAAGTCAAAAAAAGAGTTCAAGAAAAAACTGGAGTAAATCTAGAGTTAGAGATTAAAATTGTTGGTGAGTAACAAAAAATTTAAAAATGTTTTAGTTGTTTTAGGAGGTACGTCTGGGGAAAGAGCTATAAGTATGGAGAGTGGTAGGGCTTGCATCAAAGCTTTAAAAAAAAAAGGTTATAAGGTCTCTACATTTGACCCAAAAGTAAAAAATTTTAATTTAATTAAAAACAAAAATATTGATGTAATCTTTAATGCTCTTCATGGCAGAGACGGAGAGGATGGTATCGCCCAAATTTATTTTGAATATTTAAAAGTTCCTTACACACATTCAGGTGTAATTAGTTCTTTTAATGCAATGAATAAAGTTATTTCAAAAGAAATATTTATTAAGAATAAAATTAAGACTCCAAAATTTTTTTCAATAAAAAAATCTGAATATACAAAAAAACTCTTACAAAAGACCATGATAAAAAAAAAAATTAATTTCCCAATTGTTTTAAAACCTATTAATGAAGGATCAAGTTTAGGCGTAGAAATATGTAAAAATAGAAAAAAATTATTTAGATCAATGTATTTATTATTTAAAAAATACGACGAATTAATTTTTGAAGAGTATATTGGCGGGCAAGAAATTCAAGTAGCTGTAATTAATGGTAATCCCCTTGGAGCAATTGAACTTGAGCCAAGAAGAACATTTTATGATTACAAAGCAAAATATACCAAGAAAGCAAATACCAAACATATAATGCCCGCAAGATTATCTAAAAAAAAGTATTACGAAGTTTTAAAAATTGCAAAAAAAACTCATAAAGTTTTGAACTGTAGAGGCGTAACAAGATCAGATTTTAAATTTTTTGATAATAGTTTTTATCTTTTAGAATTAAACACTCAACCAGGTATGACCAGCTTATCTCTTGTCCCCGAGATAGCCAACTATAAAGGATTAACTTTTGAAAATTTAATTGAAAAAATTTTATTAGACGCAAGTACTAATAGATGAAAAAACGTACAATAATAGCTTTGGTTTTACTGTCATTATTAAGTACTATTAGTTTTCAGTATAAAATTCCTTTAGAAAAATTTCATTTAAAAGAAATAAATATAGAAAACAACAATTTGGTAGAAGAAAAAGAATTAAAAAAATCACTCGCTCCTATTTATAATAAAAATTTATTTTTTTTAAAAAGAAAACAAATTGAAAAATTATTAGTCCAAAATAGTTTTATAGAAAGTTTTGAAGTTAAAAAAAAATATCCAAATATTCTAAAAATAAAAATATTTGAAAAAAGACCAATTGCAGTTCTATTAAACAAAAAAAACAAGTATTATTTAAGTGAAAAAATAGATTTAATTCAATTTAAAAATTTGAAAAATTATGAAAACCTTCCATATATCTATGGGACAAAAAAGGATTTTAAAATTTTATATAATAATTTGATCGAAATAAATTTTCCTTTTGATGAAATAAAAAAATATAAATTTTATGAAACTAATAGATGGGACCTACAGTTAAGAGATGATAAAATAATAAAACTGCCTTCTAAAAACTATATTAAAAATTTAGAAAATTATTTAAATCTTAAAAATAAAAATAATTTTAAGAAATATAAAGTATTTGATTATAGAATTAAAAATCAACTTATATTAAAATAGAGTATGCAAAATTCTCCTCTTGAACTTTTTATTGAAATAAATGACCAAAATTTTATCATTTCTGTTGTTAGCAACAATGAAAATAATAATTTTAAAATTTTAAATAAATCAGTGAGTCCTTTGTATGGTATAAAAAATAACAGAATTATTGATTTAGAAAAATTTTTTAATTCAATTAAAGAAAATGTTTATTTGATTGAACAAAAGCTAAATCATACCTTTAAAGAGGTTGTACTAATTTTGGATAATTTCAATCATGCATTTATAAGTTTAACAGGTTTTAAAAAATTAAATGGAACTCAAGTAACAAGAGAAAATATAACCTATATATTAAATATGTTAAAAGCTCACATTGAAGAGAAAGAAACAAACAAAAATATACTGCATATTTTTAATTCTAAATTTGAATTAGATAGTAAAAAAATTGAAAATTTGCCTATAGGTTTATTTGGAGATCTTTATTCACATGAATTATCATTTACACTAATTAATTTGAATGATTATAAAAATTTAAAAGAAGTTTTTAATAAATGTAATTTAAAAATTAAAAAAGTTTTATCTAAAAGTTTTATAAAAGGAGTACATTTAAGTGAAGAAAATAAAAATATTGAAACTTTTTTTCAAATTAAAACTAATAATGATAATTCAAAAATTTTTTTCTTTGAAAATAATTCGCTTAAATATGAACAGAATTTCAAATTTGGGATTGATATAATTGAAAAGGATATATCTAAAATTACATGTTTAAAGGTTAGTACAGTAAAAAAAATTTTAGGTAAGGTTCAATTTACAAAAGATTTTCCGAAAGATGAACTTATCGAAGAAGAGTTTTTTATTGACGATACTTATAGAAAAATTAAAAAAGGATTAGTGTATGATATAGCATCTGCAAGGATACAAGAAATACTAGATTTAATATTATTCAAAAACATCAATTTTCAGTATTTTAGAAAACATACAAAAATTATATTTTTTGAATTAAACGACAAGATAAAATCTCAAAGTTTACAAAATCTTTATAAAAACATTTTCTTATTAAGCGGAAATATTGATTTAAGGTTCTTAGATAATTCATCTAGCGAAAATACAATAAAAACAGCAAATAAAATTATCCATTATGGCTGGAAAAAAGAAGCTATTCCTGTTGCTCGCACGCATAAAACCCTATTGGGTAAGATTTTTGATGGTATATTTGGCTAATTGTCGTTATTTTTAGAAACATTAGTTGTTTTAAACAATGCCTCCAATCTAAGTATAAGTCTTGCTGTGAGAGAAATTTATCAAAAAACAGTTCTTAACCCAGTATCTTTTGAGGGTATTGGCCTGCACTCTGGAAAAAAGTCAAAAATCAACATAATTCCAGGTAGTGAAGAAAGCGGAATAATATTCAAAAGAACTGATTTAACTAATAATAATTTAATTTCTGCTAATTATAAAAATGTATCCTCTACTACTTTGTCCACTACCTTACAGAACAAACATGGTGTTAAAGTTTCAACAGTAGAACATTTGCTCGCAGCGTTTTATATCGCTGGAATAGATAGCGCGATTGTTGAAATAGATAATGAAGAAATACCAATTATGGATGGGTCAGCAAAAGATTTTTTAAAGCTCTTGAAAAAAGCTAAGACTAAACAATTAGATAAAAAAATAAAATATCTTAAAGTTTTAGAAAAGGTGCAATTAACTGAAGGAAAAAGAAAAATACAAATTATACCAAAAGACACTTTCGAGGTAGATTTTGAATTACAATACGAAAATAAAGTTATTGGCAATCAAAGAAATATAATTAACTTTTTTTCACAAGATCTTAAAGATGTTTGGGAGTCTAGAACTTTTTGTTTGTATGAAGATATACAGAAAATAAAACAAATGGGATTAGCTAAAGGAGGTACGTTAGAAAACGCAGTAGTTGTAGATGATCACAAAGTTATAAATGAAGGCGGTTTAAGAAATCAAAAAGAATTTGTCAATCATAAGATATTAGATTTAGCAGGTGACTTTTTACTATCCGGCTATAGAGTAGTCGGTGCGGTTTATTGTTATCAAGGAGGTCATCAACTTTCCAATTTATTTTTACATAAATTATTAAAATTAGAAGACAAATACAAAACCCTAGAGCTTGATGAAAAAGCTGATAAAGAAAATAAAAGTTTAAGTCATCATTTTAAAATAGCAGTTAACGCTTAATATTTAGGTTTAATTTAACATTCTAATTAATATATAATCTGATATTAAATATTTATGATTATCAGATTAATTTTTTTAATCGCATTTTTTGTTTTTTTTAATTCCTGCGGAAAAGATAAAGGAACTTATTTACCTTCAAAATTAAACGACCCTTACGAGCTTTACAAAGAAGGACTTGATGCGTTTAATGAAAACGATTTTTTTTTCGCAAATAAAAAATTTTCTGAAGCTGAACTTAATTTTGATAAACCTGAATTAGCTGCTAAGTCTGCTATAATGGCAAGCTACTCTCTATATGGTATTAACTTTTATGATGAGGCAGAAGATAGTTTAAAAAGATATTTAAAAACATATCCAGCAGATAGAAATATTATTTATGCAAATTATTTACTATCAATTATTTATTATGAACAAATAAGTGATGAAAAAAAAGATCTCGAGCCACTTCTAAAAGCTAGAAACTCAATTGATTTATTTTTAGAAAAATATCCCAATTCAGATTATGCGACAGATTTGAAGTTTAAAAGAAACTTGGTAGAAAATCAGCTTGCAGCTAAAGAATTATTTGTTGCAAGATATTATATTGATGTAAAAAAATGGGTACCTGCAATTAAAAGATTAAAGATTATAACTGAGAAATACAATACAACTATTTTTGTAGAGGAGGCTCTGCATAGACTTGTGGAAATTTACTTCCACTTGGGTCTTGAAGATGAGGCAAGAAGTTATGCAGCAATTTTGGGCTATAATTATAATTCAAGTGAATGGTTTAAAAAATCATATAAGGTATTTAATAAAAATTACGAAGACTTTCAAAAAAAAATAAAAAAAGAAAAAAAGGAGAAATTACTAGGTAGGATTTTAAAAATCATTAAGTAAAAATGAAAAATAAAAAAGAAATTATTAAAAAATTTAATGAAAAATTAGATATATTAAATAAACATAACAAATATTATTTTACAGATGATAATCCGCAAATATCAGATTCTGAGTATGACAACATTAAGAAAGATATAACAAACTTAATAAAAAAATTTGATTTTTTAAAAGAGATTAAAATTAATAACAATTTAGTAGGCGCTCCTCCATCAAATAAATTTAGAAAAGTAAATCATTTAATGCCTATGTTATCCTTGGCAAATGCTTTTGAATTAAAAGACATGAAAGATTTTATAAAAAAGATTAAAAATTTTTTAAATACTAGTAATAATATCGAGTTATATTCTGAACCTAAAATAGATGGTATTTCGGCAACTTTAATTTATGAAAAAGGTATATTAACTAGGGGTCTTTCAAGAGGAGATGGGGAAATAGGGGAGGATATTTTAGAAAATTTAAAAACTATAAACAATTTACCAAAAAAGATTAATTTTTCAGATGTTCCCGATTTATTAGAAATACGTTGTGAGATCTATATAAGTAAAAGTAATTTTTTAAAAATAGCTAATAAATTTGCAAATCCAAGAAATGCTGCCGGAGGAACATTAAGACAAAAGGACCCCAACGAAACTTCAAAAATTCCTCTTAAATACTTTGCTTATGGGTTTGGCGCGGTTTCCCCTATGATATTTAAAACACAATCTGATTTTTTAAAAAAAATTGAAAGTTGGAATTTTTCAATTAATCCTTTGTCAAAGATAATAAATAGTTTTGAAGAAATTGAAAAAAGACATAATCAAATAGATCAATTAAGATCATCTCTTGACTATGATATTGACGGTCTTGTTTATAAGGTAAATGACTTACTATTACAAAAAAGATTAGGAAATACATCAAACTCACCTAGATGGGCAATTGCTTATAAGTTTTCAGCTGAAAAAGCTATTACCAAAATTAAAGAAATAACTATTCAAGTTGGTAGAACTGGAGCGTTAACTCCGGTTGCAAAAGTTGAACCCGTAACTGTGGGCGGAGTAGTGGTCTCAAACGCAACCCTACACAATGAAGATGAAATAATAAGAAAAGATATTAGAGTCAAAGATTATGTAACAATTCAAAGGGCGGGCGATGTGATACCCCAAGTAGTATCAGTTGATAAAAGTAAAAGATTAAAAAATTCTAAAAAGTTCGTATTTCCTAAAACATGCCCTTGTGGGTTTGAAACAATTAAGGAAATTAATTTAAATACCAAAAAAATGGATGCTGTAAGAAGATGTCCAGATAAAGGTTATGAATGTCAATTTATTGCAAAAGAAAAATTAAAACATTTCGTATCAAAAGACGCTTTTAATATTGAGGGTTTGGGCAAGAAGGTTATAGATCATTTTTGGGAATTAAGTTTAATTCGCTATCCTTACGATATCTTTAATTTAAATTATAAAAAAATAGAAAACTTAGACGGATGGGGGATACAATCTGTAAATAATTTAAAAAAAGCAGTTGATAAATCCTCAATTATAATTTTAGACAAATTTATTTATGCATTAGGGGTAAGGCATATAGGACAAGAAAATGCAAAAATTTTAGCAAGCTTTTTCATTTCAGTAAAAGAATTCACTAAATTATTTGTTTCTAACAATAGGGAAAAAATCTTAGAAAATTTGGCTGATTTAGATGGTATAGGTGAAACACAAGTTAAGTCTATAGATAATTTTTTTTCTAATAAAACTAATCTTAGAATAATTAAAGACTTAATTAATAAACTAAATATCAGGAATCACGTATTGCAAACTAAGAATGGAAAATTCTCAAATAAAAAATTAATGTTTACTGGTGGTTTTAAAAATATGAGCAGATCAGAAGCAAAAGTAATTGCCGAGAGCAATGGAGGAAAGGTACTGGGATCAATTTCTAAAAAACTCGATTATTTAGTAGTTGGTGACAACAAACCTACAAAGAAAAAAATTGATCATGCAAAGAAGTTAAATATTAAGATAATTATAGAAAAGGATTGGAATAAAATTTTAAATAGCTGAACAAGCTTTTTGAAGCTCTAATACATCCATTTTATTCATGAATTTTCGTAGATTCTTAAAAACAGCTTTATGATAATTGTTAAGCCAGATTTTTTCATTTTTATTTAGGTTTTCTTGAATAATTAAATCTTTTTCTATGGGCGACATTGTTAAATTTTCAAAACTCAATTTTTTCTTATTTTCTTTAACGTAAATAAGATTTTCAATTCTGATTCCAAATTTATTTTTTTCGTAATAACCAGGTTCATTTGATACAACCATTCCTTTTTTTAAAATTATTTTATTTCTTTTTGATATTGCATGAGGTCCTTCATGTACATTAAGAAAATACCCTACTCCATGCCCAGTTCCATGTTCATAATTTAAACCAATTTGTTTAAGATATTTTCTTGCACTTTCATCAATTTTTGAGCCAGAAGTATTTTTTTTAATTTTAAAATTTGCAACAGCAATATGCCCTTTAAGAACTCTAGTAAAAATATCTTTAATTCTTTTATTTGAATTCTTAAATGAAATAGTACGAGTAACATCTGTTGTTCCAAATTCGTATTGTCCACCAGAGTCAACTAGGTAAATATCCCCTTTTTTTAGCTTTCTATTCGTATCTTTTGTTGCCTTATAATGAATGATTGCCCCATTAGGACCCGTTCCTGATATTGTTGGAAAACTCAAAAATTTAAATTTTTTATTTTTTTTTCTAAATTCTAGTAGTTTTTGTGCAGCATTTATTTCAGTAACATTTTTCTTACTAATATTTTTCTTCAGCCAAAACAAATATTTGGTTAAAGCTACACCATCGTAAATATGTGCCTTCTTAATATTTTCTATTTCTTGCTTTCCTTTAATTGCTTTGTAAAAATAAAGAGGATCTTGAAAATCAAGAATTTTATTATTTTTACGAATAATATTTTCAAAAGAATAAGAACAAGAATTTTTATCAATTATAAATTTTTTTTTTATAATTTCTGAGATAATTTTGTCGCAATTTTTGATATCTATAAATTCAATTTGCTTAAAGCATTTTTTAAAAAAAGGTGATATTTTTTTTAAATCACAAAAAAATTTTATTTTTTTATCTTTATTCATCAAAACATAACTGTATGGAATTGGAGTATATCTTGAATCACTACCTCTAATGTTTAGTAACCAAGCATTGTTTTCACTTGCAGTTATAAATAAATAATCAGCCTTTTTTCTTTTTAAATAAGTTGTAATTTTGTCAATTTTTGATTTATGTTTTTCACTCACAGACCTATCTGGCAGTATAAAAAATTTACTTTTATTATTCTTAATTTCTCTTTTCCAAATTTTATCGATTAAATTTTCTACAATTGGTTTACAAATGCATTTACTTTTTCCAAAAAGAACAGATAAGGATTTTTTTGTAAATAAATTAGGATCAAAACCTATTAATAATTTTTTCCCTTTCATCATGTCGCTAGGCATTTTATTTGGAATGTTAATAATTTTAAAATATTCTCCGCTTTGATTATTTGCTTGTAAAGTGTACCTCCCGTCAACAAATAAAAAGTTTTTGTCCTTAAGAATTAATGCAAAACCATAAGATCCAGAAAAATTTGTAATAAAATTTAGCCTGTCATTATGATCTGGAATATATTCACCAAAAAATTCGTCATTTTTCGGAATAATATAACCATCTATTCCCTCTCTATTAAAAAGTTTTTTTAGTTTTTCTATTTTTTCCATTTTAGCATTTTATTTTTTTTATATCTGTCCCATCCAGGGCTTCTATATTCACCATCAAATTCAATAGAATTATCTTGATTAAATTCAAAGTCGTCATTTTCATTCAAGCTGATTTCATTTTTCTCTACGCTTTCCTCTGGTATTTCATTAATAAATCTTGAAGGTAGGGCATCCATCCAATCTCCATGATAAGCACGTTTCATTGCAAAAGATAAATAAGCTTCTTTTTTAGCTCTTGTAATACCTACATAAGCTAGTCGTCTCTCTTCCTCTAATGCAAAATCTCCTTTTTCCTCTAAGGATTTCTGATGAGGAAATAATCCTTCCTCCCAACCTGGAAGAAATACCACGTCAAATTCCAATCCTTTAGCTGCATGCATAGTCATTAAATTTACTTTTGCACCCTCCCATTCTTGATCTATCGAAGTGGCTAAGGCTACATGTTCTAAAAAACTTTGCAAGTTGTCATAATCCTGCATGGCTCTAAGTAGTTCTTTTAAGTTTTCTAATCTATTTTCATTTTCTAAATCTTTTTTATTTTTTAACATTGAAGAGTAACCAGACTCATCTAGCACCAATTTTAGTAAATCAAAATGTCTCATTTTTAATGAATCATTTCGCCATTTTTGGATCATGTTTATTAATTGGCTCAGCGCCGTTTTTATTTTTGGTTTAAAGCCTCCATTTTCTATTAGCTTTATAATTGTGTCTTCTAGACACAGCTTACTATTTTTACTGAAAGTATAAATTTGATTAAGCGTGCTTTCACCAACTCCTCTTTTAGGTGCACCTATAACTCTTTCTAAAGCTAAATCGTCAAATTTTTGACTAATGATTCTTAAATAAGATACTGCATCTTTAATTTCAGCTCTCTCATAAAATTTTATTCCTCCTAGGACTCTATAACCGATACCCACTTGAAGAAATCTTTCTTCAAATTCTCTTGTTTGATAAATTGCTCTTACTAAAATTGAAACATCGTTAAGTGAATATTTTTTTTTGACCTTTTGTTCAATTATGTCACTAACTCCTTGAGCTTCTTCTTTACCAGTTCTGTAACAATTAAGTTTAACTAGTTCACCTTGATTAGCTGACGACCACAATTTTTTTCCAACTCTGTTTGTATTATTTGATATTAAATAAGATGCGGTATCCAATATATTTTTTGAAGATCTATAGTTTTGCTCTAATTTAAAAACTTTACAGTTTTTATAAATTTTATCGAAAGTTAGAAAATTTTTAATTTCAGCCCCTCTCCAACTATAGATTGATTGATCATCATCACCAACACAACAAATATTTTCTTTGTCGTTTACTAATAA
>MDSV01176617.1_pt1 | contig 10213 bp, 11 predicted proteins | sample 810851 | NCBI WGS metagenome assembly MDSV01 (sample SAMN05326640, study PRJNA326480) | marine metagenome | isolation source: seawater | place: Atlantic Ocean: North East | collected 2012
GATATCAAATCCTCGCCAGGTGGCTTTTCGTAATGTCCCTCCATCGCAAAGGTCCCTAGCTCCTTCGCCTTCAAGACGTCACAGGGATCAAATTCGTAGCTGATAGAAAGCGGCATGATACATAATTTATCCACAACCTCTGCCAGAGGTTTTTTCCGGTCGGCGAGCAATAACATCTTAACAATCGCAGGATCAGTAACATCCACACCATCCTTTGAGCGACCCTCGCTTTGCGCGATCCAGACCGATTGACCTTCTCCTAAAGACTGGTGGATATATTTGGATGATTGCATCAACGCAGCATAAGCCTTTTTATGGCCTTGAACGGAGCGCTTAATAAAAAAACCCTTGTTTAATCGCATCAAGGACGTAGCAAAATCCTTCTGTATAAGATTGTCTCCGATCGCAATACGAACCGTGTCTAGGCCATTGAGGTAAAGCGCATAATCAAGCAGCATAGAATCTCCGGCGATATCTCGATGATTACTGATGAAAAGGTATGCTCCATCCTCCTCAAGCTGATCAAATCCCTCATAGACAAACTCACTTGTGCCTTCCCTAACCAACTTCTTAGCATAAGCGGATATCACTTCCTGAAATCCGGCTATATCAGCAACGCTAGAGAACTTTTTTCTGAGAAGCCAGGAAACCACGGAGGCTACCCTACCCGGCATAACGCTAGACAAAACAGGCGCGAGCCATTGTCCCAAAAAGCTGGTCAGCTCATGATCCTCAGTCAAGCGTTCTAAGACGGGACCGACTTCAGCATCATGATAGGGACGTATGTCTTCAAAGTCGTCCATACGGGGTAACAAACTGGGATGAAACACTATTATCTAATGTTTCTTTTGCGAACGCATGTCGTAATATGTTGGTGACCCAATCAGTCAATGGAACAATGACCGAACTCAACGTTCGCGAGCCTAATTTCGAGGACTCTAATAGGCTCGCCGAAATCTACAATCACTATATCATTAATACCCACGTCACCTTTGACATAAAGCCCGTTAGCGATAAATCGAGGCAAGAGTGGTTATCCCGTTATAACAAAGACTCGATGCATCGCCTATTCGTCGGCACAGTAAACAACAAGATTATCGGCTATGCGTCCAGCAGTCAGTTTAGGTCGAAACCAGCCTATTACAGGAGCGTCGAAACAACGATTTACCTTGCTCCCGAGGCACAGGGTAAGGGCTGGGGTAAGGCGCTATATCAATACCTGCTCGACCAACTTGTCGATACAAAAGTCAATAGATGCTACGGCGTTATCGCGCTGCCTAACGATGCAAGCGTCGGGCTCCATCGTGGCCTTGGTTACCGAGAAGTCGGACACCTTACCGATGTCGGATTCAAATTCGACCGGTTCTGGGACACTTTATGGATGGAGCGTAGTATTTAAATTAATAAAACAACACTGTCAAATATCAAAAATCCGCCTACAGCAAGCAGGACTAGATAGACTATGCGGCGGACAAACTTTTCCGGTATACGGTGCAGATAAAGTGAAACCCATAGGGTTACTACTATCACCAAAGGAACGGCCATACCACTGACCAATAGAATCTCCCAACTCATCAGACCGGAAACACTGATCATGATGGTTCTAGCCAAAGTGCTCAATCCAACAACAGCAAGAAGACTGGCACGAATAACACTAAGGTCAATCGGCTGGCGATACATGAAGTAAGCAATTGGACCACCCCCAGCACTGTACAAACCACCAATTGTCCCGCCCAGGAGTCCTATTAGCGATAGCCCTAGAGGTCCAGATTTCCGAGCGTAGGGTTTTGGTGAAATCATGAGGATACTGCCCGCGACAATAATCACCACTCCAAGCATAAATTTTAGCAGTTCATAGAAATGCGCACTCAGATAGGTAAGCAAAGTCAAGGCGATCGCCATCGCAGGAATAAACGTGACGCTGATCCTCTTGAGATAGATCCAGTCGACTTGGCCGTAGTTTTTTCTCAGCCCGATACCAGTATTAGCCATCGATATAAAACTGACCACCGCAGCAGCAAACGCAATGTCAGCAATACCGAGCAATGTTATTCCCGCCATTGTCAGAAGACCCATAGCAAAACCAGTAATGGTTTGAACAAACGCGCCCAGGGCTACCACGGCAAGGAACCAAATTGTGTTAATCTCAATTTCTATCATCAGCTTAGCAGTATAGTGCCTTGGAACTCGAACTGAAAAACAAGAATGTCTTGGTGACCGGCAGCCACCGCGGAACAGGCCAGGTCATCGCTGAATCATTTGTTCGAGAGGGAGCTCGCGTCTTTTTTCACAGCACTGAAACCTTCACCAAAACAAACTCAACGAAAGGCAACCTGATCTGGGGTGACATAACCACCGACGACGGCGCAGACCAGGTATTCCAACAGGTCAGAGAGCAAGTAAGCCACCTCGACATCCTCGTCAATAACTACGGAAGAGCCAGCCATGGTAAATGGCAGTCTTTATCGATTAAAGACTGGAAAGACATATACGAGATCAACACTCTCTCTATTGTTCGCATGGTGCAACGCTTCTCGACCGAAATGCCTGTGGGAAGCAAAATCATTAATCTAGGGACCATAGGCTCAACACGTCCAAACAGTGTCATGCCCCATTACTATTCAGCTAAAGGAGCCCTGGCAACACTAACCGTCAGCCTAGCCAAAGAGCTCGGCCCTCGCGGCATCAACGTCAACCTTGTCTCTCCCGGTTTAATCAGGACAGCCGAAGTAGAGGCCCAATACCTAAGACGCGCAAGGGAGTCTGGCTGGGGAGAAGATTTTAACACTGCAGAAGCGAAAATTGCGGAAACGTTTTTTCCTAACCCTCTAAACAGAATAGCTACACGAGAGGAAGTCGCCGATGTCGTCCTGTTCTTGGCGAGCACCAGAGCTTCTTTCGTCAACGGACAGAATATCCGAGTTGATGGCGGAGCAGTGGACCTCGTCTGATGCTCTGGCTCAAAACCTTTCATATTCTCTTCGTCATGGCCTGGGTTGCAGGCCTGTTTTATCTGCCTCGAATCTTAGTCCACTTTGTTGAAGCCCGCGCCGCAGGTGAAGATAACAAACGACTTGTTATTATGGCGGAGAAACTGTTCTGGTTCTCCCTCCTGATGGCTGCAATCGCATTGGCCACAGGCCTCGGGCTATGGTTACACTATGACATCGCAGGAGACTGGTTAATTGCCAAATTAGTGTTCGTCGGGCTTCTCGTCGGTTACCAGCTTCAAACTTACAGCTACATTACTGATATGAAATTGTCACAACTTGATGGTAACTCTTTATTCTTCAGAATATTCAATGAAGGAGCACTTATCCTAGTGATACCGATACTTATTTTTGTGGTGGTTAAGCCATTCTGAACAGGCACTATGACCAGAGTTACCCTAGCGTCCATATGACTAACCCATACAGCGGCTTAATAATTCGCGCTTTTTTCGCGTAACGAGTCGATGAAAGCACTAACCGATCTGATAGAAAGGGCTCTGTTGCTTAACAAGGAGCAGATGCTAAGTTCGCCTTTTGACCCTGCTTGGCGTTCTGAATGTGAAGTTTATCAGTCAGGCGAACAGACTTACTGGCGACCTGTCAGACAATCTTCTCCCGTTAACTTTGCCGGCTTGGCAAATGCCGTGGAGAAACCAATACATCAAGATATCATCGCCTATTATAGTACCTACTGGTCCGGTACGCTTGAGGCCGACAGCCAGGAAGGAAGAGTTTCATTAATTCAACTCTGGAATGAGGACGACTTCGAACGCCTTATCCGCAACCTGGTTGGACATGCCCTAAATAAAATCAGATCAAAACATCCCTATACCGTCTTCTTCGCAACTACCGAGCCTGAGTCTGAGCTCTTTTTGTCCATTGACAATGAGTCCGGAATCGTCCTTCTTGAAGAACCAGGAAAATCGCCCATTCGCGAAGTCGAAACCGATATAGCGACCTTTCTGGACCGCCTACAGGCGAAAACGAGACAACCTGACATATACTAGGATCACTATGCGATCACTTACATTAAAACCTATCAAGCGTTTGGCTGGTGACGTAACACTCCCTGGCTCCAAAAGCCTGTCGAATCGAGCCCTGCTCCTATCGGCATTGGCCAAGGGGAGAACTAGGCTCAATAATCTACTGCATAGTGATGACATCGAACGCATGGTCGATGCACTGCAGCAGCTGTCGATTGAACTAGACTTTTTAGACAACAAGCAAACTTGCACCGTCACAGGTAAAAATGGCCTGTTCGACCGTCCTGAGAATACCGAATTCTTCCTCGGTAATGCAGGTACTGCCATCCGCCCGCTCACTGCGGCTTTAAGCCTGGTCGATGGTGACTTTACTATTGACGGTGATAGATACATGCGAGAGCGACCCATCTCTCATCTGACCGATGCTCTCAAGGAACTTGGAGCAGGTATCACTTTTCTTATGAAAGAAGGTTATCCTCCTTTTCAAATCCAAGGTGGCAAAGTGAAAGGCGGGAACATTACGCTGCCCGGGAACATCTCGAGTCAGTATCTGACTTCACTACTCATGGCACTTCCTCTCGCTATCACAGATAGCAATATCAGAATCATCGGCGACCAGGTTTCCAAACCCTATCTCGACATCACTTTGAAGATGATGGAGCTCTTCGGTGTCCATGCATACCACAAAAATTATCAGTCCTTCCACATCCCTGGAAAACAATACTATCGAACTCCTGGGGAATATATGATTGAGGGAGATGCATCATCGGCTTCCTATTTTTTTGCCGGCGCAGCCACTGCCGGTGGCAAAATCGCCGTACACGGTATCGGGATAAACTCTGTCCAGGGCGACATCCAATTTCTAGACGCCATTGAAGCAATGGGTGCTTCTGTGGCTCGCCATCCGAACTATATAGAAGTCGAAAGCAAAGGGCGATTGAAAGGCGTCGACCTGGATCTAAATCATATCCCGGACGCAGCTATGACACTCGCGGCGATTTCTATTTTTGCTGAGGGTCGAACAACTATCAGGAATATCTATAACTGGCGGGTTAAGGAAACAGACCGAATGCATGCTATGGCCGAAGGATTAACCCGTCTTGGCGCGCAGGTGGCTACAACGGGCGACAGCATCACCATCGATCCGCCCGCACAAATACAACAAGCAATCATTAATCCTTATGGTGATCATAGAGTGGCCATGGCATTTTCACTTGCTGCATTAAGCAACGCCAAAATAACTATTAAAGATCCAGACTGCACTCGAAAAACCTTTCCTGACTTCTTTCAAGTCCTTGATTCTGTCAGCGTCTACTAATGTTGCTCAAAGTCTTGTCAGTGATCACATTGCTGCTAGGCGTTAATCTACCGACAGAAAGTCAGGAATCTCATTGGTATGAGAGTCTGGTGAAAGATGAAGTTACTATCTTAGTCCGTGATGTCCCTAACTCCAGGTATCAGGAATTCCGAGCAATAGTCGATTTAGAGGCGACGCCTGCTGCGGCAGTCGCTTTACTGCAGGACAATGCTGCCTGCCCCAAATGGGTTCACCGTTGTGCAAGCAGTGAAATTATTGAGACAGTTAACAGTACGGAGCGCTTCTTTCACCAAGTAACCACTCTGCCCTTTCCCGCTAAAGCGAGAGACGCTGTTTTCCATGGCGCTATATATTTTAAGCACGGCGACGAAGCAACCATCACACTGAGTTCTGCACATGAACGGTTGGCTGCCGGAAAACATATTAGAATTATAGACACTCACGGTTATTATCATATCCAGCCACTCGGAGAGGGTTCAATCCGACTAACGTGGCAGTTCTATGTAGACCCCGCGGGCACCCTACCGGCCTTTCTCATTAACGCAATGGTAACGGACCTACCTTACCGATCCCTGATCGCTTTCCGAAATCTGGTCGCCGAAGCCCCCTACAACCAAGCGAGCTTTATCTACAACGCCTCCGGCGTGCCTATCGACATTACTTTTGCTCCGCGGAATCACGGAGACGAGTGATGAACGTCTCTAGCCTCGAGACCGAGCAGGTAAACCTTGGCCTCTAAACCCCCACCGAAGCCCGTCAAACTGCCGTCAGACCCAATGACTCGATGACAGGGGATGACAATAGGGAGAGGATTACGACCATTAGCAGCTCCAACAGCTCTCACTGCTTTAGGCCGACCAATTGCTCTGGCTATCTCTTTGTAACTTACCGTTTGACCGTAAGGAATATCTGTTAATGCTTTCAAAACTTCCAACTGAAACTCGGTTCCGCTTGGCTTCAATGACAATTCAAACGTTTTTCTATCACCAGCGAAGTAAGCATCAATTTGTTCAGCTGCATTTCCAAATGCCGAATCTTCGCGCCGCCAGTCTGGCAGCACCCGGATAACACCTCTCCCTTTGGGAAAGCCTATCATCTCCAGCTGATCACCTGAGCCTACCAACGTGAGGTCCCCAATCGGACTTTTCATCTTTCCATAAAGCATCCTATCTTCCTCGTGCTACATCAAGGCCCTGAGCAATACCTGCAGCGCTCTTTCCCGAGCCTATGTCTTTTGTCCTGCTTTTATTTTAAGGATGATGCATCACGCCATAGCATGAATACGGGCATAACCTCACTACGGCCACTCCAAGCCAATCTTTCCCGCATATTGGCAGTTACTAGTTTAATTTGGACCGCCTGGCTTAGGCCAGATAAATTGAGACCTCGCTAATTTCGAGTAAAGTAACTATATGATTGAGAAACTCGGCCTGCTGCAGATCATCCCGAACGACCTTGGCGCGTTACTAGGAAAACATAACTGTGTTCAATTTGAGTACGAACATCAGCGAACTTACTTGAAGCAGCCGGATAGCCTTAAGCTCAATGTTGCTCTCGGCAGGCGTAACCATCACCTAGAATGCCTGATCGCCGAAACATTTCCGGGCGAAGCTCAGAGTTTCGATGACCTCTCAGCGTCCCTGCAGCAGCAACCTATCAAACTCAAAGGACCACTTGTTCTCGATCCAGTTTACATTTCTAAACCCTGGGGTAGGGAAATCTGGTTTTCTGGTATTGAAGACCGCGGCATTTCCAGCTGCGAAGAGACCCCGATCGCGTGGCTTCTCGATGTCTTCGGTAAACAACTGGGCTGTGAAGGTTTTCCACTATTGTTAAAAATTCTTGACCCACTGGCAGAGGAAAACGTCGGGGATCTATATTTCGAGTTACACACCGAAAAAGTTGAAGTTTACGTAGTTACTCACGTCGATCGCAGCGCCTGGCCCGATGGTATCGGCTATATCCGCTATGGGTTTAATCAGAATCTACTCAAACAATATGAATCTCCAGATTTATTCTTATCTGACTATCGCGATGCCGTAAAAAATTATGAACAGATCCGACGCAAAATTGATGCAGGGGCATCAGGACTAGCCGAGACCGAGGCCAAACTGCGTGAGGCCATGTATTGCTTCACTGCTTTGCAACCCATTATGCTAGGCGACGTCATAACTGTGGAACCTTTTATGCCCCATTCGCTACTACACGGGGTTAGGGTCGTGGAATTCCAGACACCGCACTATGAGCGATATATCCTGTCATTCGGGCAAAAGGTCATAACCCAAGACCACTGGGACACTGATGAAGCACTCAGCGTAGCTCGAATGGACGGTTATTCCGCTTCAGACGGGTCAGACGGGTCAGACGGGTCAGACGGGTCAGACGGCATTATCGCAGACTTTGATCGCTTCCAAGTCGAGAGACTCGAACTACCTCCAGGCCAAACGAAGGCCCTATTAGCAGACCGTTATCAGATAATCACGGGCATCAAAGGCAAACTGAGTTGCAACACGGGCGAAAGGCTCACCGCTGAATCAGCCTGGTTTATCCCGCCCGAAGAAGAAGCCTTCGAGATCAGGAATGAAACCAAAGAGCCCAGCGTGTTTCTGAGAGCGAGAGAAACTCCACCTACCTGAATCTTTACTCTGAAGCGTCTTAACCAGGCAGCAGTTCCGCGACTGCGTCCCGCTCCTGTCGGAGCTCCTCTTCAGTTGACGTCATTTTGCTGCGACTGAAATCATTAATCGCCAAACCCTTAACGATAGCCCATTTGCCTTCAGCGCAAGTACAGGGAAAAGAGTAGATTAACCCCTCTTCAATGTCGTAACTACCATCTGAGTAGACGGCCATACTTACCACAGAACCACCGGTCCCTTGGAGCCAGTCACGCATGTGCTCAATCGCAGCATTGGCTGCCGAAGCAGCGCTGGATAGGCCTCGCGCTTTAATAATCGCTGCACCACGTTGCTGGACCGTCGGGATAAAACTATCTTCAATCCATTGCTGATCCACCAAGGCTGCCGCTGCATCACCTCTGACAAAAGCGTGGAAAATGTCTGGGTACTGGGTGGCGGAATGGTTGCCCCAGATCGCGAGGCCGGTGACCGCAGCAACATGGTTGCCTGTTTTCTGAGCCAATTGGGTGACTGCCCGGTTATGGTCAAGCCGCGTCATCGCAGTAAATTGTCTGGGATCAAGGTCTGGAGCGTTACGCTGAGCAATCAAACAGTTGGTATTCGCGGGGTTACCGACCACAAGCACCCTAACATCACGACTGGCGTGATCATTGAGCGATTTACCCTGTTTCGAGAAAATCGCGGCATTAGCCTCGAGCAGATCCTTACGCTCCATACCTGGACCGCGCGGCCTGGATCCCACCAATAACGCATTATCTACATCTTTGAAGGCAACATCCGGATCATCTGTTGCAATAATGTCCTGCACTAAATCGAAGGCACAATCATCCAACTCCATGACCACTCCGGAAAGAGCCTCCATCGCAGGCGGAATTTCCAACAACTGCAGAATGACTGGCTGGTCATCTCCGAGCATCTGTCCAGATGCGATTCTAAACAGCAGTGAGTAACTGATCTGTCCTGCGGCACCGGTAACGGCAACTCTTACTGGCTCTTTCATGGCTGACCTCATTTCAAATAATAATTCAATACACTTGTAAGCGGCGGCAGATTATAACAATCTGACCCGACACTGCACGCACCGCAGGAAATCGGGAATCAAATGTTTTTGCGATCCATTCAATTGAATGCCTCAGCACTGCCGGATGGCTATCCTTTTACTGTGCCGATTGTCGAATCACTGGGGACTCTTAACTTCAGCAAACCCGTCACATTTTTTGTTGGTGAAAATGGTTGCGGGAAATCCACATTGCTTGAAGCTATTGCCTGCGGACTGAACTGCACTGCTATTGGTGCAGTCGATGTAACCCAAGAACCAATGCTGGAGCCGGCCCGAAGGTTGGCGCAGAAACTACACTTTACAAAAAGCATTAATCCACGGACCCGGCTATTCTTCCGTGCTGAAGATGCGATCGGGTTTATCAGAACAGTGAAAGCTAATATGGACGATCTGGCGGATCTCGAATCGGAATATGATCGGACGCTTAGTGGATATGGTCGCAGGCTAGCGATGGGCGCGGTTAGCGGTCAGAGGAACGAACTGAGTAAGCGATATGGTGAAGATCCGGATGCCAGATCCCATGGCGAATGGTTTATCAAACTTATGGAGGAAAGAATTAATCGACCCGGCCTTTATCTGTTGGATGAACCTGAAACTCCTCTATCCCCGATTCATCAATTGACTCTGCTCTCTCTTCTTAAAGTATTGGTCAATGCGGGTGCTCAATTTATCATTGCCACTCATTCTCCTATCCTCATGGCTTTTCCAGATGCTGACATACTTACTATGGATAGGGTCGAGATAGAAAAAATTGCTTGGGAAGACGTCGAACATGTAGCTATAACGAGGGCGTTTCTGGCAGATCCCAGTGCATACCTGAGACATCTCTAAGCCTAATCATTATTTCCCACACTCACTTAAAAAAACAAAAATCAACTTCCTTTAAAAATCAATAGGTTAAACGAAAAACAAATGGCGTGGTCCATGCCTATACTATTGACTTTCAGGCCTCTGATGGTATCGTTTCGGGCCCCCTTAAGGCAGCGCAGCTCCTTGGTAATTAGCCGGCTAGTAACACTTCGGCCAGAGAATATTGATGACTCCAGACAGCTATACACTGTTCCCAGCTATCATGCAGTGAACTCACCAAGCGCGAATCTAAGTTTATGCAAGAGCACATTATGAAATACAAGAGAATCGATGGCAGGCTGGGTTTTCCAGAGAAACAGGGTCTCTATGATCCAGCCATGGAAAAAGATTCTTGTGGCGTCGGTTTCGTCGCCAAC